>Ga0075152_10001472_pt1 | contig 16972 bp, 20 predicted proteins | sample JI61114C2DNA_FD_70964 | JGI IMG/M metagenome (GOLD analysis project Ga0075152, IMG submission 70964) | Wastewater effluent complex algal communities from Wisconsin, to seasonally profile nutrient transformation and Carbon sequestration -... | ecosystem: Engineered > WWTP > Effluent > Algae...
AAGATGGCTGTTAAAAAATTACTGATACTCAATAAAACACAGATTAAGCAGAAGATCGATCGAATGGCCTATCAGATTCTGGAAGATAACCTGAATGAAAAGGAAGTCGTTCTTGCTGGAATTATAGATCAGGGTTATATCATCGCTAAACGCCTGAAAAAAGTCATTGAATCTATTTCAGAGATTAAGGTAACCCTGATGAAGATCGATATTGATAAGGATAGTTCACATCTTCAGGCAAGTTCGGATATTGATGTCAATTCGGTGAAAAACAAGGTTGTTATTCTGGTTGACGATGTACTGAACAGCGGGCGCACCTTAGCCTACGGACTTGGAGTATTCATTGACATTCCTCTAAAAAAATTAAGAACACTGGTGCTGATCGACCGCAGCCACCGCAATTTTCCTATTTCTTCTGATTTCACCGGCCTGGAAATGTCTACACTTGTCAAAGAGCATATTGAGGTGGTGATGGATGACAAATCTAAGGATGATGCGGTTTATTTGAGCTAGAATTGGTTTATAATCAGGGGAATTCTATTTCAAAATCTAAGAATACCTTTAATGGGTCATTCACCCTTTCGATGTTATCGTAAAAAATTCAATTCTGAATTTTCTTCAAATCTCAGATCCTCCTTTTACCTCCCAAGTGATCAGCACAAAAGACTCAGATATAATTGGTCTTTTTTGATTCTCCATGCTATTAATTTATTCTTCAGCGGGTTAAAATAATCGGGTATATTCGTTTATACGCGGATGGGTGTTGGGCATACCTCAATCCCTAAGTTGTAAGCAAGCCTAAAGAACGACCGTACAACAATTAAAATTCCGAACGACAATCAAATTAATTTCTTCTTTCAAAAATTTTTCTGACTGATTATCAATGACTTTCTACATATTCAGAAATAAATTTTCAAAATAATTTATATAGTTAGGAATCCTTACGATATTTGCATCGGCAATAATGCCAAAACACAATTTTAAACATTAATCAAATGGCAAAATCAATTTTCTATCACGCAGGGTGTCCAGTATGCGTGAGTGCAGAGCACGACATTATTAATCTAATTGGTGCTGACAATGTAGAACTCGTTCACATTGGCAAAGACTGTAACCGAATTACAGAAGCGGAAAAAGTAGGTGTAAAATCTGTTCCAGCTTTATTAACACCAAACGGAAATGTATTACATATCAATTTTGGTGCGTCTATGGCAGACGTAAAAGGCTAAAAAATTTCTATCTAAAAGTTAGGAGTCCTAATTGATATTAAGACTTCTAATTTAATTTTTAACAATTAAAATTCAAAAAAAATGAAACAATTATTTTTTCTTCTCGGACTTTCGCTTTTCGCAGTTCAAAGTTATGCTTGCGACAAATGCGGAAACTATAACAATGACGATTTTCAAATTAAAAGTGTGAGCGTAAAACACTCGGATGACATTGCTGCGACCATTTGGGAAATTACCGTAAAAGGAACAGCAGGAAAAACAACGCCAACACCAGCAGGTCAACTTAATGGAGCCCCTGTTTTGGGCTACGTATTCCCAACTTCCTTGAAACCAACGGATGTTGGATTTGGTGATACCGAAGGCATAGTGGCTCTTGCCCTTACTTCTCATCCTGACTTTGACGACACACCACTTTGGGATGAAAACACAGATCGCAATTTTGCCAATGACGGTATTATTTGGCATCCACATTGGGTAATTTTAACCGAAGACAAACGTGTGGAAGGTGGTTTGGCAGTAAAACAATTTGACCCAAAAGACACGAGTGTGGTTTTACCTCCAACCAATCCCGGAATGCCAATGTATATGGACTCTCCAGGATTTCAAGTAATAACAAAAGGAAATACAATAAGAGTGGTTGTTCCCGATTATCGAATGAACAACAAAACGGATTTTTCCTATGACGGAGTTGCAGCTTATATGCAAGTGAATACAGGCGGAGACGGTGGACACGGTGGAGGAGACAAACCAATGCTTGGCGTTTACAAAGTGTATTCAGTAGCAAGTGGCGATTTGTCGCTACCCTATAAAGTAAAGTAATATTTTTTTGCCCTGCAAAGTTAGGATTCCTATCTTTGCAGGGCTTTTCAAATTAAATAAACAAAAATATGAAAGTAGCAGTTTGGGACACTTATGTAACTAAAAAGGACGGAACTATAATCCACTTTGACATCATTGTTCCTGAAGAAATAAAAGACAAAGAAACTGTTTACAGTTATGGTAAAACATATCTCGCCACAAAAGGACAAACAGGACAGTCTTTGACAACTAATGAATGTATCTTTTGCCACATCGAAACGGTAAAACCTGATTGGGAAAAATCCATCAATCAGCAAGGATATTTTATTTATGAAATGGAAAACTGTAATTAGATGAAATCTTCTTTTGACTTAAACCGACAAAACAAAAATACAGAGAGTAAAATAGTAGTGGCTTTAGAACGAATATCGGAAGCGTTCAGAGTTCTACTTTGGAATGAAAGCAAAGAAAACTCATTAAGCCCGATACAAATTCAACTATTGATTTTCATACAATTTCACGCCCAAGAAAAATGCAAAGTGGGTTATTTGGCAGACGAATTTAATATGACCAAAGCCACTATAAGTGATAGTGTTAGGGTTTTACTTGCCAAAGATTTAGTTATCAAAGAAACTGACCCTAATGACACAAGAAGTTACACACTTTCACTCACTACAAAAGGAAAACAAATTGCAGAAAAAGCATCATTTTTCGCATCTTCCATAGAAAAACCTATTGAGAAATTGTTGGAAGAACAAAAAACTGTGATACTCAATGGACTTCTTCAAATGATTTATGACCTTAACAAGGCAGGAATCATTACCATTCAACGGATGTGTTTTACTTGCTCTTTTTACAATGGCACAAACGGAATTCATTATTGCAATTTATTGAAAACAAAGCTTGCCGAATCTGAAATCCGAGTGGACTGCCCTGAACACGAAATAATTACGTGAAAAATAATAAAGGCCAGCTTACAACATTGTATAAGAGCAATAGCGGTTTAGGTGTAAACTCGAACCGTTTTTGCATTTAATTAAGTATCTTGCTATCCGAAAAGTTAGTGCGTTAAATCCGCTACTGCTCTTATACTTAACCGTTAAAAACACCTGAATTGAAATTTTACTAACCAAATTAATTTAAATCTTGCCACATTATACCAATTATTGGTAACTTTAATAAAAAAATAATAATTAATGAATAGAAACACCTCAATATCAATAGGAGACTATTTTGACGATTTTATTCAAAGCAGGATATCTTCCGGGCGATATAAAAATGTAAGTGAAGTAGTCAGAGCGGGATTAAGGCTTTTGGAAGAAGAAGAAAATAAGCTTTTTGCTCTTCGAACAGCCATTCAGGAAGGGATTGAGAGCGGCATTGCTGATGATTTCAATCCTGTATTACATTTAGAAAAAATGAAAACTGCCCTGAATCAAGTTAAGGTAGACAAACCGTAATGTCCGGTTATAGATTTACAAATAAAGCAGTTGAAGACCTAACTCAGATTTGGAATTATACCATTATTAAATGGTCTGAAAATCAAGCAGACATCTATTATAATATGCTTTTGGAGAATTGCCAGGAGCTTTCAAGAAAACCCGGTTTAGGCAAAGACTATTCAGAAATTACCCAAAACCTATTGGGGATCAAAGCAGGCAGACATATCATTTTTTACCGCAGGATTGAAGGCAATAAAATAGAAATCATACGGATACTCCATGGACAAATGGACTTAAAGAAGAGAATCAAAGAAAAATAAGCCTATACATTCGTTTGAATGTTTCTACCCAAACCTGAACCAAGATTAGGCTAAGAATTCCAGATTCATTTTACCCCAAATTCAAATAAAATGACAATCGCTCGGCCGTCAGGTCACTCGCGCTAACCACATATTTAGCCTGATTATAGAATACTTCGCGCTCTTGAAGTTTGCTGCTTATAAAATCAATCAGCTCGTCTCCCTTCAGGTGGCGGATCAGGGGACGGTCTGTTTTTGAATGCTCCAGGCGACTTGCCAGAGCTTTTGGCGACAATGAAAGATAAGCTACCAATCCATTTTTATTCATCCATTCCATATTATCCCCAAAGCAGGGTGCTCCGCCGCCGGTAGCGATAATAACATTCTCCGGAAATTCAGATTTTTGCAAAATATCTCGCTCCAGTTCACGGAATGCCCCTTCACCATGTAGTTCGAAATAACTGACAATACTCATTCCTGCTGTAGATTCAATTAACTTATCGAGGTCAATGAATTCATATTTTAAATAATTTGCTAGTTTTTTTCCAATGGTTGTCTTTCCACTACCCATAAATCCAATCAGGAATACCTTCATAAAATTCTTTCTCTAAAATATTAAGTCATATCGCAATAACGGAGGTTATTGTATAGAGCTATTGATAATTAAACTACGTTATGTTCTTGGGAATGGGAAATGGGGAATAGGGAATGGAACTAAACACTGCAATATTTCCTATTCCCAGTTTCCTATTTCCTATTCCCCTCTAAAATACTTCTCCGCTAACTCCTCATAATCCGGTAAATTACGAAAATGCCATTTATTGATAACTGTCCCATTTTTCAGCAATAATATTCCGGGATTTGCCCTCACCATGCTTTTTAGAGGAATGGCATCCGCATAAAAGATCTCCATTACAAGTTTATTTTTCTTGCTGAATGCCTCTGCATCCTGAACTGAATTTGAAGTTAGAAAAACAGTCCGGATGTTGAAATTCTCTGCCGCGTTGATCGCAATTGCGTTCAGGTTTCCAATCCCAATCAAATCGGTTTTCGAAAGATCATAAGCCACGATCACCAGATTATAATAAGGATTCTCCAAAATCTCGGTATTATAGTCAGTCCCCTGGCTATCCGTAATTTTCAGGTCTTTGATCTTAACTTCAAAGCCCTTGCTGATCAGTTTACTTTCAGGATCTCCGGTAATTTCCCAATTTTTATCCTTCCAGATTCCTGAACTCAGATATTCCTTATCAGTTAAGGATTTCGTCTCGCCAGTACTCTTATTCTTTAAAGTATAGGTGATCTGATATACATCCTGGGGTACTCCCGGAGGCATGATCATTAATGAAGGGATATTATTCCCAATTTTATACGGCAGAAAATCAAGAATGGGCAGAAAATTATAGGTATACAAGCCAAATCCGAGGGATATCAGTACAATGAATCCCAATATCCAATTTTGGGCCCTTTCACTGCTAATCAAAGGCATGATCTCAGCTCGATTTTTATAGATATACAGGATCATGATCAGCAACACAATATCCTTTGAGAAAGACTGCCACGGAGTCAGTGGAATAGCATCCCCAAAACAGCCACAGGATGTAACTACCTCAAAAAAAGCTGAATAGAAGGTCAGAAAGGTAAAGAAAATGATGGTTAACAATAAGCCTGAAGCGACATTACGGGAACGGATGCCGAGCAGCAGCAGGGCCCCTAGAACAATTTCAATGGTACAAAGCAAAATTGCAAATACAGTTGCATAATCATTCAGAAAGGCAATGTAAAAAACTTCAAAATACTCCTGCAGCTTATAGCCAAACCCAAGTGGATCATTCGCCTTGATCAGTCCCGAAAAGATAAAGAGTAATCCAACAATCGCTCTCAGCAAATTTAATAAGGCCTTCTTCATTAAAATAAAATTCAAGGTTTATAAATCAGGGAAGACCGAAATTTAATCCGCCCTGTCGGAACCGGCTTCTTAAAGACCGAGTTTGATCAATGCAAAAACTGAATAATTGAGCATATCCTGATAATTTGCCCTGACACCCTCCGAAGCCAGCGTTTGTCCGGCATTATCTTCAATCTGCTTTACCCGGAGGATTTTCATCAATATAAGATCAGTCAGTGAACTGATTCGCATATCCCGCCATGCCTCTCCGTAATCATGGTTCTTGGCAAACATAAGTTCTTTAGTCTCATTTATCCTCTTATCAAAATACATCTCCACTTCATCAAGCGGAAGTTCCGTTCTATCATCGTTTTCCAGATCCATCTGCATCATCGCGATGATACAATAATTAACGATACCAATATATTCTGAAGTAATATCCTCTCCTACCTTTGAAACCTTTTTTTCTTCAAGGGTGCGAATTCGCTGAGCCTTGATAAAAATCTGATCAGTTATGGATGATATCCTGAGAATACGCCAGGCAGTCCCGTAATCGCTACTTTTCTTTAGAAAAAGTTCTCTGCAAACTTTGATGACACTATCGTATTCTGTTGAAGTTTTATTAATCAAAGCCTTAATTTTTTATTTGTTAGAACCATGAATTAATCGGTATTTTGCCAGTACATGGCGGGTAAAAATACAGTTTTTCAGCAAAAATCAACGTTAAATGTTCGGGGAACACTCCTTGATCTTTCAAAACCCAAAATTATGGGCATACTGAACCTCACGCCAGATTCTTTTTACGACGGAGGTAGAAATAACAACTTATATGATGCCCTGAAAAAGACAGAACAACTCTTGTCGGAAGGAGCAGACCTGATAGACATCGGTGCCTATTCATCCCGGCCGGGTGCAGAGCATATCTCTGAAGAAACAGAATCAGATCGTTTGATGCCTGTTCTAAGGGCTATTGTTAGCGAATTTCCGGATGCTGTACTTTCAGTTGATACCTTCAGATCCGGAATTGCCAGAACAGCTGTGAATGAAGGAGCTGGAATCATCAATGATATTTCTGCAGGATCGATGGATGAGGAGATGTTTCAAACCATCGCACAGCTTGGTGTACCATACATTATGATGCATATGAAAGGAACTCCTCAAACGATGGCATCACAAAATGATTATGAGGATATTACAACAGAAGTCTGTCAATATTTTGCCTCCAGAATCCAAAAATTAAGGAATTTGGGAGTCAATGATTTGATTGTTGATCCGGGTTTTGGTTTTGCAAAAAATCTGGAGCAGAATTATGAACTTTTGGCTAATCTGGAACACTTAAAATCAACCGGGCATCCGGTTCTTGCAGCACTTTCACGCAAATCGATGATCTATAGACTGCTGGAAACAGATGCTGAACATGCCCTGAATGGCACAACTGCTGCAAATACAATCGCGCTGATAAAAGGAGCAAATATTCTCCGCGTACACGATGTTAAAGCTGCGGCTGAGGTTGTTAAAATTGTTAATCAGATGAATATTCAGCGCTAAATTAGTTTTATGGCGTATGATTTCTCAATACTAAATACTCACTACTCAATACTAATTTCCAAACCAAATCGCAATTATTATTTACATTTATAGCATGGAAGGATTTGACTTTAGTTTCCTTAATCTTCGTTTTCTGGATCTCCTGGATATTGTACTGGTTGCACTCATTATTTATTACATATACAACCTGATCAGGGGAACAATTGCACTGAATATATTGCTCGGACTAGTGATCATTTATGCCGCATACATTCTGGTAAAACAGGCACAAATGCGACTACTCACTGAATTATTGGGGGCATTTGTAAGCGTAGGCTTTATCGCTTTGATTGTAGTATTCCAGCAGGAGATCAGGCGTTTCCTCTTACTCATAGGCCGAAATGCATCATTGCAGAAAAACAAGGCCTGGTGGTCCTTTCTTTTTGGCAGGAAGGAGATTGTTAAAAACAATTCGATCCGCATCAAACCGATCATTGATGCCTGCAAAAGTCTTCAAAAGAGCCGCACAGGGGCTTTAATTGTATTTGCTAAATACTTTGATGAACAATTTTACCAGAATAGCGGAGAAATTATTGAAGCAAAAGTTTCCAGGCGACTACTGGAAAGTATTTTCCAGAAAACTAGTCCGCTGCATGATGGAGCAGTAATTATCTCCGAAAACCGCATCAAATGCGCCAGCAGTATCTTACCTCTTACAGAAAACGATAAGCTGCCACCACAATTCGGACTCAGGCACAGGGCAGGAATAGGGATTACTGAAATGAGTGATGCTGTTGCAATAATTGTATCAGAAGAAACCGGGGAAATCTCCTATGCCAAACAAGGTAGGGTTCGGATGAATTTAAGTTTTTCGGAACTGGATAAGCTTCTGAATAAGGATTATTAAAATTTCAGACAAAAAAAATCCCGCATTGAATGCAGGATTAATAGAGAAATTAATTTCTGATCAGCAGTAATGATCGAAAGCCTGTTGCAGATTATCTGCAATCATCTGTGCCGGACGTCCTTCAATCTGGTGACGTTCAATCATATGAACTAGTTTACCATCCTTAAATAATGCAATCGCAGGGGAGGAAGGAGGGTAAGGCAGCATAAACGCCCTGGCCGTATCAACAGCATCTTTTTCCATTCCTGCAAAAACGGTTACAAATTTATCAGGGTGTTTTTCATGCTGAACCGAAATCCTGGCTGCGGGACGTGCATTAGCAGCCGCGCAACCGCAAACAGAATTGACCATAACCAATACCGTTCCATCTGATTTTATGGCTTGTTCAACTTCCTCAGCAGTTCTCAGATCCTGAAAACCTGCATTTACAAGTTCCTGACGCATTGGAGCGACTAAATATTCTGGATACATATCTTAATTAAATTAATCTTAAAAATTGAATTACACACAAAGTTAAGTATTTACAAATGATATGATGTATTTTGAAATCGTTTGACGTTTAGATTACTTAGGGAGTTGTAAGTTATAAGTAACAAACTGTACGGTTTACTGTCCCGACCTCAATGCATGAAGCCTAAGTTAAATAAACCGGATCGAAGCGGTAGCTTTTGGCTTAGGAAAACTCGAATATTTACTCTCCATTTTATAGCCAAAACTATAGCAGAGAGCCGGACTATCTTATCCCAAGCACCACAAATTTGCTTTCATTAAACATATTGTTTCTAAATTCATTGTCAAAAATATAAAACCAGTTACCGAATCTTCTAAGCAAAACTTCTTACCTTATTAACCTCCAAACTTTTTGAATTGATCAAAGTATACTCTACCTTTGCAAACAATTTTCTTTTACCTGAAAGAAAATTATAATTATCCATTTATCGTGCGGTAAAACGCATTTAAACAAAAAACTATGTCATCAGTAGAGACAAATTATGTTCCTTACAAAGTTAAGGACATTTCATTAGCAGAATGGGGCCGTAAAGAGATCGGTCTTGCTGAAGCAGAAATGCCAGGATTAATGGCACTTCGCGAAGAATTTGGTGCATCAAAACCTCTTAAAGGTGCACGTATTGCAGGATGTTTACACATGACCATCCAGACAGCTGTCCTGATTGAAACTCTTGTTGAGTTAGGAGCTGAAGTAACCTGGTCATCATGTAACATTTTCTCAACTCAGGATCATGCTGCTGCTGCAATTGCTGCTGCAGGAATTCAGGTTTATGCCTGGAAAGGTCTGAATGAGGAAGAATTTGACTGGTGTATTGAGCAAACCTTACATTTCGGTCCGGATCGCAAACCATTAAACATGATTCTTGATGATGGTGGCGATTTAACTAATATGGTATTTGACAGGTTCCCTGAACTGATTGCAGGTATCAAAGGTCTTTCTGAAGAAACTACTACCGGTGTTCACCGCTTATATGAGCGTATGAAAAACGGAACATTGCACTTACCTGCAATCAATGTAAATGATTCAGTTACCAAGTCTAAGTTTGACAATAAATATGGTTGCCGTGAGTCATTGGTTGATGCAATCCGTCGTGCAACTGACGTAATGATGGCTGGTAAAGTTGCTGTTGTTTGTGGTTATGGTGATGTTGGTAAAGGTTCTGCAGTTTCATTAAGCTCTCAGGGAGTTCGTGTAATTGTAACTGAAATTGACCCTATCTGTGCTTTACAGGCAGCAATGGAAGGTTATGAAGTGAAGAAATTAGCTACAGCAATTAAAGAAGCAGATATCGTAGTAACTACTACCGGTAACTGTGATATCGTTCGTGGCGAGCATTTCCTTGCTTTAAAAGACAAAGCTATCGTTTGTAATATTGGTCACTTCGATAATGAGATCGATATGGCATGGTTAAACGAAAACTACGGCAATACTAAAGTTGAGATCAAACCACAGGTTGATAAATATACCCTGAATGGTAAAGATGTGATCGTACTTGCTGAAGGCCGTTTAGTGAATTTAGGATGTGCAACTGGTCACCCTTCATTCGTTATGTCTAATTCATTTACTAATCAGACTTTAGCTCAGTTGGAGCTTTGGACAAACACTGATAAGTATGAGAACAAGGTTTATGTTCTTCCTAAATACCTGGATGAAAAAGTAGCCCGTTTACATCTTGCAAAGATCGGTGTTGAACTTGAAACATTAGATCAGCATCAGGCTGATTATATTGGTGTTCCTGTTGAAGGTCCTTTCAAAGCGGATACTTACAGATACTAAATAATTGACAGTTGAGACCCGATAGCTATTGGGTTGACAGTTGATAATTATCTGTTAGCAGATAACTAGTAAAGAAAACTTTCTAACAAATTTTTAAAAAAATGCTTACTCCAGGGTAAGCATTTTTTTTGCACCACATTTTTAAAGGAAATCAGCTAAGCCTGTGAAATTTCAGAACCTGATCCATCTGCCTGATTGTGACACTTTTACAATGAGATAGATGAACAAATTCAAAAGGCACATTGATATTGAAATCTGTTTCCGATGAAGTATTAAACAGTCCTGAACATTCAATCTTCCCTTCTGGACTGTACCTTGTAATTCTATAATCCTTTCCTTCACGCTCAATAGTAAACCATGAGCCTGCCCCTTCCCCTGAAAGCCATTGGCTATTTTCAGGGATACCTTCTGCCAATTCAGGAGCACTGAGTGTATTGTAGAGATGCTGCTTGGCTTTCATAAAATCTCCCCTCCCAATCAATGATTCTGAATCAAGGCAATTTTGTTCCTCAAACTATTTACATTGCCAATTGGGCTGGGTGAAATAGTTAAAGGAACGAATAGTTTTAGTTTGTCAAAAATTGGAGGGTCTCCCGACAAAACGACACTCCGCACAAAACGTGAGCAATTTGTTCCCTGGATGACAAACGGGCCGTATTTCCAGGGACTCAACTCCTGCATTTTTTTTGCGAAGGAAAAAGTTTTTTCAAAATTTATTATTGTGTAGGATGCATAAAGAGTTCCGCTCCCATGACAAGCTTTATTCTCAGTAAGTTCAAGTAAAATTTCTTTGAAATTCAGCAATTCATTTCTCGATATTGAAACCTGTGCCTGTGTATGAATCTGCAAATCATGGTCGGTTTCCATATCCCTAACTCTGCCCTGTCCAAATGGAGCATGATACCTGCCAAAATCAAAATAATAACAATTCCCGGTTTCTATCTCCACCAGGACCACAGCAGAATGACCTACCTTATAATAATTATTTTTACTGAAACCCATAAGGTCCATCAAGGAATCATACCATGCACCGGCTTGTTTGCACAAGGTTTCCGGCCATGCAATACTTATTGCAAAACCTGTATGCATTGAAGATCAGCTAAATTAATGCTTGTCAGACTATTATCCCTTAAATCAAGGTAATTGAAGGTCTCACTTGCTTCAATTATTCTGAATTGAGAAATACTTAAGGTTTGAAGATTGTTTTCTCTTTTCATTAATATATTAATCCTGTCGATATCACTATGGTTTACAGAATGGAAATCCAGAATATTTGAATCCTCAAATTCACTATTTTTAAGTAGCCAGTTCTTAAACCAGGTTCTTCGCAGCTCCCTGTCAGCATCTGAATAAAGAGTAGCCGATGACCAGATGGCTGGCGAATTCTGATCAATTTTTTGAATATGCTTTTTTGCGCCATCCCAAACCATTTGATTAAATTCAGGTTCATTCAAGTAATCAATCAGCAGAAGTGTGAAAGGTTCAACATTATCCAGATTGATTTCGGCCATGAATTCAGTATGGGATCTAAAGTCTAAACTTTCCAATAAAACACGACCCCTGCTTTTGGCATAATAATCCTGCTTAATATGGTTTTGGAAAGCCCCATTTAGCAGACAGGCAATCTGCTTTTTGTGATTTGCGGCAATCCAGGTACCTCCGGCCGCAACATCTTTGGGATAAACCAGGATATTACTATTATCTGTATAAATTTGAGGCTTAAATGTATCGCGCAAAGTCACCTCATCCCTGCTTGATGTCAAGATAAATCCTTCTTTAAGCGGTATGTAGCTTACTGTGCACATTGCTGCTTGTGTCTTATTGTAGCCGGCGCTACACCAAAACCTGCATCAATTAAATGATCCATTTTCTGTTCGATCAATCCAATTTTAATCAATGCCTGATGGTGAATACTATGCTCAAGACAATAAGCCAATTCACGATCTGTTGATGTTATTATTGATTTAAAAGTCTCAGTTTCCGAAGAAAAGTTGCCAACTAAATTTATCTCCTGATCAGTGCTAAGACATTCGATATCATTACATATCCTATCAATATAGGAAATTGCAAATACAGGATTACGCTCCAATTCCACGTCTCTGTCTCTGCTATCGTAATCGACCCAACCGCGACTTACGCCATTAATTACACACAAATAAAACTCCAAAACATGACGTACATGCTGTCCAATGCTTGTATCAGATAACAATTGCGATTTATACTGGTAATGTTCCTCTTCGAAAGAGGCAATCAGAGTCTTTATTTGTTGTAAGTTATCCTTGCAGTAGCTTAACATATTGTGGCATTTGGAATTTCTATCCAGGAATATCGCTTATTACTGAGTGTAGTCTAACATATACGTTAAATACTATAATTTTGATTTGTAAGACGAACATTATCCCATTTTTATGGCTCTTTGATTCATTTTATATACTTTTTCACCAAGTTCTGTAAAGCTTTTAGCGTTGAAAAATCCATCTGTTCTATAAATTACCTTACCGTCTGGGTTGATGAATAAAAAGCTTGGATATCCCCGAATCTGATACTTAATTGCCAAGTCAGGGCCATCCCCTTTTTCGGCATTCAGGGAAATGTTAATAAATGAAGGATTATACTGCTCAGCAACTGCCTTGCTTCTGAATGTGGTCATTTTCAACTGAATACATGGCCCACACCATGGTGCGTTTAGGTATAAAAAGATGAGTTTATTCTCCTTTTTAGCCATTTGAAGGGCTTCTGAAAATGTATTTTTTCTAAACTTGAGCCCAGTAACTGATTCAGGCATTAAATCTGCATTGGCACGCTGAAAAGCCGCTGAAAATATAAATAAAAATATTACTAAGACCTTTTTCATATTTGAACCGCTATTAAAGGTAAATAAACCTTATTTAGATGTATTATCGCTCAATATACGTAAGAAACACAATTAGTGTTTTGCCCATAAATAATTATGCCCCAGGCCCTCTCCTGCCAAAACTGACCGTAAACTCTGAGCCTTCTCCTTCCCTACTTTCAACGCTGATCAGCGCCCCATTTTCATCAACGAATTTCTTAACCAGCAAAAGTCCAATTCCAATCCCCTTTTCATTCTTTGTACCGTAAGTACTAATCTCCTTTCCGGCAAGATTGAACAGTTTACTGATCTTTTCAGCGGAAATTCCAATACCGGAATCCTTGATATGGATTGCTATGCGATCGCTATCTGCAGTATAGAAAATAGATATATTACCATACTGCGGGGTGAATTTTATTGCATTGGCGATCAGATTCTGAATAATAATCCTGACATGGTCGGGATCTGCAAAGACATTTGTATCAGGCACATGAACATGATTAAGTTCAATATTCTTTTCTTTTAAAAGAGTATCATAGATACTTAGTATTTCATCTGCCTGCTTACCAAGATCGATGTTCACCGGCCTGGCCTTGATACCAAATTGCTGACTACTTGCCCATGTTACCAGGTTATCAAGCATATCGGATGTTTCCCTCAACTTTTCATAGAAACCATCCAGAAAGAATTTTAGCTCAGTATCAGTCATACCGCCTTCCTTCATCAACTCCATGGCCTTAATGATAGACCCAAAAGGCGCCCGCAGATCATGTCCAATTATTGAGAATAACTGATCCTTGGTCTTATTCAAATTCTCCAACTGAACATTTTGCTTGAGAATCAACTGATTTTGTTCTTCTGCTGCCTGAGATTTAAGTTTTAAATCATGGTTCAGTTTACTTTTTTGCCGGGAAAACCTGAAAATTAAAATAGTCTTGATCAGGAGAAACAAGGCCAGAGCTGCTATTACTATGGTCACCTTCCTGATAAATTTCAATTGCTCCCTGTTTTGTTCATTCAGCTTTTGCAATTGAATATTTTCTGCTTGCTTTAACTGAAGATTAAGGCGATTGATCTCCTTTTCCTTCGCCTCATTAAAAAGGCTGTCACTATATAGCTTTTCAAGCTCAAGATATTTAAATGCATTGCTATAATCGTTCTGTTTCTGATGAGCAACATAAAGAATTTTAAGAGCACGCGAAATATCATATTTCGCATTCACCTCTCTGGCATAAAGCAATGCTTTCTCTGCATTATCAATGGCATCTGCAGAGAGTCCTCTCTCAAGCTGTATGCGTGCAATTCCTGAATAAGCTAAACTATATTCCCAGCTATTTTTATATTCCGGTTTGCTAAGGACTAAACGATAATGCTCCAGAGCTTTTTCATGCTTTTTAAGGGAATAGTAAGTCTCGGCCATTCGGTTCAATAACATTGCTGAATAGCTATTCAGACTGTACTTATTACAGTGTTCCAGGCCAATAACAAGATATTTCAAAGCAATATCCGGGCGACTGTTTTCAGTATAGGCAAGACCCAGATTTATGTATACAGAAGCCTGAAGTTTCACATTATTTACTTCACTAGCCAGTTTTAATGCCCTTAAAAAATCCTTTATAGCCTCTGAACTTTTATTCTGGGTTAGATGAATCAAGCCAATACTATTCAATGCATAAGCTAGTCCGAGCCTGTCATTAATCTTCTCGCTGGCACTTTTCGCAGAGATAGCATGTTTAAGAGACAGATCATAAGAACCTTTAACATAATATGCTTTGGCCATATTGCCTATCGCTCTTGCTTCCCCTAAAAGATATTTTATTTTTCGGGCAAGTTGAATGGATTTGCTGGCGAAATAGATCATACTATCCGGCTTAACAAGCATATACTCTGTTGATATTGAATTCAACAGATTGACCAACCCGGAATCAGGGGGCGTTGGATAATTCGAAATCTTTGTTCTTAATCCCCCTGTTGCTGATTCCTGAGAGAATCCTATGGACAAAAAAGTAAGTTTAAATACAAGGAGGCAGAGAAAGCGTTTATCCATACGAGTTTCGTAAAACTAAAAAAAATTGCTTCATTAATTACATGGGCATTTTTCATTTTTTTAAGAAAATAATTTAGACACTTAACTTACCTTTACACTATGGCTAAACTCTCTGTAAACATCAATAAAATAGCTACACTGCGTAATTCAAGAGGTGGCAATAACCCTGATCTTATTAAAGTTGCCCTGGATGCCGAACGATTTGGAGCAGAGGGTATTACTGTTCATCCACGTCCGGATGAAAGACATATCCGCTATCAGGATGTATTCGACCTGAAAAAGGTGATTCAAACGGAGTTTAATATTGAGGGTAATCCCAAAGAACAAAAATTCGTTGAGCTTGTTTTAGCGAATAAGCCAGCACAGGTTACATTGGTGCCTGATGCTGAGGGCCAGTTAACATCCAATCATGGCTGGGATACAGTTAATCATCAAAGCTATCTTAAAGATATTATTGCTGAGTTTAAATCTAAAGGCATCCGGGTGTCCATTTTTGTTGATCCTTCAGAAGAAATGATTGAAGCTGCGGAGCGCACAGGAACAGACCGCATTGAACTTTACACCGAAGCATACGCAAGCAATTATCACACTGACAAGGAATTAGCTATCAAACCTTACATTGCAGCAGCAAACCTGGCCAATAAACTAGGTTTAGGTATTAATGCCGGACATGATCTTGATTTGCATAATTTAAATTATTTTTCAAAAAATATTCCCGGATTATTGGAAGTCAGTATAGGTCATGCACTAGTTTGTGATTCTTTGTATTTTGGATTGGAAAATACAATCCAAATGTACCTGAGGGCACTAAAGAATAATTAATTTCATAAGCGGTACTATTCCTTTCTCATGATTCAAACACTGGATATTGATAAATTTCTGCAACTGGCTGAAACTGTCCCGGTGATTGATGTCAGAACCCCGCTTGAGTTTTTGCACGCACATATTCCGGGTGCTCATAATCTTCCCATCTTTTCAAATGATGAAAGGGTTCAGGTAGGTACAACCTACAAGCAAAAAAGTCGTGAAGCTGCAATTCTGCTTGGATTTGATCTTACTGGTCCAAAATGGTCAGGCTTTATTAAGCAAGCTCTGAAGATAGCTCCTGAAAAAAAGATCCTGATTCATTGCTGGCGTGGTGGAATGCGTAGCGGTGCAATGGCCTGGGCGTTGAATCTCTACGGCTTTGAAGTATATCTGCTTGAAGGAGGTTACAAGAGGTTTCGTAACTGGGTACTGGATCAATTCAAAGAAACTTATTCAATATTCATATTGGGTGGAATGACCGGATCCGGAAAAACAAAGACATTGAATCAGCTCAAAAAACATTCTCAGCAGGTTATTGATCTCGAAGATCTCGCGCAACATCAGGGATCTTCCTATGGATCTATGGGTCAGCTTATTCAACCCAGTCAGGAACAATTCGAAAATTTACTGGCCAGAGAACTGAATAAAATTGATAAAAACACTCCACTTTGGTTGGAGGATGAAAGTTTGTCGATAGGCAGGTGTTTCATTCCCAATCCCATTTTCCATCAGATGCGCCAGGCTCCTGTGATTAAAATCATAGTACCATTTCAGGAAAGGGTCGATTTTCTTGTAAAGGAATACGGAGAACTTGACAAGGAGTTTCTGATTGAAAGTACCTTGAGAATCGGAAAAAGACTTGGCCCTGAACAAACCCGCGATGCGGTTCTGGCAATCAGAGAAAACCG
>Ga0075152_10001474_pt1 | contig 16953 bp, 14 predicted proteins | sample JI61114C2DNA_FD_70964 | JGI IMG/M metagenome (GOLD analysis project Ga0075152, IMG submission 70964) | Wastewater effluent complex algal communities from Wisconsin, to seasonally profile nutrient transformation and Carbon sequestration -... | ecosystem: Engineered > WWTP > Effluent > Algae...
AAGCTCCGGGGTGGGACGCCGTCCGGGGTGTGGCGGGCGTAAAGACGCCGGCGACGAAGGAGCCCGCGTCCCGGGCGCGGACGGCGTCCCACACCGGAGCGGCAACAAACCGCACCCAGAGCCAGGGCACAAACAGACCGGACCCAGAACCCCGACCAACAAACAGACCGCACGCGACGGCGTCCGCCAGAAACCGGGTCCGCGGACTGATTCGCTGGTCGGCATGTGCGCGGGGTCGCTACGGTTCGCGCGTGGACCTCGACCTGGAGCGCATCGCGATCGTCGGCGCCGGACGCCTCGGCACCGCCCTGGCGGCGGCGCTGCGGGACGCGGGCGTCCGGGTCGACGGCCCGCTGCGGCGCGGCGAGGCCCCGGACGCCGAGGCGTCCGTCGTGCTGCTGTGCGTGTCGGACGCCGCGATCGCGGACGCCGCCGCGACCATCCCCCCTGGTCCGGCGGTGGGCCACTGCTCGGGGGCGTCCACGCTCGAACCCCTGGGGCACCACCGCGCGTTCTCGCTGCACCCGCTGATGACGGTCCCGGCGGGGCGTCCGACCGACTTCGGCGGCGTCCCGTGCGCGGTGGCGGGCGACCCGGTGGCGGCGACGCTGGCCCGCCGGCTCGGGATGCGTCCCATCGAGGTCGCGGACGCCGATCGCGCGGCCTACCACGCGGCGGCGTCCATCGCCTCGAACTTCCTGATCACGCTCGAGGACGCCGCCGCCCGGCTCGGCGCCACGGCCGGGCTGATCCGCGAGGACCTGCTGCCCATCGTCCGCGCGACGGTCGACAACTGGGCGGCGCTGGGGCGCGACGCGCTGACCGGCCCGATCGCCCGCGGGGACGCGGCCACCGTCGCGAAGCACCGCCGGGCGCTGGCCGAGCGCACCCCCGACCTGTTACCCCTGTACGACGCGATGGCGGAGGCGACCAGGCGATGAGGATCGTGCGTGAGGTGGCGACGGTGCGCGCCGCCGTGGCCGGTGCGGGACGCGTCGGCCTGGTGCCGACGATGGGCGCCTTCCACGAGGGGCACCTGTCGCTGATCCGGGCGGCGCGGGCGTCCTGCGACGTGGTCGTGGTGTGGCTGTTCGTCAACCCGACGCAGTTCAACGAGGCGTCCGACCTGGTCGCCTACCCACGGGACGAAGACCGGGACGCCGCCCTGGCGTCCGACTGCGGGGCCGACCTGCTGTTCGCGCCCGAGGTGGACGAGGTCTACCCGGCCGGGTTCGCGACGACCGTGACGGTCGCGGGGCTGGGCGACGTGTACGAGGGCGCGCACCGGCCCGGGCACTTCGCCGGGGTGGCGACGGTGGTCGCCAAGATGCTGAACATGGTCGGCCCCGACGTCGCCTTCTTCGGCGCCAAGGACGCCCAGCAGGTGGCGGTCGTGCAGCGCATGGTGGCCGACCTCGACATCCCGACGCGGATCGAGGTGCTGCCCATCGTCCGCGAGGCCGACGGGCTGGCGATGAGCAGCCGCAACGTCCGGCTCTCGCCCGACGAGCGCGTCCGGGCGACCGCCCTGCACCGCGGCCTGGCCGCGGCCCGCGCGGCCGTCTCGGGCGGCGAACGGGATGCCGGCGTCCTCGCTCGTCGCGTCGAGGCCGAGCTGGCGGCGTCCGGGATCGAGGCCGAGTACGTGGCCGTCGTGGATGCTGGGTTCCGTCCCGTCGCGACCGTCGAAGGGCCGGCGCGCATCGCCGTCGCCGCCCGCGTCGGCTCGACCCGACTCATCGACAACATCGAGGTGGCCCCATGATCCGGACCATGCTGAAGAGCAAGATCCACCGCGCCACGATCACCGACTCCGACCTGCACTACGTCGGTTCGATCACGGTCGACCCCGACCTGCTGGAGGCGGCCGACATCGACGTGCACGAGCAGGTGGCCGTCGTGGACGTCGACAACGGCGCCCGCTTCGAGACCTACACGATCGCCGGGACGCGCGGGTCGGGCGAGATCAAGGTCAACGGGGCGGCGGCCCGGCTCGTCCACACGGGCGACACGGTGATCCTCATCTCGTACGGGCTCTACGACGCCGTCGACCTGGAGTCCTACGTGCCCCGCGTCGTCCACGTCGACCGGTCGAACCGCATCGTCGCGGTGGACGCCGACGTCGCGTCGCTCGCCGACAACGCGGACGACTGAGGTGTCGGGCGGGCAGCGGGCGCTGAAGACCCGGCGCGTCACCCTGCGGACGCTGGCCGCGAAGAAGGACGCCGGCGAGCCGATCGTCATGGTGACCGCCTACGACCACCCGAGCGCCCAGATCGCGGACGAGGTCGGCGTCGACGTCGTCCTGGTCGGCGACTCCGCGGCCAACGTGGTGCTGGGCTACGACACGACCGTCCCCGTGACGGTCGAGGAGATGCTCATGCTGACCCGGGCGGTCCGGCGCGGGCTGGCGTCCGCGCTGCTCGTGGCGGACCTGCCGTTCGGCTCGTACGAGGCGTCCGACCTGGACGCCGTGCGCACCGCCCAGCGCTTCGTGAAGGAGGGCGGCGCGGACGCCGTCAAGCTCGAGCGCGGCGGCACGACCGTCGAGCGGGCGCGGGCGGTCATCGCGGCCGGGATCCCGGTGATGGGCCACGTGGGGCTGACCCCGCAGGCCGCGGCGTCGTTGGGCGGCTACCGGGTGCAGGGGCGGACGGCCGACGCGGCCGAGGCGCTGCTCGCCGAGGCCCGCGCTTTGGAGGCGGCGGGGTGCTTCGCGATCGTGCTGGAGGCCGTGCCGGCAGCCGTGGCCGAGCTGATCGTCCCGCGGCTGGGGTGCGTCGTGATCGGCATCGGGGCGGGGGCCGCGGCCGATGGGCAGGTGCTGGTCTGGCACGACCTGCTCGGGCTGGGGTCGGGGCACGTCGCCACGTTCGTGCGCCGGTTCGCGGACCTGCGGAGCGAGGCCGTTCGCGGCCTGAGCGCCTACGCGGACGCCGTCCGGTCTCGCGAATTCCCGGCGGCCGAGCACACCTACACGCTGCCCGCCGACGAGCTCGACGACCTCCGCGGACGCCTCGGGCGCGAGTCGGACGGGGACCCCGGCGCCTGACCCGGGGTCCGCGCTGGGGGGTTCGGGGTCAGCCGAACAGGGGCAGGTTCGAGACCACGATCGCCAGGGTGCCGATGCTGAGCAGCGTCGAGAGCGCGACCTCGGACGCGACCGTGTCGACGTCCGGCGAGTACTCCAGCGCGATCATGGCGATGTTGACCGCCGTCGGCATCGTGCAGGCCAGGACGAGCGACTGCAGCGGCAGGCCGTGGAGGCCGACGAGGAGCCCGATCCCCCAGGCGACAAGGGGCAGGACGCCGACGCGCAGCACCGTCGCGGCCAGCACCGCCGGGGTCAGGTGGATCTTGTGCATCGACCCCAGTTGGACGCCGAGGCTCAGCAGCACCATCGGGACGCAGGCCTGCGCGACCAGCTCGACCGCCGCGTTGACGCCCACCGGGAGACTGAGGTGGAGGACGCGGAGGGCCACGGCGAGGGCCATGGCCCAGAGCACCGGCAGGCGCACGATGGCGAACACCGCCGCCCTCGGACCGCCGTGCGAGCCGAGCAGGGCCGGACCGACCGTCCACATCAGGACGATCGAGAACATGAAGATCACGACGGCCTGGTCGAGGCCCGCCTGGCCGAGGGCCAGCAGCGCGATCGGCAGGCCGAAGTTGCCGTTGTTGCCCACGACCGCGCAGGCGATGACGGAGCCCCGGGAGACACTCGGCAACATCCGGGAGACACCCCACGCCAGGACGCCGATGGCCAGCGACGTGGCGAGGTAGGCCACCCCGAGCCCCACGACGGCGTTCGCCGGGAGGTTGGTCTTCATCAACGAGCTGAACGCCAGCGCCGGGACCAGCCCGAACAGCTGGATCTTGTTCGTCGAGCTCTGGTCGATCGTGAACTTGCGCGCCAGCACGAAGCCCAGCCCCGCCACCAACACGACGGGGAGGATGACCTCGGTGAGCGCCTTCAGCACCCCGGCAGGCTACGGCGTCCGGGCGGGGCGGCGTCCCCGGGTTCCGGACGCCGGACGCCCCGCCGCCCGGACCCGCGGCGTCCAGGGTGAACGGGGCGGTCGCGGGCGGGGGCGGCGGCTTGTACAGTGTCCCGAGGCCCGGCCCCGGTGCCCGATGAGTGCCGGGCAGATGGGAGTTCTGTTTCATGAGCCAGGCCGCCTCGGCGATCCCCTTCCAGCAGGGATCCGACCTCATTTCCACCACCCAGTTCGACCTCGACTCGGTCGAGACGCTGTTCTCCCTGTCCGACAGCCTGCGCCCGCTGGGCCGCAGCGAGTACGCGTGCGACGTCCTGCACGGGGCCGTGCTGTCGAGCCTGTTCTTCGAGCCGTCCACCCGGACGCGGCTGTCGTTCGAGTCGGCGTTCGCGCGGCTCGGCGGCGGCATCCTGACCACGACCGGCTTCACGTTCAGCTCGATGGCGAAGGGCGAGTCGATCCACGACACGGCGCGCGTCATCTCGGGCTACTGCGACGTCATCACGATGCGCCACCCGGACAAGGGCTCGGTCGCCGAGCTCGCGGACGCCTCCATGGTCCCCGTCGTCAACGCCGGCGACGGCGCCGGCGAGCACCCGACCCAGGCCCTGCTCGACGTCTACACGCTGCGCCGCGAGCTGGCGTCCCGGGGCAAGACGGTCGAGGGCTCGACCGTCGCCATCATCGGCGACCTCCGCTACGGCCGCACCGTGCACTCCCTGATCGACCTGTTGCGCCTGTGGAAGGGCGTCCGGTTCCGCCTTTACTCGCCTGCGTCCCTCGAGCTGCCCGCCGAGTTCTTCGACCGCGAGGACGCCCATCGGCTGCTCGTCTGCGAGTCCGTCCAGGACGCCCTCAAGGGCGCGGACGCCGTCTACTGCACCCGCGTCCAGCGCGAGCGGATCACCGACGAGAAGGTGGCGGCGTCCATCGAGTCGGCGGTGCTGCTCAACCGCAAGATGGTCACGGACTGGTCCAACCGCGACCTCGTGATCATGCACCCGCTGCCGCGCGACTCGCGTCCGGGGTCGTTCGACCTCGCCCCCGACGTGGACGACCTCCCGGGGTTGGCGATCTTCCACCAGACCGACAACGGCCTGATGGTGCGCATGGCGATCTTCTGCACGATCTTCGGGCTGGACCAGAAGGCGCTCAAGGCGTCCTACTCGGTGCCGAAGTGGCACAGCGCCAAGCCCATCGCGCGTCCGGGGCTGCACTCCGCCGGCCGCCAGGCCCAGGACTGGTAGGACGCCGCCGGCCCGGCCCCCGTCGTCGCCGGCCAACACGACGAGAGCCCGCTCAACGAGGATTTCCGGGTCGAATCGACGACCTGGGCCCGTTGAGCGGGCTCTGCTCGTGGTGGGGGCTCCAGCGCCGGCGATCTGGGTGGGGAATGGTGAGTTCTCGACGGCGCTGAAAACGGTGCGGTTGCGGCGCGGAACTGCTCAACTTCGAGCGCCGTCGACGGTGAGTGCCGACTGAACAACTCCCACCCAGATCGGCCAACGGGTCCTCCTCCACCCTCGACCCCTCTAACCCTCGACCCCTCCACCCTCGACCCCCTCCACCCTCGACCCCTCCACCCTCGACCCCCTCCACCCTCGATCCGCTCGCCACGTCTATCCATCCACTCGTCAACACGGCAATCCGCGAGTGAGCGTCCGCTCACTCGTCCGCCTGAGCGTGAACGGGGCCGCGTCGTCCGTTGAGTGGCGAAATGCCGTCTTGGAGACCGACGGATGAGATCGGCCGTCCAGCGCGCGACCACGTTGAGGACGTCCATGCAGTTCCGGGAGACGGCGCCGCCCCACAGGTCAGGGTGGGGGTGGCCGGTCTGGGGGGTGGCCGGCCTGGGTGGTGGACGGTGCGGGACGGCGTCCCTCAACAGTCTGGGTGGTGAACGGTGCGGCCCAGCTGATCAACCGCCACCCAGATCCGTGGCGCCCGCTCCGCGCGCCGTCACATGGGGCAGATCCGCCTACGTTCTTCAACCCGGCCTACGCCGCTGAAATCGGCCTGGCGACGTCGGCAGGCGGATTTGAACGGGCGAGGCGGATTCGCGGGAGGTAGGCGAACTCGAGGGGCGTCACTGATCGCGTGGGCCGGACGGCCCGTCACGCCTCGACGCCGGAGCGCCGCCCCGGCGGTCCGACGGACCTCCACCGCCCGCCCCGCCCGACGGGGCCGTCCGGAATTGAGTGCTGCCACGGATGGTGATTTAGGTTAGCCCTACCTAACGTCGGGCGTGGCCGTACATGGAGGTGTGCGATGCCCAAGGGATCCGCGACCAGGTGCAGACCGGCGCCGCCGCGTCCCAGAAGACCGCCGCACAGCTCCGTGTCGGCCCGCTCGTCGCCACTCGATCAGTCCGGCGTGGGCTCGCCCACCGGCGCGAAGATGCGTGACGCCGTCGGCGTCCACACCACACCACCCTGAGAGCCACGACGCCTCAGGACCCGCGGCCACCCCACCGCGTCCTTCGAGATCTCCGACTGGAGGCTTGAATGAGTACAACCCTTCCGCAGCCTGCCGACACCGCCCGCCGAACCACCCGGTCGGGCCGCTACCTCATCGCCGCGGCCGCCACCGCCGCGATCCTGCTGACCCAGACCATGACCGCCGTGGCCAACCTGCCGGGCAGCTCCTTCGAGAGCGGCGACGGCAACCTCGCCGTCGACACCGGCGGCAACCTCGACTGGAGCAACGCCCCCAACCTGGCGACCGGCGTCGACGTGGTCGGCAAGTCGTCCGACAACGCCTTCGGCCAGGGCACCAAGGAGGACGTCAGCGCCGTCAGCGTCGTGACGGGGTCGATCCCGCCGAACAAGAACGACCTGCAGCGCTTCTACGTGGCCAACAACGTGGCCGGCAACGGCGACATCTTCCTGTACCTCGCCTGGGAGCGCCTGGTCAACATCGGCAACGCCAACCTCGACTTCGAGATCAACCAGAAGGCCACGGCCGGCTTCACGGCGTCCACGACGGGCGCCGTCACGCTCAACCGGACGCCGGGCGACGTCCTCGTCAGCTACGACTTCGGCGGTTCCGGGACGCCGACGCTCGGCCTGAGCTTCTGGGTCACCTCGGCCAACGGGGCGGCGTCCGACTGCTTCTCGTCCAACGCGCTGCCCTGCTGGGGCAAGCACGTCACGCTGGGCAGCGGGGTCGCCGAGGGCGCGGTGAACACCTCCTCGGTCGCCGAGCCGATCATCGGCGGCGGGACAACCCTGGCCACCGGGCTGTTCGGCGAGGCCGGCATCAACCTCACGGCCGCGGGCGTGTTCCCGGCGGGCGTGTGCGAGGCGTTCGGCAGCACCTTCGTGAAGAGCCGCTCGTCGTCTTCGTTCACGGCCGAGGTCAAGGACTTCATCGCCCCCGTCGCGGTCAACATCTCCAACTGCGGCAGCATCACCGTCAACAAGGTCACCCAGAACGCGCCGAACGCGACGCAGACGTTCGGGTTCACGACCAGCAGCAACCTGTCCAGCTTCAGCCTGGCCGGGGGCGGGTCGAAGGCGTTCAACACCCTGAACGCCGGCACCTACACCGTGACCGAGGGCGCCGAGCCCACCGGCTGGGACTTCGTCAGCGTCTCCTGCACCGACGGCACCAACACCTACACGGGCACCACCTACTCGGGGACGACCGCGACGATCGCCCTGAAGTTCGGCCAGAACGTGGTGTGCACTTACACCAACCACTACAAGAACGCGCCGACCATCGCCACGGTGTTGGCTCCGGCCACGGTCGTGGTGGGCGGCAGCGTCCATGACACGGCGACCCTGTCGGGCGCGTCGGCCAACGCGGGCGGCACCGTGACCTACACCGTGTACAGCGACACGGCGTGCTCGGCGGGCGCGCGCGACGCCGGCACCGTGACGGTCTCGAGCGGCAGCGTCCCGAACTCGAACGCGCTGACGTTCACCAGCGCGGGCGACTTCTACTGGCAGGCCGTCTACTCCGGCGACGCCGACAACACCGGCGCCACGAGCGTCTGCACGTCGGAGCACCTCGTGGTGACGAAGGCGAGCCCGTCGGCGACCACCGCGCAGACGGTGTTGCCGAACGACTCGTTCGCCCTGAGCGGCGGCTTCAACGCCACCGGCACGGTCTCGTTCAAGCTGTTCTCCCCCGCGGACGCCACCTGCTCCGGCACCCCGGCGTACCAGGCCAACAACCTGACCATGACGGCGGCGGGGACCGCAGCCACTTCGAACAGCACCTACATCGCCTCGACCGAGGGCACCTGGCGCTGGCTCGTCACCTACTCCGGTGACGGCAACAACAACCCGGTGACCAAGGCCTGCGGCGTCGAGCAGTTCACCATCGCCAACCACTGACGCCCAAGGGGACGAGGGGCGCACCCCGTCGGGTGCGCCCCTCGTTCGTCGAGTGGTGGACGCCGTCGGCGTCCGTCGGTCGGCTCTCAGGCGCGCGGCGTCCCGTCGACGTTGGTGACGATGATCGGCTGCTTCTTGGAGAGCACGTAGAGCGCGATCGAGCCGACGAGGATCAGCAGGCCCAGCACCATGTGGACGTAGATCATCGGGCCGTTGGGCTGCCCTTCCTCGGGGGCGAACAACAGGCCGAGCAACAACTGGACGACACCCGCCACCGCCATGCCGACCGCGTGACCGATGAGGCCGGTGTTGTGGCTGAGGCGTCCCCAGATGACGGCCGGGACGGCCGTGACGACGGCGGCGGCCGCGTACAGGAAGCCGACGCCCTCGTGGAGCATGACGACCGTCTCGTTGTCGGTGGCCATCATCGTGACCGCGACGACGGTCTGCAGGATCGCGAGGACGGCCGCGATCGCGGCGAACAACCGGAGGCGCTTGTGGGACGTGGTGGGCTGCAGCGTGGTGATTGGCACGGGGCTAGGTTAGTTCCCCCGCCAGTCCCGGCGTTAACAGCACGTTCACCGGGCACTACGCCCATGTGAACGTGCTGTTAACGAGCCTGGGGGCTCAGGGGGCCAGCCGCTCGCGCGTCCAGGCGCCGTCGGCGAGCCGGTAGCGCAGGCGGTCGTGCAGGCGCGAGGGGCGTCCCTGCCAGAACTCCCAGCAGTCGGGGACCAGCCGGTAGCCGCCCCAGTGCTCGGGACGCGGCGGGTGCAGTCCGTACTGCGCGCCTGCCTTGGCGGCGTTGGCCAGCAGCGTCGCCCGGGAGGCGATCACCTGCGACTGCGGGGACGCCCACGCGCCGATCCGGCTGTCGATCGGCCGGACGCGGTAGTAGGCGTCCGATTCGGCGGCGCTGACCTTGTCGACGCGCCCCTCGATGCGCACCACCCGCTCCAGCTCCACCCAGTGGAACTGCAGCGCGGCCGCCGGGTTCGCGGCCAGCTCGGCGCCCTTGCGCGAGGCGTAGTTCGTGTAGAAGACCAGCCCGGCCTCGTCGAAGTTCTTCACCAGGACGATCCGGGTGGACGGCCGCCCGTCCGGCCCCACGGTGGCCAGCGTCATGGCGTTGGGCTCGGGCACCTTGGCCCGGACCGCGTCCGCGAACCACCGCTCGAACTGCTTCACCGGCACCGGGGCCGCTCCTTGTTCGTCGAGCTCGGCGGACGAGTAGATCTTCCGCATTCCCCGCAGGTCCATGACGACACCCTAAGGGGCGCGAACCATAACTCTTGGCGCACCTGTCACGGTCGGGCGAAGAACCGCTAGCCGCCCGGGGGTCCCTCAGCTAATATCAGCCCAGGCACCCCCCGGAAGCCGATCGAACCCCTCGGCACGACCCCCGTCAGATCAAGCCACACGGCCTTCTCGCACCCCGCACGGACCACGCATCAGGAGAACTCAAAAAAGCACACCCACCCTCGCCACCGCTGGACCCGCCGCATCGCGGGAGCCACCGTCGCCGCCCTCGCGCTCGCCCTCACCGCCGCCCCCGTCGCCCAGGCCGCGAACGCCGCCGACGTGGCCCTCAACGTGCTCGTCGTGAGCGACGGCTCCCCCACCGTGGAGGCGATCGCGTCCCGGCTCGCGGCCGAGATGGGCACGCACGGCTTCTTCGACGGGATCGTCCTGCCGTCCGCGGCGCCCGCCCAGCTGAGCGCCGCCGAACTGCAGCTGCTGCACGACTACGAGGCGACCTTCAAGGTCCGCGAGATCGCCGGCTACAACTGGGCCAACCCGACCCTCGGGCTGAACTACCCCGCCTACTCCGGCGGGCTCGACGGCATGACGGCGACCGTGACGGCGTCCGGTCTGGCCGGGCCCTTCAGCTACCTGAACGGCCCCGTGCCGCTCGACGACCTGTCCAGCACGGTCACCGAGAGCTACGGCTACCTGGCGACGCCCCTCGACTCGACGTTCACCCCGCTGCTGACCGCGCCGGTCCCCGGCACGTCGGACGCCGGCTCGCTGATCGGCGTCTACTCGACCGGCGGACGCGAGCAGCTCGTGATGACGTTCGGCTTCAACGCGAACCAGCAGCACGCCAAGGTCCTCACGCACGGCCTGATCAGCTGGCTGACCCGCGGCATCTCGCTGGGCTACTCCCGCAACTACTTCTCCGCCCACATCGACGATGTGCTGCTGCCCGACGGGGTCTGGAACGCCGCCGGCAACTGCACGGTCGGCAGCGACTGCGACCCCGCCGTCTACCCGCCCACCGCCCCGGACGCCGCCGTGCGCATGTCGCCGGCGGACGTGACCCGCCTCAACGCGTGGCAGGACGCCAACGGCATCAAGCTCGACATGACGTTCAACGGGAACGGCGCCACCGAGCAGAAGGACGCCACCGGAAGCGACGCGCTCGAGACGGCGCTGCTGGCCAGCAAGTCGAAGCTGCGCTGGATCAACCACACCTGGTCGCACGAGTACCTCGGCTGCGTCCAGAACTACACCGTCACCCCCTGGGCCTGCGTGACGACCAGCACGGGCGCCACGTCGTGGGTGCCGGCGTCCACGATCACGTCCCAGATCAACCTCAACAAGAACTACGCCACCGCCAAGGCGCTGCCCAACTTCTCGGCCGCCGCGCTCGTGACCGGCGAGCACTCCGGGCTGAAGACGCTGCCGCAGATGCCGACGGACAACCCCGCCCTGGCGTCCGTGCTGAACAACACCGGCATCAAGTGGATCGCCGCGGACGCCTCGCGTGAGCACGACACCCGCGCCATCGGCGGCGCCACGACCGTTCCGCGCTACCCGATGAACATCTACTACAACACCTCGACCATCGCCGAGGCGGTCGACGAGTACAACTGGATCTACACCTCGGTCGCCGACGGCGGCTCGGGCAAGTGCGAGCAGTACACCGACGTCATGACCTGCCAGACCCCCCTGGACGCCGCCGGCTTCGCCACGATCGCCGACCGGGAGTCCCGCACCGCGCTCGGCCACGTGCTCGCCAACGACCCGCGTCCGCACTTCGCCCACCAGTCGAACCTCGCCGACGACGGCGTCCTGTACCCCGTCCTCGACGAGCTGCTCAGCACCTACAAGAGCCTGTACGCGGCCAACACCCCGATCGTGAACCCGACGATGGCGGACGCCGGCGGCGTCCTGTTGGCGCAGTCGCGGTGGGCCCAGAAGCCGGCCGGGCTCGTGGCGACCGTGTCGGGCTCCAAGGTGACGGTCGAGAACCGCACCATCCGCTCGATCGCGTTCCCGATGACGCTGCCGACGGGGGCCCGCCGCTACAAGAACAGCTACACCCTCGTCCCGTTCGGCACCGCGTACGCCGGCCAGGTCTCCGACCAGACGTCCGTCATGGGCCTGATGCGCGAGGGCTACCAACTGGCCGCCCCCAGCGGCTTCGCCACGACGGCGGTCTGGCCCGTGCCCGCGGTGCCCGCGGCGTCCCCGGCGGCCGCCCCGACGGCCGCCCCGACGGCGGCCCCGGCCGCACGGGCGGGGTCCGCGCAGCCCGCGGCGAAGCCCGCCTCCTCCCAGCCTGCGGCCACCCAGAAGTCGGCCCCGGAGGCGGGCGGCGTCCCGCAGCCCACGGACGTGACCAAGCAGCTGAACCCGGCGTCCACCGTGGTGATCGAGTCCGATCCGGCCCGCATCCCGGCTCGTCGGTAGATGGTCGAGCCGAACGAGCCACGTCGCCCTCGGATCACGCTGTTCAACGAGGGCACGTATCCGGTCGCCAAGGGGGGCGTCAGCACGTGGTGCGACCAGCTCGTGACCCAACTGCCCGACCACGACTTCCAGTTGGTGACCGTGGTCGGGCAGGAGCGGGGCAGCGTCTGGAAGCTCCCGGACAACGTGGTCAGCTACCGTCCGGTCGCGATGTGGGATCCGCCCGGACGCCGCCGCGCGCTCAGCCTGGCGGCCACGCGGGCCCAGCGCCACCGCGTCGACGACGCCCTCGGCGTGCTGTGGCGGGCGATCCTGCCCGTCGGGGAATCCCCCGCCCTGGAGCCTGCGCGGGACGCCCTGCGAGCCATCGCCCTGGAGGGCCCGCAGCGGCTGTCGTGGCTCCTGGCGCAGCGCGGCTCGACGGAGGCGCTGCTCGCGGCGTGGGTCGACCACCGCCGGACGCGTCCGACGTTGCCGGCGCTGTCCGGGGGCGACGCCGCCTTCGTCACCCGCCAGACCGATCGCGTCCTGGCGCTGCTGGACGCCGACCTGCCGAGTGCCGACGTCCTGCACGTGGCGTCCAACGGGACGCCGGCCCTGCTGGCGCTGGTCCAGCACTGGCGCGACGGCACCCCGATCGTGCTCACCGAGCACGGCGTGTACCTGCGCGAGCGCTACCTGGCGGTCTCGGCGGCGCAGTGGCCGTGGGTCGTCCGCTACGCCTTCATGGCGTTCGTCCGGATGATCTGCCGGCTCGCGTACGCCGACGCGGCGTACATCACGCCCGTCAGCAGCTTCAACGAGCGCTGGGAGCGGCGGCTGGGGGCCGACCCGGCCCGCATCCAGGTGATTCCCAACGGCGTCCACCCGACCGACTTCCCGGCGGTGACGTCCGAGCCGAAGGTGCCGACGGTGAGCTTCGTCGGGCGGATCGACCCGTTGAAGGATCTTCGGACGCTGATCGACGCGTTCGCCCTCGTCCTCGAGGGCCTCCCGGACGCCAGGCTGCGCATCTTCGGCCCGACGCCGGTCGGCAACGAGGCGTACCGCCGCGGGCTGGAGGAGCGCGTGGCCGAACTGCGCCTCGCGGACGCGGTGACGTTCGAGGGGCCGATCTCGTCGTCGCGTCCCGCGTTCGAGGCGGGGCACGTGGTGGCCCTGTCCAGCATCTCCGAGGGCCTCCCCTTCACGGTGATCGAGGCCATGATGTCGGGACGCGCCACGGTCAGCACCGACGTCGGCGGGGTGGCCGAGTGCACCGGCCGGGACGGCGTCGCCGGCGTCGTCGTGCCCGCGCGCGATCCCGCGGCGATGGCCGAGGCGCTCACGGGACTCCTGACCGACGGCGTCCGGCGTCGCGCGATGGCCGCGGCGGCCCGCGAACGGGCCCTCGACCGGTTCACCCTGAGCGAGGTCACCGCCGCCTACCGGTCGGTCTACCTCGCGGCGGTCGAGCCCCCTTTCGAGGGCGTCACTTCGCGTGAGGTGCGGACGCGCGCCCGGCGCTGCCACGTCCGCGCCGCGGCCGGGGTGCGGCGGTGAGCGCCCCCGCGGCGGCCCTCGACGGCCAGCCCTGGATCGACCTGCCGGCCGACGTGGACGGCGCGGTCGACGGGCTGGACGCGACGGCCCGGCTCGAGTCCCAGGGCATCGGGGACGCCGTGGCCGTCCGGGCCGGGCACGACAGCATCTTCGCCCTCGCGGACGCCTGCCTGGCGGCGACGCCCCCGCCCACCGAGGGGTACGCCCGCCAGCCACTGGGCCTCGTCGCCGCCCTCGCGCGCGTCCTGGTCATGATGTCGAGCGTCGTCATCTGCCTGATGATGGTGCCCACCCTCGACTGGAGCGGCACCGGGCTGGTGGCGGGGGCGGCGAGCTGGATCTCCGGGCAGGCCGTCAGCGCGTCCCTCTGGTGGGGCCGGGGCGCGGGCCGCGAGGTGCAGGGGACCCAGGGTGCGCTGGCGGTGACCCTGCTGATGATGGCGATCGCCGCGCCGGTCGCCGGGCTCGTCGGCGAGCCCGCCATCGTGGGCTGGGCCGCCTGGGGCTGCGCCGTGACGGTCGCCCTCTACTGCGTGGACCACGGCCGGCTGGCGGCCATCACGGTCGGCGGTGCGGCGCTCGCGGTGGCGGGCCTCGCCCTGCCCGCCTGGCAGAGCCTTCCGGCGGACGCCGTCGTGGCCGTCGCCTGCTGCTGGGCCGTCCGCGTGCTGGTGCTGCGCTCCGGCGGCTGGCGTCCCCGACGGCTCGTCCCCCGGCAGGCGCACCTGATCGGCCTCGCGCTGGTCCAGACGTTCGCCCACCTCTACCTGCTGCTGGTGCTCTACGACCGGGTGGGGCCGCGGTTCCCGCTGGTCCTGTGGGCGGGGCTCGCCAGCACCGCCATCAGCGAGCCACTGCTGGTGTTGGCCACCGCGACGACGAGGCGGCTGGCGGCGTCCCATCACTTGTGGCGGCGTGTGCGGCGCGACACGGGCCTGGCCGGCGTGGTCGCCGTCCTCACGGTGGGGGCCGTCGGGACGGACGCGGCGAACGCGGCCGCGCTGATCACCACCGGGCTGCCGACGACCGGGGTCGTCTACGCGTCCGCGCTCGCGGTCACCGTGCTGACCAGCGGGTGCGGCATCCTGCTCCGGACCGGGTCGGCGGGCGGCGCCGCGGCGCTGGCGGTCTCGGGTGCGCTCGTCGTCACCGTGGTGCCGGCCGGCAACGGGCCGATTCCCCCGCTGGTGGCGCTCGCCGGCTCCTTCCTGATCGCGCTGATCGCGGGCCGCCGGTTCGCGTCCCCGGGGAACTGGTGACATGCGGCTCGCTGCACCCTGGTACCTGCACCCCGCCGAGCATCCGGACGCTTGGCGGCGCCTGTGCGCGGGCGAGTTGGGGCTCGCGTTCGCCGTGATCAACGCCGACAACGGGCCCGGCCGGGCGCCGGACCCGTACTACGTCGACGCGTTGGCCGACGGCTGTCGGACGCCGCTGGTCGGCTACGTCTTCGCCGGCTACGGGCGGCGGAACAGCCGCGACCTCCGCGCCGAGGCGCGCCGGTGGAACGAGTTCTACGGCATCACCGACGTGCTGATCGACGGCGTGCCGCCCGCCCCCCTCGGGCAGTGGGAGCTCGGCGTCATCGACCAGTTCCGCGCCGACGGCGCCACCCGCGTGATCGTCAACCCCGGGATGGCGGCCGACCCCGATCTCGTCGAGGAGGCCGACCTGACCTGCGTGGCCGAGTACTCCTGGGAGGACTACCGGCGCCTTCCCTGGACTCCCCTGCCCGGGCCGTGGCGGCCCGAGCGGATCTGGCACCTCGTCCACTCGGTGCCCCTGGCGGACCTGGACGCCGCGGCGTCCGAGGTGGACGCCCGCGGCGCCGGCTTCGGGTGGGTCACCGACGCGACCCTGCCCAACCCGTGGGGGCGGCTGCCCGGACGGCCCGCCCCGGGAGCGCCGCGGTGAGCGGGCGGGCCCGGGCCGCCGGGGGGTTGGTGTTGGCGGCGCTCCTCGCCGGGTGTGCGGGGTCGCCTGCGGCGTCGTCGGCGTCCCCCGCCCGGTCGTCGGTGTCTCCCGCGGTGTCGGCCGCCCCGTCCTCGGTGTCTCCCGCATCGTCGTCGGCGTCGCCTGCGTCGTCGTCGGTCACCACCCCACCGTCGTCGGCGCCGTCCGCACCGTCGTCGATGTCGGCCTCGCCTGTCGCGACGTCGGCCCCGCCTGTCGCGACGTCGGTCACCGCCCCACCGTCCTCGGCGCCGTCCGCACCGTCGTCGGTGTCTCCCCCCGCGACGTCGGCGCCTGCCGGGGGCTGGTGGCGTCCGGTCCGTGGGCTGACCTGGGACGTCCAGCTCACGGCGGCGGAGCCGGCGGCCGTCACGGCGGCCGTCCTCGAGCTCGACGGCGCGGACACGTCGGCCAACACCGTCGCCGCGCTGCGGGCGCGCGGCGTCCGCACCATCTGCTACGTCAACGCGGGCGGCTGGGAGGACTGGCGCCCGGACGCGTCCGCCTTCCCGGCCGCGGTGCTGGGCGCCGCGCTCGACGACTGGCCGGGCGAGCGGTGGCTCGACCTGCGGCGGCGCGACGTCCTGGTGCCGCTCATGGAGCGGCGCATCCAGGCCTGCGCCGACAAGGGCTTCGACGCCGTCGACCCCGACAACCTGGACGGCTGGCAGGCGGCGTCCGGTTTCGCGCTGATCAGGGCGGACGCCGTCGCCTACGAGGCGGCGCTGGTCGAGGCCGCGCACCGGCGCGGGCTCTCGGCGGGGCTGAAGAACGCGCTCGGCCTGTTGCCCGAGCTCGGCGGGGTCATCGACTTCGCCGTCAACGAGCAGTGCGTGGAGTACCGCGAGTGCGACCGGTACGCGGACGTCCTGGCGGCCGGCAAGCCGGTCTTCCACATCGAGTACGCCGACGCGACGGCGGCCTGCGCCGGCGCCCCGGCGGGCCTGTCGACCGTGGTGAAGCGGCTGAGCCTCGACTCCTGGTCGCAGCGCTGCTGAAAGACAACCCGCCAACAGCGGGTGCCTGTGGACAACATCGAGCGCCCCGGTTGGCCCCGGCCAACCTCGGGGCATGACGACGATGGTGTTCGAGGTCGGGGTCCTGTCGGACTCCGACGAGCGGGAGTTGGCGAGAGCGATCGAGGCCGGGGTGTTCGCCCGCTCGGTCCTTCAGGGTGCGGCGACGCCACCGCCGGGGGCCAGCCGGGTCGAACTCGACCTGATCTGGCACGCCGGCGAGGTGGCGTACGACCGCTTCGTGCAGGCGAACCTGCGGCTGGTGGCGATAGTGACGCGACGGGCGGCGTCCCGGGTCGGGGTGGACGCCGACGACCTGTTCCAGGAGGGGGTCGTGGGCCTGCTGGAGGCGGTGCGGCGGTACGACCACACGCGCGGGGCGCGATTCGCGACGTTCGCGCTGCCGTG
>Ga0075152_10001480_pt1 | contig 16919 bp, 13 predicted proteins | sample JI61114C2DNA_FD_70964 | JGI IMG/M metagenome (GOLD analysis project Ga0075152, IMG submission 70964) | Wastewater effluent complex algal communities from Wisconsin, to seasonally profile nutrient transformation and Carbon sequestration -... | ecosystem: Engineered > WWTP > Effluent > Algae...
GGTTATAATCTCTCCAAAAATCATCGGTATACAAAAACAGAAAAACCCGACCACCGGTTTGATTACCAATGCGGGTCTGCTGTTCCTCTGTTGCAGCTTTTGCCAATAACAGAGTAGTTGTTGAATTCCCAGGGGGGGCTACCATTACCCAACGTTTGGTATCTGATAGTTTAGTATCCTCAATTAATCTAAATTGTAATTTTTGGGTATAGAATGCTATGGCTTCATCATAATCGGCTACTACAAGGGCCATATGTGCAATTTGTTGTTCCATATTCTAATCTGCTTTGGTTAAAGCGAGGAATAAAAATAAGGAATTGACGGGAACTGACCAGCAGATCTACTACAAGCGAATTGACAACCCAAGTTTACTATTACTAGCACTATTGCCTCCACTAAATTCTAGATTCAACCCTAGTTTATTGTTGAAATAATACCTACCGCCCAGTTGAGCACCAATGGCCAAGCCAGAACTATGGCTACCACCATAAGCGGTGGGTGAAGTCCAAATATTGAAACCCACATTTAGTCCAGCATAAAAATCAAAATTAGAAGGAATATTCATCACATTGTTAAAGTGGTAATTTCCATTTCCAATAAAGCCAATAATTTGTTGACGATAAGTGCCATTGTTCCAGTCTTCATCATAATTTCTTACTGAAACTTCCCCACCAAGGGTAATGTCTTTACTAATACCGTAATCAAGACCTAAGTAAACTGGAATTCCCCAATTGGAAAGTCCAACACCAAAATTCAATTGTGACCTTCCTGTTGCAAGCGCATTCTGTGACTGTGCATTGTAACAAATAATTGAAACCAATAAGATTGAAAGTGATTTTTTCATGTTTGTTTGTTGTTTGAAATAACTGTTTGTGAGTTTGAGATGCATCCAAATCAGTGGCGATTTTTCTAAAAATTAAATTGGTTGTCTTCAATGTTTTAACTGTATCACCTGAAATAATATTTATTTATACAATTTTTTTACCTTGAATAATTCTTAGAAGAATGGCAATCACGGCAATTACTAGCAAGACATGGATAATAGCACCGGTATTATAAGCAAAAAATCCAATTGCCCAAAGTATAACCATGACAACAGCAATTGTGTAAAGTAAATTTCCCATTTAATAGATTTTAGTTTAGCTAACAAAGTTTGTTAACTTAACACTTGAAAGTGTTACAGCATTCTAAAATTTAATTACATGAATAACATCTATTGCCACAATAAGATGTTTTGGAAAAGAATATTATCAGACTAGCAAAGCAGAAATTATCAATAAATAAAAAACAAATGCTAATTCTAAAGCAAAATTTTTACCCAATACATTTGTGACTATTAAATTGATTCTTTCTAACACTACTGCTGATGGTGTTGTACAATCTTTATAGTTTATTACATCCTATCCATATACCATTCTAATTGAGTCTCCATTTTTTTATTTTTCAATATATGGGTAATATCTCTTTCAATTCGAAAAAAAGCAGTTTCACTTTTCACTACATAATCAAATGCTTTATGGTGCATACAATTAACTGCAACATCTATTTTATCTTGCCCTGAAAGCATAATCACTGGAATTTTATTATTTATTGCTTTAATCCCATCTAAAGTCTCAATGCCGTTCATTGCATGGGGATTAATGCCATCAAGTAAATAATCTAAAACAACAATATCAGGTTGTACATTCATTGCATTTAAGCAATCCTCGCCTGAAGAAAAGCAATGTATTTCAAAAAGTGAACTGTCCAAAAAGTCAATTTCTAGTGATTTTAAAAAGACAGCATCATCATCTACTAGGTATAATTTAATCATAGGGGAATTTCCCATAATAAGTTAGTTTGATTTTTTTTTCAAAGGAAATAGAATAGGCTTTGTTTTCTCTATTATTTTAAAAGCATCCTGCAATTCTATACAAGCTTGCACACAAACATCTTCCAATTGCAAAACTAAAGATTGAATCCCATCTGTCTGCTGTTGGGAAAGGGCATACTCTTTAACTTGTTTAGCCATATTTTCAAATTCCGTACTGATACCCATGATAGAAAATGAAGGAATTAGCTTGTGCATAGCTGCATGTAATGATTGCCAATCTTTATTCTGCCAACTCAACTTCATAGCAGCAATCAATGTTGGCGTTTGTTCTAAATAAAGTGCAATCATTTCTAACATCAATAATGGGTTAGATTTAGTTCTTTTTGTCAAATAATCCAAATCAATACATTTGATTGAACCTGGCATAATTGATTTTTGAATTTCAGGATTCCAACTTTTATTTTCATTTTTACTAACTAAACCTATTATTTTATTGTACAATATTTTTTCGTCTACAGGTTTAGCTATATAATCATTCATCCCCACCAATTTACACTTAGCCAAATCAACTGTTGTAACATCTGCAGTAAGAGCAATTATGGGAATATTTAAATTTAATTTACCTCTTATGTATTGCGTAGCTTCAAATCCGTTCATTTCGGGCATTTGCAAATCCATTAAAACTAAATCGTAGTGACAATTAGTAATCATCTCTATGGCTATCTTACCATTTGAAGCTATATCTCTTTCAAAACCAAAATCATCTAATAATGTTTTCATTAATAATTGATTAAGGGGTATATCTTCTACAACCAAAATGCGCAAATGTCTAATATCTTTTTTAAAGGCATCTGAATCTATGATAGGTTCAACAGCCTGTACAGTCTTTTGAAATTCCAACATGAAACTAAATTCTGAACCATAAGCAATTTGACTAACAACGGAAACTGACCCACCTTGTTTTTCTACTAATTGTTTTACTATTGCAAGACCCAGACCCGTTCCACCGTATAATCTAGATGTACCACTGGATGCTTGTTGAAAGTTTTCAAATATGGTTTCCATTTTGGATTCCTGTATACCAATTCCGGTATCTTTTATTGAAAATTTTACTAGGGCAGTATCGGACTTTTCGTCTACTAGTTGCACACCTAATGTAATGGCACCTTCACTAGTAAATTTTACAGCATTACTCAATAAATTCAATATAATTTGGTGCAGTCTAACTGGATCACCTAATAAGACCTGTGGAATGGAATCATCAAACTGTTTTATTAACTTCAAATTCTTTTCATGAATTTTTGGTTCAAACAAATGCAACATTGCAGACACCGAATTTGCCAGATTAAAAGGAATATGCTCAAAAATCATATTCCCAGAGTCAACTTTTGCCAAATCCAAGATGTCATTGATTAGAACTATCAATGCATCTCCACTTGTTTTAATTGCAGTAAGATATTCAAGTTGTTTAGCAGACAAATCTGTTTTTACCAAGACCTTAGTAAAACCAATGATTGCATTCATTGGAGTTCTAATTTCGTGACTCATATTAGACAAGAACTGTTGTTTTGCTTTTACCGCCTCTCCTGCAATTAGTGATGCGGCTTCTGCATTTTCTTTAGCATGTTGCGCTATTTCGGTGGCTAATTCTGCAAAAACCTTTGCCTCTGTTAACTCTTTTTCAATCCGTTTTTGTTCTGTAACATCTCTTGCCACAACTACAGCTCCCAATACCATTCCATCTTCATCTTTGAAAACAGAACCATTAAATAACACATCGGTTAGTTTATAATCGCGCATCACCAAAGGATAGTTCTTTACAAACCCTGTTTTAAAAATAGCTTCATAAACCTCTTTTGCATTTAAAGGTTCAGTAAAATATTCGAAAAAATTGGTGCCAATTAATTGTTCTCTTGTTTTCCTCGTTATGTTTTCCATGGCATGATTCATATCCATGATTTTCCCTTCAGTACTGATTGTGACCAAAGGATCTAAGCTAGCTTCAATAAGGCTTCTAGCATAATCTAGTTCTTTATAATTCATATCTAAGATTGATGCACTTACAATTCTTCAATTGGTGTCCTTGTTCTATCTTTCAATTGCTTAAAATGCGAAGGACTTAGTCCTGTTACTTTTTTGAATTGATTTGACAAATGCGCTACACTACTATAATGCATTTTCCATGCTATTTCAGTAATATTAAGTTCGTCATAAATGATCAACTCTTTTATTCTTTCTATTTTATTGGAAATTATATATTGTTCAATAGTAGTACCTTGTACTTCAGAAAAAAGATTAGACATGTAAGTATAATCTAGTTGCAATTTTTCGCTTAAATAATCAGAGAAATTAATTAATAACGGCTCTTCTGAATAATGAATTAAATGAATAATCACGTTTTTTATTTTTTCAATTAAAACGGATCTTTTATCATCCATCAATTCAAGGCCAGACTCCAACAATCTAATTTTAAGTTCTTCTCTTTGAATTAAGGTTAGTGTTTCCATTAATTCCACTTCTCCCAGTTCAACAATAATAAAATGGAGACCCATTGCTTTTAACACATCCCTAGTTGCATTCTTGCAGCTAGTACTTACCATATATTTTATATATAATTTCAAAGGGCTTTCTTTACTATTTGTGCAAAGTTGATGTTTAAAAAAGGTTTAAATATTTCATTATCCAACTTAATAGTTGCATAATTCACTGATTTGCCAATTAGATTGATTTATTTCACTTACCCAAATCATAATGAATTTCTCTTCCATTCACAGATGATATTCATTTTTAAGTTTTAGATCCATGCAAGAATAAGCACAATTAAAGATGTTTGTAAGGTATGTTATTGTGAATGGCAATATCAAATAATTTTAACAAACAAGTTGATGTACATTTTTTTAAATAAAATTTCTTTTAATTATCTTCTCTTTTAAAGGCCTATGTTCTAACTTATTCATTACGGGCTTACATCCACAAATGCATTAATTGATGATCAAAGAGTTTGCTGACCGCAAACCCCTTGATCATCAAAATGGATATGGATCAATACAAGATAAATGAAACTCTTCTATTGGCTTGTCTTCCTTTTTCTGTTTTGTTCGTCTCCAAAGGCTGTGTTTCACCAAAACCAATGGCTTCTACTTTGTTACCATCTACTCCTTTTGAAACCAAATAGTCTTTAACCGCATTAGCTCTGTTATAAGAAAGATTCATATTGAATTCATTAGAACCTTTAGAATCAGTATGTCCAGAGAGTTTTAGTCTAAATCCCTTTTGTATTAACAATACTGAAAGATTGTCCATATACTTAAAGGATCGTTGACGAATGGTTCCTTTTCCAAAATCAAATTCCAAGTTTGAAAACGTATCTGCAGCTATTTTTCTATCCTCATCAGTAACTATATAATTATTTCTAATAATGGTTGTGTCCATAGCAGGTTTTGCTATTGGAAGCGGACAACCAGCGCCATCCACCTGAACAGCTTTGGCCGTATTTGCACATTTGTCAAAATAGTCAGAAACACCATCTCCATCAGAATCAGCTTTCATTCGTTGCATTTCTGAACGCATGGATTCCATTTCAGCAATTTGTGCTTTTCTTTTTTGTTCCATGGCATCAATTTCTGACTGTAATGTATTATCCCTGTCTTTGACTTTACCTGCTAATGCAGCAGGAGGATTGTGTCTGGCCAATTGTGGTTTTCTAGAATTACCAAGAGCAAATTCCAAACCCGCATGGGCATAAGAAAATTTGTCTCCTAAATAAGGTGATTTCATATAGCCATCAAGGTTGTCAGCATCTACATAGGCCATAGTATATCCTATATTTAGATTCACTGACTTTCCTAAGTTGGCCCTTACACCCATACCAAATGGAAGATAAAATTCTGTGAGACTTCCCGTAGGCTTTGTATCTACCATAACTCCGGTTTTACTGGTAGTATGAGGATTGAAATTAATTCCACCTCCACCAACAGAAATATAGGGTTGAATACTGGTATGTAATTGAGACCAATTGATATTTCCCATATTAAAAACCAAACTCAAACTACTTGCCCAATTAACATTTGTTTCAAAAGAAGCTAAATCGCTCACTGGTGGAGCACCAGCCCAAAGTTTGTCATTGTTCCCTTTTAACGTGCCTCCAATTACATCTAATTGAAGCCCTATTGTATGAGAAGCTTGGTATTTGATATACGCGCCGTAACCTAGTTGTGGCACCCACTTAGAAAAATCATTTTTACCACCTGTTGCTGCAAAAGGTGCAAGCATGCCAGCATTCAGGCCAATGGACCAGGTTCTGTAAACCTTAGCACCTGAAAAAAGATCCGGATTCTCTACTGTTGAACTACTTGGCAAGTCTTGAGCAAAAGCCCACATGGATGTAAATAACATCATGCAAGACATAAGTATTGTTTTGTTGTACCTTTTTTTCATAAATCAGTTTTAATTGTTGAATTGCTAATCTTTTCTATTTCCTTTCCTGTTATCATTACCTCTTTTATTGTCACTGCCATGACCTTTGCTTTTTCTTTGCTCTTCTCTTTGCCATTCTCTGTGCTCTGGATGACCTTTTGATTCATAGTACTTACGTTCTCTACTATCCCTAATAATGGGTTGACTTCTATCTCCTTTGTAGTTGGCGTATTGTTGCTTGTAGTAATTATTTCTCAAATAAGGTCTGGGCTCATTAATCACTACTTTGTGACCACTATAAATATTGTAGCTTCTTGCCCTATAAGGTAAACTTGAAGAAAATCGCCATCTACCAGATTGGAGATAGACGTATTGGCGCTGGGAAACGTTGTAATAAACGTCTATATCTGGCATATAATAATATTGGGCATAATCATAGCCAACTGGACCCCAAACTGGCTGGCTTCCTATATTAAAATTGATTCCCAAACGAATCTGGGCTTCTAATGAAGCTGGCGCTACCCATCCCATAAGGAAAAAACTAAAAAACAATATTCTTTTCATAGTACTTTTTAAGTGATTCAAACATTAACTGCAAAACTGATTCAAATAAGACTGCTGGTTGTTACATAGCTGACCTTATAAATTGTATAGTTCACTGTTTACAACCAGGTAAGTGTTCTGTAGTCACTAGAATAGTTTTAGTTGTATGGTAGAAAGTATTTTATTACATTTATACAACCCAATTGCCTCCCCCTCGCAGATTGGCCCGCCAGATTATTTTCAATACATGAGTGAAGCAAATAACAGTTTCTCACTAGAAAGCAACCCAAGCCAAGAAGCTATTTTGGCCTACCATTTAGACAATGGACCTTTTGCTATTATAGAATGGGATAATGAATTTAGAATATCACGTTGGTCCCAAAAAGCGGAACAACTATTTGGATGGACTTCAAAAGAAGTCATTGGACTCCACTTCAATGAATTTAAAATTCTTCCTAAAGATGAATTTGAAAGAATAAAAGAAAATATTAACTGGATTGAAAATGGCAATGAAATTACAACAGTGCTTGAAAATAGAAATTGTCATAAGAATGGCAAAGACCTGTATTGTAAATGGCATAACAGTATTTTAAGAGATAAAGAAGGAAAAATGGTCTCCATTTTTTCTATGGTGGAAGATATTACTGACTTAAAAAATATTGAAGAAAACCTACGCAAAAGTGAGGAGCGATTTCAGCTAGCAGTTGCCGGTTCAAAAGATGGTATATGGGAATGGGATATAGTCAATGACATGGCATATTTTTCACCCAGGTGCCAAGAAATGGTTGGTCAGCAATTTGAAACGCATATTTCTGGTATGGAAGCATTTGTTAACCATGTTCACCCTGATGACATAACAAGTACTATCAATGCATACAAACTCCATTTGTATGAACGCAAAGAAATGCAAACCGAATATCGTTTGCGAATTTCTGATGGTAGTTTCAGATGGTTTTTAGTAAAGGGACAGGCTATTTGGAATCAGGATGGCAGACCCATTAGAATGGTGGGCTCATTGTCAGACATACATGACAAGAAGCAAATGGCTGAGGCATTGGAAAACAGTGAGGACAAATTCAATACGGTTACAGATCATATTACTGACATTGTAAACATGATTGACAGAAAGGGAATTATTAAATACTGCAATCAATCTGTAAAAGGAATACTAGGATACCAACCTGAAGAACTATTAGGAATACATTTTTTAACCCTGGTTCACCCTGATGAACAAACCCGTATTTCTGAACGGTTCCTAATTCAGCTTAACAGCAAGGGACCTGGCAGTTTAATAGAATTTAGACTAAGAGCTAAAGATGGATCCTATGTGTTTTTTGAAGGTATTGGAAATGTTCAATTACACCATCCCGCCTTACAATCCATCATCATGATTTCAAGGGATATTACCCTTAGAAAAAAAGCAGAAGAAATAATCATTGCAAGTGAAGAAAAGTTTCGTTCGCTGGTGCACAATATCAGTGATATTATCACCATCATTAGTGCCAGTGGAGAAATTCAATACCAAAGTGCTTCTGCTAGACAAATCATGGGATATGAAGAAAATGGATTAAGAAAAAGAAATATCATGGAAGTAGTGCATCCAGATGATCTTCAATTGGTTTTAAGTACTTTTCAACATCTGGTATTAAAAGGCGGGAATTCAGAACTGTTAGAATTTAGAATACTCAACTCCGATGGGGCATATTTTTACATAGAAGCCCAAGCTACCAATCAAATTAACAATCCAAGTATTGCTGGAATTGTGGTTACTTCAAGAGATGTTTCTATTAGAAAAAAAGCAGAAGCTGAAAAACAATCCCTTATTCAAGAACTTACAAAAAACAATGCGGATCTTAAACAGTTTTCTTATATAGTTTCCCATAATCTTCGTAGTCCCTTAACAAATCTAATATCCATGACTAATCTTCTAGACATGGATACCATTGAAACAGAACGTAGTCTAAAACTCATCAATGGTTTCAAAACAACTACCACTAGGCTAAATGACACTTTAAATGACTTAATCCATATTCTCTTGGTTAAGAACAATACGAATATTGACATAAAACCAATTTCATTTGAGTCAGTTTTAGACCAAGTCACTCATTCCATAACGGCTATTATGGAATCTTCAGATATGGAATTAGAGGTTGATTTTTCAGGTGCGCCGGCAGTTAATTTTAACCAATCCTATCTTGAAAGTATTTTTCAAAACTTGATCACCAATAGTATTAGGTATAAAAGCCCAGACCGGAAACCAAGGGTTCAAATTAAGACTTTTAAGAATCAGCAAGATATACACTTAGTGTTCAAAGACAATGGCATTGGATTTGACATGGAACTGGTAAAGGATAAAATTTTTGGGTTGCACCAAAAATTCCACCATCATCCAGAAAGCAGGGGAATTGGCCTATATTTGATCCATGCTCAAATCACCTCATTGGGTGGCAGTATCAGTGTTAATAGTCAAGTTGATGTTGGTACCATTTTTAGCATAGTTTTTAAACCAAAATGACATGATCCCCCTAGTGATGTGCATTGATGATGATTCAATGGTTCAAATGTTAAGTGAAATCATTTTCACTGACCATGACTTTTGTAAAGAGGTTGTAAAAGCTCCGGATGGATATACCGCACTTCAATATTTTTCCGAGCAATCAAAATTAGATAGTCAGGATCAACAAATACCCAAACTGGTTTTTTTAGACATTAGCATGCCAATTTCTGATGGATGGGATTTTTTAGACAAATACAGTAAGGATTTCCCTAACATGCAACCACAAACAAAGATTATTGTACTTTCATCTGCCATTCATCCTGAAGAAGTTGAAATGGCCAATGCTCATCCATTAGTATATAAATACATTTCCAAACCTTTGGAACCCAAACACATCTTAGCGCTAAAGACGGACCCAGATTTTATCCAATATTTTACGGCCAATTAAGCGTAATGTTTGATTGATTATCTTTGCGCCCATGTTACAGAAACCAGCCCTGCACACAGTACTGTCTCCCAAACTATTAAGTTTATACGATATCAGTAATAGCGTTGTTGTCATCATTGATGTATTCCGTGCCACATCTACCATTGCCACTGCATTATATAATGGGGCCAGTAGAATTATCCCTGTAGCAGAAGTGCAACAATGTATTGAAATTGGTAAAAAATTGGGGGGGATTACTGCTGGAGAAAGGGACGGAAAAGTAATAGAGGGGTTGTCACATGGGAATAGCCCAGCAGAATATCCACGTTCTTTTATACAGGGTAAAACCTTGGTATTAACCACTACCAATGGCACCAAATTGTTACATATGGCTTTGAATAATGGAGCTTCAGAAATTATTACTGGAAGTTTCCCTAATCTCTCCGCAGTATGCGACCATTTAGTGGCATCTCAAAAAAATGTCATCTTGGGATGTTCCGCTTGGAAAGACCGCTTTAATCTAGAAGATAGCCTTTTTGCGGGTGCTGTTATTCAAAGAATTCAGGAACATTTTACCATTCATTGTGATAGTTCTTTAATGGCATCTGAATTGTACCAGTCTCAAAAAGACAATATGGCCAATTTTATCCGAAAAACCACCCACTGGCATAGATTGGCCAACTATGGTTTGGAAAAGGATTTGGAGTATTGTGTTACCCCTGACCAAGCCAATATCCTTCCTATTTACAGAAATGGAGACTTAGTAGCCAAATAGTTTGCATTTAACCAACAAATCATCCACATTCCTTTCAGTTTTGTGCTAAAAGCCATTTGGTTTTTGTTAGTTTTGCAAATTGCCCTTTTTCGAAACCTGGGCCCTCTTGAAAAACCATGGCACTACCATACTTAGTTAAACATATTTACAATAGCGGCACTGAAGAAGTGATTCGCAGAGGGAAGAAGATTCACGCATTGGGCAATGTGGAACTTTTGGAATATGATGACCTCATGGGCACCGTAGTTTTCCGTGTTAAAGATGATGGTTATGCCACTTTTTATAAAGTACATATTACACAGTTCAAAGACCCTAAAACACTATCACTCCGTTGCAGCTGTCCTTACAATCTTTCTGAAATTTGCAGACATAAAGCAGGAGCGCTATTTCATTTACAAGATTTATTAGATAAGAATTTACTGGGCGATAAAGAAACTGTTTATCAACAAAGCCATACGGTGGTTAAAATGAAGCAGTTGGATTTAAAATTAATCCGTCTGCTGACCAAACAAGAGAATTTTGAAAAGGCAGAAACTTATTTAAGAACTGCAAAAGCTACCATTTTAGAAGCCAAAGACGAGCGGGTTTTGGCTACCATGACCATGGATGAATCTGAACACAAAGTACTGATTCAGAAAAACGAAGAACGGAATTTTGACACTAGTTGCGCCTGTGACTCAGATAGTGAACACCCGCTTTGCGTTCATAAAAGCTTGGTTTTATTGCAATTGTTGCAGCAATATGGCGCCAATTATTTTGATAGCATTAGAAATTGGGACAAGGAAAAAAATAAATTATTGGCCTTATATGGCTATTCGCTGAGCGATGACTTAAAGGGCAAATTTGAATTTACCTATACGGACAACAAACCTTTCTTAAGGGTATTAGACACCAGTATCAAAAGGGTATCTACCCTACCTGGAGCTGATACCAGACCCAGACCCCAAGTTGAAAACAATTTGGAAAAAACCTTGGAACAAGCTGTTCCTGAAAAAAGGGTTGAATTGAAAATGGGTGTTGTGATCACCAATAGTGACCAAGGCTATCCCTATATTTCATTAGAAGCAGTTCAGGGCGAGGCCGATGAAACCCAAACCAAATATGTTTCTAAAACGGTAAAAATAGACCTAGCAAAATTTGTAAACACAGAAGTGTTTAACGAGGAGGATAAAATGCTCTTGCAGCAGTTGCGCAAACTCATGCAAGGAGAAGTGAATAGGTATTTAAATAGAAATTCTCCTTTTAGTGGCATTTGGGAAAATATTATACAGCAACACAGTGACGAATTACCAGAAGAAACCAGGCATTTGATTAATGAATACTTGCATCCCAAGTTCAAAAAATTATTTGAAGAGCTGAGTCAATCAAAATTTGTTTTTTACCTGCCTGCTAAAAAACCTTTTACAACTGCCAATCTGGTATCGGCAGAAATTAGTCAAGAATTTATTAGTCCAGAATTTGAAGTTGGATACGCCAATGGATTTTATACTGTTGATTGTAGAATTAAATTACCATTAGCCGATTTAAATATTGCAGAGAACGAATCTGAATCAGCCCTGTTATTTCAATACCATAACCAGTTTTATACTTGGAAGCGGGCAGAAGATATTATGCAAGTAGAACGATTTTTACCCAATGGTAAAATTCAAATACCCGCAGCGGAATGGGGAGTACAATTACAGCAATTCTTGATGCCCCTTTCAAAGGAATACCATGTTCATTTTACCAATGTTCAAAAAGAAGAGGTAAAAGACATTAAGCCAGATTGGAAAATACTACTAAAAGAAAAAGGCGATTATCTTTTATTTCAACCCGTATTCATTTATAGGGGATATGAAGTAAAACAAAGCGACAAAGAAAAAATCATTCTTCCAGAAGCAGATAGGCTGTTGATTATTCAAAGGAATCTGGCTTTGGAAAGAGAGATGATGCAGCGGATTGAATCTTTGCATTCTCAATTTATACATCCTTCCGAAAGTAATACCCTTGCACTAAAGGGCACTGATGTTTTAAAGAATAACTGGTTTTTCTTATTCATAGACGCTGCCAAAGACATGAATATTCCTGTTCATGGTTTTGAAGCGTTGAAAAATTTCCGGTTTAACACTGCCAAGCCAAGTACCCAGATCTTTATTAGTAGCAACACAGATTGGTTTGACGCCAAAGTGAAGATTAATTTTGGCGAACAACGGGTTACTGTAGAAGACGTTAAAAAAGCGCTAGCCAATAAACAACAGTTTGTACAGCTTGGAGATGGCACACTAGGCATCTTACCAGAAGAATGGATCAAGAAATATAGTTTGCTATTCCGCGTGGGCGATGGTAAACAGGGAAACATGAAGCTGAGCAAATATCATTTTAGTGTAATAGAAGAACTCTATTTACAAAGAGATGAAGAAGAGCTTTTTTTCCAATTAGAAGAGAAATACGAAAGACTAAAAGAGAACCATCAGATCAAAGCCATTCCAGCACCTGCGCATTTACAAGCCGTGTTGCGACCTTATCAAGAAAGTGGGTTCCAATGGCTGAACTATCTGCGAGAAGTACAATGGGGTGGAATTCTAGCCGATGACATGGGTCTTGGTAAAACCATACAAGCCTTAAGTTTTCTGCACCATTTAAAATCAGAAAACGGCACGTTAAAAGCATTAGTAGTTTGCCCTACTACCTTGATGTATAACTGGCAAAATGAGATTAGAAAATTCACGCCCAACCTGACTTTCTATATGCACCATGGTGGTACTAGAACTAGGGGATCTCTCTCCGATGCCGGGATTGATGTAATTATCACCACTTATGGAACGCTCAGAAGTGATATCAAACAATTTGTAGACGTGGCTTTTGATTATGTGATTTTGGATGAGAGTCAGGCCATCAAAAACCCATCTAGTAAGGTAACCAAGGCAGCAGGTTTATTGCGTGCTAAAAATAGGTTATGCTTGAGTGGTACGCCATTACAGAATAACACATTTGACATATTTGCTCAGATGAATTTCTTAAACCCAGGCATGCTGGGTAGTGTAGAATTCTTCAAGCATGAATTCTCCATGCCCATTGACAAATTTGGAGAGAAGGAACAGAAAGACCATCTTAGAAAACTACTCTATCCCTTTATATTAAGAAGAACCAAGGAACAAGTAGCCAAGGACTTACCAGAAAAACAAGAAATGGTCTTGTTCTGTGAAATGGGTGATGAACAAAGAAAGATTTATGACGCCTACAGAAATGACTATCGTGATAAAATTCTTGGCGTAGTAGAAAACCAAGGCATTCAGAAATCACAATTAACCATCTTGCAAGGATTGATGAAACTTCGTCAAATCTGTGATAGTCCAGCCATTGTAAAAGAGGCAGAAAGATTTCCCAATGTGTCTGTTAAGCTAGAAGAAATAGGCAGAGAAATCACTGAAAACATCAGTAACCACAAAGCCTTGATTTTCTCCCAGTTCTTAGGCATGCTATCACTCATCAAAGACAAAATGCGTGAATTGGAAGTTGACTTTGAATACTTTGACGGAAGCAGCACCATTAATGAACGCGAAGCGGCTATACAGCGTTTTCAAAATGAAGATTCTTGTAGGGTATTTTTGATATCGCTGAAAGCAGGAGGTGTGGGTCTAAACCTAACCGCTGCGGATTATGTTTATATAGTTGATCCTTGGTGGAACCCAGCCGTTGAACAACAGGCCATTGACCGTACACATAGAATTGGACAAACCAAGAATATTTTTGCTTATAGAATGATTTGCACGGATACAGTAGAAGATAAGATTCTGAAATTACAAGAGCGTAAACGGAATTTGGCCAAGGACCTGATTACAGATGATGAAGGATTTGTGAAGACCTTGACTAAGGAAGACGTTGAATACTTGTTTAGTTAACTTGATTCTTTCCTATTTTTACAAACTGAACCGCATAAAAAAACCGTCTAGTGCTACTAGACGGTTTTTTATTATAAGTTCAAATTAGTCGTGTGTCTTGCATTCTCCAACAATATAGTGGAAGGTTTCGTGTGCTTCAAACATTAGGCTACCAAGGGTTTTCTCATCCTTGTTAGACTTTACAGCTGCATTTACGGTTTCGCACTGCTTCAATAATTTAGCAATAGATTCAGCTGTTTCTTTGGGTTTATATCCCGCAGGAATTTTGGCAGACTTCCATTGCTTGGCAATGATTACAAGGCTATCTGACTTTTCTTTAAGGGGCTTAAAATTACCTTCTTCAGAAGGGTGAAAAGTTTTGCTCATGATACCATGAAACTGCTCTTGTTCTTTCCAAGTGGTTTTTTCTTGGGCACTAACTGCTAGTCCAAAAGAACAAAGCAATGCCAGTAACATCATTTTTGGGGCTTTCATATACTTGTGTTTTAGTTATTTAATTTCAGCTGCAGCTATCATAGCTTCTGGATTCTTATTGAATTCGTTTTTACACTCTGTTCCACAGAAACCCAATACTTTGTCTTTATAATGCGCTGTATCGGCAATACCTGCTGTAACTGGCATTCCACAGGCCGGATCTTTCTTGTTGTTAACCAATGCAATATCATAAGATTTGGTAGAATCTACTGGCATAATAGCAGTTGCAGCTGGAGCTGGAGTAGTTTCTTTTTTTTCACTTGATTCACAGGCAGTAAAGGTCAGTGCCATAATGGTTGCAATCGCGAGGTTGGTACGCATGGAAATTTTTTTGGTTAAAAATTGATTAAACACAAATTTAAAGCATTTTGGTCTTTGAAAGTTTCCCGCCTATCCCATTCTTCCGTTCACCGATTATTTGAGCCCCTATCCCAACTATCCCGCTAGCTTGCCGTTAAATGAGTTTAGTCTGATTAACTGAAATCCCAGATTAGATTTGTATTGTAAAAATATCCCATGCGCAAATTACCATTACTGATTCTCGGCTTTTTACTAACCCTGGGGGCCAATGCCCAAACCAGTGCTGTTGTAAAAGGTAAATTAATAGATTCTGTAGGCAAACAGATTTTAAAAGACGCCACAGTTACCGTCATTGATGCCAAAGACAGCACTTTGATTGTTTTTGGTTTGGCCAAGGCCGATGGTAGTTTTGAACTAAAAAACCTTCCTTTTGAAGACCTGATTTTTCAGGTAGGTTTTCAGAGTTATGAGCCTTATAGTAAGAAAATCAGCCCCAGCAAAACCAATACAGAAATCAATCTGGGGAATATTTACCTAAAACAATTAGCCAATGACCTTGGCAATGTGACGGTTACGCAATCGCCTATTCAAATTAAAAAAGACACCGTAGAATTTAATGCATCTAGTTTCAAGACCAAACCCAATGCCGTAGCAGAAGATTTGTTAAAGAAATTACCAGGTATTGAAGTAGACAAAGATGGTGGTATCAAATCTCAAGGCGAAGCCGTTCAAAGGATCTTGGTAGACGGAAAACGCTTTTTTGGTGATGACCCCAAATTGGCCACCAAGAACCTTCCTCCCGATGTCATTGATAAAATTCAAGTATACGATGGATTGAGTGACCAAAGTGCGTTTACAGGGTTTGACGATGGTAATAGGGTCAGAACCATCAATATTACTACCCGTAAAGATAAACGTAAGGGATATTTTGGTAGAGCAACCGTTGGTGGTGGTAGCACTGGTGACGAGGGTGTCTATGACAATAATATTAACCTGAGCAGATATAATGGTGACAGGCAAATTACCATCACTGCACAGGGCAATAATGTGAACAAACAAAACTTCACTGGTCAAAATATCTTTGGCGGTGGTGGAGGCGGATTTACTGGTGGTGGCGGCGGCCGTGGTGGCGGTGGATTTACAACCGGAGCAACCACAGGTAGCAGTGGCATTATCAATACTTGGGCGGCTGGTTTAAACTATCGCGATGTATGGGGTAAGAAAACACAAGCTTATGGTAGCTATTTTTTCAATGACCAAAAAACCTATACGGATCAGAAAAGCTTTACCGAAACCCTAGTTAGTGGCAATCCTGATTCTTCCAATTTTAGCAATAATGTCAATAGCAGTATTAAACATAATCAAAACAATCGTGTCAACTTTAATATTGAGACCCAGTTTGATTCTAGTAATAGCATGATCCTTAGACCTAATATCAGTTTTCAGCATACTGACAATGAAAGCAATACCACGTCCGCAGCTACAAAGGGAAAATTGAATTTGAATAATTCCGTTTCTAGAACCACTAGTGTAAACGATGGGTACAATGGTGCATTGGAAGCCACTTTCCGTCACCGCTTTGCAAAGAAAGGACGTACTTATTCCATTGGCATTAACCTTGGAGGAAGCACCAATGATGGATCTGGCACCAACCGTTCTATTAATCAGTACTACACTCAAAACAGGGTGGATACCATTAATCAGATCAATAATAGCAATAGTGATGGGAAAAACTTCAGTACAACCTTGGCTTATACTGAGCCTATTGCAAAAAATCAGTTGCTTGAATTTAA
>Ga0075152_10001481_pt1 | contig 16915 bp, 24 predicted proteins | sample JI61114C2DNA_FD_70964 | JGI IMG/M metagenome (GOLD analysis project Ga0075152, IMG submission 70964) | Wastewater effluent complex algal communities from Wisconsin, to seasonally profile nutrient transformation and Carbon sequestration -... | ecosystem: Engineered > WWTP > Effluent > Algae...
GGTAATGGCTTTCTGCTCGCCTTGAGGGTGTCTGAATAGGTTGGCTGAATACCTTTCAATTGTGATAGCTTTGCTGGAAGATCCTACCTCCGCTTCTTTTGCAACGTAGATTGCGTTGATTTGGGTTGCTCTTATTGTTCTAATTTGATGGTGGACTGCCGATAGTAGAACCCGCTGGCATTGCTATCTTAATCCGAAGACTCTTTTTTGTTGCTGCCACGGTTCCTGGACTGGCTGGACTGCAATCTGGCTTCGGACTTGAAAGAGACTGAGTTGGCGACAGAGCTACCTTTCGATGATTGCATGTTTAGAGACGGTTCAATGCACTTGATGGACTGGGTTCTGCTTAACTGGATGGTGCTCTCGAGTGGCACTTGCTCCGGTACAGAATTGTGGTGCGTGAGCTTGAGACTGAGCTGAGAAAGGTTAGCTTAAAGTTGCTTATTGCTGCACTCCAGGGAGTTTTTATGGTCGTTAAGAGTTGCAATCTTTGCTTCAAGATCATTGACATGCTGTTCACTGGTAAATAGCTTTTTCTGGAGGTCCTTCACAGACTCAACTAGTTGACTATTGACGAGCTCGAAGTTCTGCAGACTTGATCGTAGCGTCGTTATCTTCTCAGATTATTTGTTGAATTAAGGGTGCTTGAGCTTTAGTTCTCCTCTTAGCTATCCATTCTGTCGAGTCGATTCTTCGAGGTTCGCAGATGTCCGTCTCACTGTTGTTTGCAGCTACAAGTTTCTCGCTTATAGCTCTTTCAATTGAACTGTCTTTTCTTTCAACTATCTCTCAATCGATTCTGCTGTCTTCACGATCTCCGTATATCTTGACTCCAGTAAACTATTGTTCTTTAGGCACTCCTCCAGCTTGGTAGTGGTCTGCTGCAAAGCAACTTCCATAGGTTCGTGCAATCCCTTCAGTTGGGTATACTGTTCACTTAGCTTCTGAAGTTCTCTCTGGACTGCCTAGTACTTGGCTTCAGTACTCTCAAGTTTGCTCGTCAGGCGAGCCTGGTTATTTTGGAGAGACTGGACAACATTGTCCTCGCTGAGATGTTTCATGGAAAGGATATTCAGGGACTGACTGTATTCCTTCAATAGTTTCGTCATAGTCTCCATATCGAGCTTGCTCTTATATTCGATCTCGTCGAGTCGTTGTCTGACAGATTCAGCTGCATCTCGAATTGGAGTTAGCTTAGTGGTATCTATCGACGAAAGTGTAGTCGAGTTCAAACCTTTACCAAGTCTGTCAAACGCTTCTTTGAGTTCTTTGCTAGTTTCTGCCAACGACCTATCCAGACGCTGGATACTCGATTTAGAAGCTGTCTCTAACCCGCTCTGCTGTGCCTTCAGCTTATCAAGTTCACTCTCCATCAGCTGCATTACCTTCTCCTTTTCAGAAACAGATTTTTCTATCTTTTCTTTGAGTTTTTGGAGCTGATGCTGCAGAACGCTGGTGAGTTCGTTTCGGATTTCCTGAAGTTTACTGGTCATCCCGTGCACCTTATCATTTTGACTCCGTAACTGTTGTGACTGCGATTCATGACATTCCACCACCAGCCTGATCTTGTTTTCGATGTCGCGAACTCTGCCAGCAACGTACTCAAAGCTACGATCGATTTCCTGTCTCGTACTTGAACTAATCGACTGCAACTTCGACCGTTCATGGCGATACACCTCGGCAAGGGTCTTATCCATCAAAGCCTTGTGCTGGGCTGCCTGCTCCTTGAGCATTTGCTCGAAGTTAACCTTCGCACGGGCGAGTTCCTCATTCTTTGTATTGAGGTCAGTTTCTTGTGATTTCAGACGATGCTCCAATTTGGCCAGCTCACTCACTTTAATAACTCAAATTCTTACTGGCTGGTCCGCAGAGTTTCCTCGGCCACGCGTTCGTTGAATCGGATCGCCGCAATTTCAAGCTGCTGGTTTATGAGTTCATTCAAAGTGAATCGGAAGGGCTAGGTGGTGGGCTGGATCTATTTCGTGCGTTCGCAGCTTATTGTGCTGTTATCTCTATCCACTGATTTCACGGTAAAACGCTGGTGGATGACTCTTTCAGGTGTCTCGGGCCGTGTGAGTTGGTCTCGCAGCACTATTCGCTGCACCGGTGGTAGTTGCTGCACGTTTGGAGTGTTGAGTCGAACGAACGTTACGTTGGGTCGAGCTTGACCTGACCCCAACGTGATTCTTTGTGCGTTCAGCGATGATGTGGAGCCAGAAGAATTCAATGTGGGTGGATTAAGCACTCTCGAACTCTGCTGCCTAAGCTAAAGCTGGTTTACGTACTGCTAGCTGCCGCTATTGAGGAGGTTAGTGGTAGCTGTGGTGGAAGCCATATCCTTCGAGCTGGATCGCGTCAGCGTCAGATGAATTCCATGGTGTGCGACTGCGGTCGTAGCTGTTGGCAACCTGGCGCGGTCCTCCGGTCTCACTCCCTCCTGCGGTACCTCCGGAATCATCGAATCCCTGTTCATTTAAATTTCCCAACCAACAATTAAACTATTGTAGCCAACGAGGTCACTTCTTCTTCTTGTCGTCCTTCTTCTCCTCCTTCTTCTCTTCTTTCTTTTCTTCCTCGTCACGCTTGTTAATGAACAGGAGGGTGTGCAGTGCCAGGACGCTTCGGGCCATTGCGCAGACGTAAATCGAAAACATGAGATCGTTGTTCTTGGCTGAGTAAGCATGTAGCAGCTCCTCGCTATTTAAGTTCGGCAGCAGATTCACAATTTCCTGAATAGCATAAAGACTAACCTGCAGCACTCCCATCACCTTGTTATTCACTGGCATTTTTCCTTCCCGCACCTTGGCCAAATAGTTTCGAATTCCTTCAATTTTGCCACTCAGACCCTTAAGTGCCTGCACCTTTGAGTGAATGTTGCTCTCGATTGAGTTCAGAGAGATGTCCTTGATTTCTCTCAGCAGGTGTTCCACACCTATCTCTTCGGGTTCGTAGGCTGCCACCGAACTTTCAATATGGAAGAACGACTTGATCACCGAACCCTCCCTACCGATCTCCTCTTGGGCGATGTAGGCTTCTGTCGGCAAGTCGATTTCGTTTTGATGTTCTACGTCCACGACGATAAAGACGGGCGTGGGATTGTACTTGCGGAAGAGCTCGTTGATGAGGATATCCTGAGACTTAAACTTGCCACCAGTGGCATACCACCCCACAAATCGCTCCTTAGCGTTGATCTGAGACTCAACATTGCTGTACCTTCTTGAACATGTCAAACATGGTCTCGTGGTAAAGATGGTCGAGGTACCAAATGTTCGGCTCGTTTGGGTCCTCTTCGTACACCACGGCATAGCTGTTGGTGATTTCGACTACGTTGTCAACTTGTTCGCCTTGAGTAGATCAAGGTCTTACCTAGCAGCGCTCCGACAACCCGCTTGTCTCGTTTGGTGATGTTCACTCGGTTGAAGTGGTCGACAATGGACAGCAGCACCAGTGGGTGAATGTTTGCTTTAGTGGGCCTTGATGACATGCCTGCGATTTAAATTATTTTTAAATGATATCGATGGTCCAGTCACAGTATGGGAATGCTGCCATTCCAATCAACCGAACGTCTTCCCCACTTCGTCAGCAGAACTTGCTAAATCATTGGAAGATCCTTCAGTCGTGGAGGTGGGTCGTTGGGGTTCTTCGGTGGAGTCAATGTCATCACAATCCTGTCTTTACAGTTGTACAGACCATCGAAGTACACCAAATCAAACTGTTCAGTTGAACTGTCGGAACTTATGAGATGATGGGTGCCGAAGACCACATGATAGTGAAACTCCTTGCAGATCACCCAGATTGGCAGGGAAGGGTTTTTAAGGTTTCTCCCAACCTCGATGTAGCCAAGGGATTCAAAGATCGTGAGGAATCCGAATTCCTGCGGTTATGCGATGCCCTTAAGCACCATCTTGTCTGTACCGTCCCCAAACACTTTTTCCCCGTCAAAGCAGTTTGTGGTTGCTCTGCCTGTGAGGAATAGATTCACTAGCTCTTGATTGCAATGCCCATGGTTACCGATTAGCGGTGACAGACTGCTATCCATTTCCTTTTCTATCTCTTCGAACCCTTTAGTGAGGATGCAGCTGTAGAGGAGCAGCGTATAGCCATGGTTCGCCCTTCCCATGAAGCTTGTCTTGTATTGGTAGAGCTGTTCAAAGAGATGCTCTAAGTTTTTAATTGGCACTGTAAGCAACTCGAGATTCTCAACAGATACAGGTTCGTTCGAATAAACTGTAGCGACCGTTGGCAGAGCTATCACCACCTTGGTTTGATTCATTTTCAAGAGCAGTTAGGCAGCTGCGGCAAACAAGCAGTTTTATCGGATCTCCAATGAAGCCGATTTATTCGGACAGAGGTACAGTAGATGTTTTAAGTAGTAGCATTGCAAAGCAGCAACTAGTCCACAAGGCCCTCCTTCGAGTTGCTCCAGCCCATAGTATGTGGTCTCGTATGGTGAGAGCAATAGGCCTTGGCACCATGCTTTGGGTAGTCCCTTGGACTGTCCCTGGAATAGAATCTTTCGGAGTCTCGAACTTTGTTCATAGCTGATCGGTTTCTCCTTTTTCTTTGCGTTCGCTCTTAACGGCTGTTGAGGTCTCTTATAAGACAGTTCGGTTATGAGAGGTTAGCGTGTCACCATACTGTTCAGATCAATCTTGGAGTAGACATACTTCTCTTTGGGCTGGAGCTGCATCGGTTCTGTGAACTTACTGAATATTTCATGCTATTTCTTTTCATCTTCGGCTGATTGTTGCTTTCGCTTGCCGAACATCATCATCTTCCTTTCGGGTGGTTGCATTATGGGTTACTGCTGGTGTTCAGTTGCAGAATGCACCTTGGCTTATGGTTGGAGTCCCTTTGGATAGGCTTATTCGAGTTCTGCTGGCTTCTTCTTCTGTGGTTCCGGCTGATTGTTGAGTCTGCTCAATGTGGGCTTTGGTAGTTCAAACTTTTATGGCTCCGGTGGGGCATCCAATTCAGGTAAAGGTTCCCTTGGTGGTTCATCCTTTTTCTTAATGTTTGAATCGGGTGCGATATCTCTGTTTTATGTAAACGCCCTGTCCTCGGTCGGTTTGGAGGTTGTATCACCGTTACCTTGCCTAGGTATGTCTTTGTCTTCTGTTGTTACTGATGCATCTCCCTTCGGCTCCTTCTTATTCAAGCGTCTCATTGCCGTTACCCTGGAGGGTAAAAACTCCTCTTCGAACATTGGTTTTGGCTCTTGCTTCCTCTCAATAGTGATGGGATGACCCTATACCCAGTTCTCCTTACTCCGAATTTCGGGGGTGATGTCTGGCTTGCTCAGAATATTTCCTGCTTCGGAATCAACCTTCTCTAGGTGATTCTCTTTCTGCCTTCCGGCATACTTGTTCTTGAGGTAGCTAATGAGTATCTCAGCAAGTGACTTCAATGGCTTATCGAGCTTTTTATTCTGAGCGATGAGATACTCCATGCATAGGCTGCGGATCAGCGTAGCCTTTGATATCTTCAGCGATGAGCGAATGTCCTAGCTTTAGAAGGCTTCGTAGGTCTTACCGAAGCGATTCTGGATGAGAAACTAGCGAAAGAAGGCGCGTGTGAGATCTTCGACGGAGTAGTCCTCGAGCATCAGAGGAACTTCGACGACGTTGGGAAAATATACTATTGAAGGCATGGCTGACGACAGCCTGCAATTTTCCTGTATGAATAACACGTCACCTTCTAAGTGAAAGCCATGACTGCTTAATACATTTAAATTCGTGCGACTGGCTCAACTTCTGTTGCGACGTTTTTGAGCCGTCTGCGTTTTTGGTTTGGTCACTGCGGCAACGAACGCGACACCAAGAAGTCGACAGTATCACTATTTCTTTTGTTTCTTCTCCGGTTTTTCCTCATCCAAGACTTATCGGTTGTCTAGCTCACGCTTCAGGCTTTTCGTTTGCTCGATACGTGGCTTCTTCCTTGGAGGGTCTTCCGGCTGGTGATGCTGTCGGGCACGTTTTGGAGATGATTTAGAGCGTTCCGATGTGGTTGCCTTTCCTTTTCTACTAGCATGTTCGAGATGACGTCTTCTCAGCAAAGATCCTTCGCTTTCGTTTGAGTCGCTGGACGAATTGTTGAGATCAATGCCGAACATCATCGAATTGTTATGGATCACGTCTAGGAAGAACTCGGGAATCTGTTCGGTTTGATGTTGTCCGAAGTACTTCAAGAGGCACATTACCAGTTCGCCCTCACTTGCTTCCAAGTTAAGGGAGTCCTTAAGCTTATAGAGAAGGGTAGTGTTGCCGAGCTGCAGCCAATCCATCTGGCAGGGAACGTTTAGAAACCCATCAAAGATAATATCATTGACCTAGCATGCTGAGTAACCGTAGGACACCAGGCGGCGTCGCAGCAGCCTAATTTTTTGGATAAGAAGAGCCAGTCCACCATCGAGCTCCATGTCAGGCAGCGGGTTCATGTTTTATAATATACTCAAGGAATAGCGCCACCCAATGAAGCAAAGTCATATTCCTTCGACCACAGAGTCTTCGAGAGTGTCTTGAACCTTTCTGTTGAGGTCTTCGTAGGGATTTTCTTGGATTCCAGTGTAGCGTAGCTTCTTGGTCTCGGAGCTACTGCTCTTGGAATAGTCGTTGATCTTGTAGTACAGCTTGATGGTTTCCACGAGGTTACCTACTGGTCGGTAACACACGATGAAAAGACAGCCTCACTTTAAAAACGTCGGTACCGCTCAGGAAGATGAAGGTGAGGATTCGAATTAGAGTGACAATTCCAAAGAGCCGTTCCTGGAAAGTCACTCGACGGTCAGCAACACCGATACGGTTATGCTGGTAATCCAGCACTGTGAAGTATTTAGCAAATAGAGGCTCTCCGAACACAATGAAGTCTGTTTCGGATTGGCGAAGTAACATCGATTTGCTGCTTCCGCTCTTTGATCTCTCAAGTTCGTCCAGTGTAAATGACAGCTTGGTCTCACCAATCTCAAAGATCACCAGTTTGTTGCTCCACTTTTTTGAATTCGTTATGGAACACTCCAAAAAAGTGTTGTTACTTACGTGGCACTTTGCCACATCGGATAGGTGCTTGATCAACGCTGTTAGATACTTCTCCGGCAGGGATATGTAGCTAGCACTGAGAGTCAACAAAGCTTCTGCTGAACATTCAAATGAATCTACCTTCTCACTTCCTTCAGTTTCGATAGTGATTTGATCGATCTGCGGATACCGCTTATCGTCGAGCTTGATCCACTCTATGCCACTGTAACCCTTCTCAGCATTCTTGACAGAGAGATCACCTATAGTGACTGATGAATTGCTGCCTAAGTACACTGTCACAATCTTGTCAGTGGAACCCACGAACGTGAACATTTAGTTCAAGAACGAGTTCTCGCTCTAGTCGTCGAAACGAAGCGAGACAGCACCATCACTGAGCCTGTTAGTATGCTCACTTACCTGAGAAGCATTGATAAAGTTGGTCGAGTTCAGCTGCATACGGTCCTTTTAGTCGCTGAGGAACAGTCCGATCAGCAGGATCTTGTACAGTGAGGTTAGCTTGTCTGAGTCCTTCGTCCAAAATTCTACGTTTGTTGCCTTTTCCAGTTCCCCTTCGATGCGATCAAACGAGCCTATCGTTGTGAAGTTCTCTGAAGTCTCGTGCTGCCCCTTTTTAAAGTGCTCCCTGATCTTGTTCTTAACAGTCCGTAGCTTGTTGTGAATCTCCTCTCGAACTGATTTCTCCAGACGTTTGCAAGCATGCGAACTATTGAGCAACCGGCACTCTGGGCCCTTGATCCAGCTCATGGGAATGGTCAAGTCCATTGCCATGAGATACAGCTCATCGTGATGGTACAGTTCGATGGAGTGCGTGATATCCTTAAGGTAGCACACCTACGTGTATTACTTGTTCAAAGTTTAGTTGGGGCAGGGTTCGGGTTTGGCATCTTCCACTTTGCTCTTGTGTGGCACCCTAACCAAGGGCAGCTCGAGGTACGCCGAGACAGCTACCAACAGAAGTGCTAAAAGACAGAACCGCACAACTTTCATTTAAATTGTTGGGAGGGCAATTACAACGGCATCATCAAGCCAAGCAGAATATTAATTTGCCGAATGATAGCGGTTCGGAGAAGCTGGTCTGCTCTCACCCTCAAATCAGTGTTTTCTTTATACGTGCGTGCGACTGCCAACAATATGGAAGCAGACCCTCAGAAGTATCCGTTGTACGATATCGCTGCCAACCTCACAAGTGAATAGTTCTACGGGCAGTATGGCAGCAAACAGGTGCACAAGGCTGATCATTAAGCTGTCATTCGAAGAGCTGCGTCGATAGGGTGTGAACACCTGCTAATTGCCTCTGGCAACGTTGAAGATGCAACCAAGGCATTTGAATTGTGCAAGCTGTCTGAGAAGTTCTATACAACCATCGGAGTGCATCCCTGCCGAGCCTCCGAACCTCACGACCAGAGCAAATATTCATCTATTGAGGCCTACTTCTAACACTTGGAAGTCATACTCGACCAGGTGCGACCCAAGTTGGTGGCGATTGGCGAATGTGGTTTGGACTACGACCGCTTCCACTATTCTTCGAAGGAGCAACAATTGGCAGTATTTCCGCACCACTTTCGCTTAGCATCGAAGTACAAGCTGCCACTTTACCTGCACAATCGAAATACAGGCAACGACTTCTACGATCTCGTGAGGCAGCATCGTCAGTCCTTCAGCACTGGAGTTGTTCACAGTTTCACAGGAACTCTTGATGAGCTCAAGCAGATTCTTGAGCTCGGGCTTTATGTTGGGATCAATGGCTGCAGCATGAAAACCGCAGATAACCTTGAGGTCCTGAAGCATATTCCCCTGGATCGGATCATGCTGGAAACGGATGCACCGTACTGCGACATCAGGAACTCTCACAGTTCGGCTGCACTGGTAAAGACCAAGTTCCCTGTCAAGGCCAAGGAGAAGCATGTACCGGAGTGCATGGTCAAGGGTCGCAACGAACCCTGCAACATCATCCAGGTTCTGGAAGTAGCTTCCACTTTGCTGAAAGTAAGCCCAGGCGAGCTGGCCGAAGCAGCCTTCCAGAACAGCCTCAAAGTGTTATCGAAGTGACGAGTGTATAGTTGGCGTACATATCACAGAATTATCAGGAAGATGAAGGCAACGATGCTCAGCACAAAGCCTAGCCTTACCTCGAAGTTCTCAATAAGTAACGATTGGAAAGGTGCTGGCCATTTTGAATGGATCGATGTTGAAATTCCCTCGGAAGGACCAGCTGGGTTTATTGTTTAAGGACCTTTGGTAGGAGACGAGTCTTCTGCCGAGTCGATAATGGAACGAACAGGTTAATTCGGTTGTTGTCTGCCTTCCTACTTGAGAACGAGCCTGTAGGAGCCGACCTTTTGCTCTTGCGGTTGAGTGGCTTTACTAGTCTGCGAGTTGTACACTGCCGACACGACAGTCGCTATGAGCAGAAACAGCAGCACAGCACGCATGAATAATTTATAGCGAACTGGCCTATATATGCGCAGAGAAGACCCTGCAGCTGGAATATAATCGAAATTGGAAGCATGGAGCGTGTAGTTCGGAACAACACCAGGAAAAGCTCACTGTTTAAGATCCAAGCACAGAAGAACAAGTTCGAGGATCACTTCACAGACTTCGGGTGCTGCAGGTTGCTGGAAAACCACCCCGAATGCGCCAAGTACGAGGTACCCATCCGCCGAAGATTTAGGACTACCTCAAGGAACTCACCGAAGTGTTTATACGCTACAGCTTCGAGGTTGGGGAGGGTTCACCCTTCTTCCAGGGAATGAACTACAACGGTCGCTACTGTGGCTTCCACAACGGCAGCCATTCATTCAGCTACAGGGACTGGCTTCCCCATGCCAAGCAAGTCTTCTTGGAGGGACCATGTAACAAGCCGAACCCCCAGAGGTTCGAGCTAACAAATAAGGGGAAAGGTTTCTTCGAGCTTACTGTGGAGGAGCACTTTGAAACCTTCTCGGATGGCGATACAGTAAGGTGTTCTATTATCGAAGGTACGGCTGTTAGTAACGGACGAATCGGGCAAACAGTTCAGCTGCGTGCCACCGTCGGCGCGTAGGGTTGTTCATGACGCTCCTACCAACTCACTCTTCGGGGTGTATAGTAGGACCGACAAGACGACAGCCGAAGATTCATCCGTCCCGTAACACGTAGGTTTACTGAAGGTCGACTGCTCTGCTGGCTATGACCATGGATATACGCAAGATCCCCTTGGAAAAGTGGGCATAGCTGCTTCCTCGGTTGGTCAAGTGCAACTTCAATACTGTGATCATCAAGGGACTGTTCGACTTCAACGACGCAAGTGTTAAGGTGCCCCTTCTCAACAGTTTCAGTCTCAAACTAACCAGCCAAGAGGTTGGTACCCTGCAGGACATTATCGAGAAGCTCAAAGAGGAGCAGATTAAAGTGCTCTTTAAAGTGGAGTTCTACCACGAACCGTATCAGATTCAGAACAGCTTAGAGGCTGGCTACTTGTTACCTGAAGGACCCTTCCAGTTCAACCTGAAACAACCTGAAGTCATACCATTTTTGTTGGCAAGCCTCACCTACTTGATGCAACATTTCAAGATTGACGGGTTCAAGTTTGGAGCAATAGATCGGGTGCTTCTTCGTGGCTAGTGCCTTGAGAAATACAGTCAGCCCTTTAGCTACTCCGACACTTTTATCGAAGACTGTTCACGGGAGAGCATACTCTTCACCAAGCTCATCAACATGATTGTCGAGCGTAACAACTCCAATTTCATCAGCTACTGCGGCTCTAACTGTATGGTGCCTGGAGCAGCGATTCCACTCGTCGAAGGCGGCTTTGGCTTTCTCTTTAGTAGCCAGGAAGGCACCAAACACGTGCACGGATACGGCAGGCATAACCTCGCCAATAAATCCCCCGACCGCCCGTTGCAGCTCTACTTCAACTGCATTGAGGTTTCCAGCAGCATGGCTACAGCCGAAGAAGAGCTTGACGTTATCATTGACTTCTTGTGGTCTGCCAGTGGCGTAGTATGTACGAATTCCGATATCCTCACCACCGACTCATCAATGTACCCCTTCAAATAATTTAGCTAACTACTGCATGCGCTGCTGAACTTCCGCGAGCAAGGAGAATATTTTATGGAAAACCCGATGACTTCAAAGGAGTACCTCCACGGTGCCTAGGTGGTGTCTTTCCATCGTAATAAGTATGTGTTCCTCATCAACCTATCGACAGAGAGGCAGACCGCGTAACTCAGGCATAGTCAACCGGCATAAATCGTGTACTGCTCGAAACCAAGCTAAACTGAAAACGTGAATGTTCGCTTTGAAAATGGCAGTCTCTATGTGGCTGTGCCTGCCCACACTGCCGTCGTACTGGAGAAGGAACGCATCAACTGACACTAACTTTGCCTTTACATTGCTGTAGTGTATCAGTTATTCTGGTAGTTCAAAGCGGCAGCACCCAACTTGTCCATGTCGGCGATGCACAGCTGCCTCAAACTCTTGGAGAAGCTGAAGAGGAACAGCACTAGGTACTCCAAGTGCTCGCTTGTGAGATCCAGCATGCAGCCGTCTATCACCTCGATCAGCTATTTCTCCGTCAGTGTTGTTCGCTTTTCAGCTTTTGCATGCAATGCTGGAATTACCAGGGCTCGGTAACGTGTTAGAATAGTGCTACTCTCGTTGAGCACCTGCTGCTCCTCAGCTTCAGAGTATATCTTAATTGGGCCAATCACTTTTTCGAGGATAGCCTTTATTATTGAAACTACCTGACTTGCCTTTTCATTATAGTAGATCTTCTCGGTATCGTCTTCGACCAAGTACCGCGCGAGAAGTTTCGCTTCGTCTGGGTCTTTGACCTCAAAGGGCTGCCTAAGACTAAGTGGGTGGATACATCTGCAATTTCTCGGTTAGCACTTTTATGCTTGCCTGGGTATCGTCGTTGGAGAAAAGTTCGCGTTTCCAACATTCATGAGTGTACTTCTTTGTCATCAAGTTGAATCGGAGGTAGCGACCAATCGGAGCTATCTGAGTTGGTTTGACCCTTGCCATCAGAATCGATGGTGACTCCTTCTCGCTCTTGCTCGTAGGCTCAACCAACTTTAAAGACTCACCAGCCACATTCTTGGCAGTATCCGTCCCGTCCAACGCCGGTGCGAGCATTTTGGTGAGAGACTGGAGCTAGACCTCCAACCGTTGCTTTTCTTGGTACTCCCTTTCAATAATCTTCTCTATTGTGCTTTCCAGCTCTCGGATTCGTTGGTTCTTAAAGTCTTTGATGGACTATAACTCCATTATCGACTATTCAACTGGTTTGTTGTCGAGAGCAGGGTGGCTTGCATCATTCAGAGCACTCAACTCTCTCTTTTCGCACTGTCTCCGTTGATGTGCTAGTTCCTATAGTTGCCTCAATTCCTCCTGCTCCTCGAGAATCTTTCGAGCCTATTCCTCCTACATTGCGATCTTATGTGTAAGTTTACTCACCGACCTCTGCTCCACTTACAGCTCATTCTGAGTCACCTTCTGATGTACCTGAAGCTCTTCCAGCCTATCCTGCTGAAGACGCGCGATTACACGCATCCTGTACAGCTCGTTTTTTTGCCCACAGTTTACTTGATTGGCTGGGACATTGAATTAATCGATTAAACGCTGCAGACATTCTCTTTCATTCTGGTTAAGCGTGATGTGTACCTCCTTTTCCTTCAAAATTTGGTGGAAGGTGTTCTTATCGAAATCAGCGATATGCTTTTCGCGGCATTCAATTTGCCTCTTGAACGTGTGCAGGTGCTTCTTGAGCTTGAATACCAGCCAGCTGCTCGATTTCGCTTCGGGATGGAGCTCTTTACTCTTCTCAGTAATAACACTCTCCACTGATGATATGAGATTCTGTCGAGACGATCGCAAAGCCTGCAGCTAGCTCAACTCTTACATCCACTTTGCCAAGCTCCAGTTTTATCAGTTCGTTCTCATGCACAAGCTGTTGGTAGATGTGGTCAAGCTCGATGCTGTCCTGGAACATTTTTTCCTGAGTGAGACCCCAAACTTACCAAGTCAAGCTTTGTTGCTTTGGGTCTCTTTCTACTGAGATCGGGTTGGGGGGCGGCAAGCCATCCACTTGCCGAACCACTCGCTGATCCCTCTGCAAAACAACCAGAGTTGGTCATTTACGCCTTCATTCCAAAATCGAATAATCAATCGCATTGTAAAGTCTTTGAGTATAATCATGACAGCTCCCTCCGAAGGTAGCTATACAGATAGTTGTACTGTTAGTTCCTGAAGACCATGCCCCATCGCTGCTCGCGTAACTGTCTCACTGTTCTAAACACAGAGATGTTGCACGTCTCATCCTCAGCATCCTCCTGGTGGTGTTTCTAAATGTGTTGGATTTCCATATTAAGCTGGATTAGGGCGAGAAAAGTGCCTGTTCGACCCACCCCGGCACTGCAATGCACGATTAGCCTACAGCCTGAACTCAGGCTTTCAATAGCCAGTCCAATCAGAGTCTCTAACACTTCATAGGAGTCCTCACGAGGCGCCTCATGATCGCCCCAGCCGCGCCACTGCCTATTTCAATGGATACATACCTGATAATGAACAATCTCCCGTTACTGGTGACTGTTTTTGTTAACCATGCGAAACTTTTTTTGGAAGAGCAGCGGGGCTATCTCTGTTTTGGAAACTGGGTAGATCTTGTGTTCGGTAAGTTCGAGGCAGTTGTCGGTATTGCCCATTTCCGGCCAATAGCGATAGCATTGCACCCTAGGGCCCTCCTCGAGCTGACAGAGCATGAATATCACGTTGATGCGTTGTTGATCAACCATTCTCCAGAACTGGTCCACAGTATTGGAGAGAGGCCCTTGAGTGGCAATAACACGCTCTGAGCAGTAAGGAAGCTAAGTTACTTCTCGAGCTACCTTGATAAAGTTTGCGTTGATATAGTTCAGACCGGGATCAGGTCCCTCTAGCTGCACCATAGTATGACGGTCTAGTTCAGCTCAATTCGTACATGGAATGATTTAGGGATACCGGTTAAAGTTGTACTGCTGTTCGCCTTTGAACAGCCGATTCACGTGTTACGTACTCTCCGTCATGAAGGAAAGAATCTTAGTCAGTCAAACGGCTACCTTAAACTCTGCTTAGAGGTTCTTGTTTAGCGATTTCACAGCAAATTCTGAGAGAGGCAGTCCCTGTTCGAGCCTGCTCAGGTGCGGGTTCTCATGTACCCACGTAACGCTGATGTCCTCGACCAGAGGTACATCGGTAGCAGTAGGTGTAGGGTTTACGGGGGCAGACACAGGTGCTGGATCAGCTGCGGGAGTTGGACTTGCGGGCTCCATATTATTATACTGATTAGAGTCAATCAATCGAGCGCAAGGTTACTAGGACCGAAGATAATAGTCTTCAGAACTAACCGTCTCTTGAACCGAATCAACCCTTGCTACACGTGTAAACGTTGGACCACTAACGAGTGAGACAGTTTGGAACGCTCTTGCAGAGTGCGCGCTTATCGATAGAAGCCTATATTGCTTAATTCGTTAATAGTTTGCTAGCTGGATGTCGGAGTTATGCTAGTGTGAGACCTGATAAATTATCATCAGAGTTACGACGAACTCGGAAGGCAGACAAGATGAGAGATGATCCAATCAACAGCACCTGGCTTTACGAAAAACTAAGACCGTTCGTGAAGCTAAACGACCAGGTCAATATGACAACGTTGAACGCCACCAATTACTACCGTAGACTGGAGCAATAGTATGCTGAGGATAATCTGCCAGCATTGCAACGAAAACAACGTGCTTTTAAGATCTTCAGAGAGAAGATGGATGAGCTACTTAAGACAATACGACAGCGTCGTGAGGGTTAAAAGGAATGCGAGGAAGTCAAAGTCGCCCTCGAAAAGAGGTACAGCGCGATATAAGCGAAAGTCAAAGTTCTGAAGAAAGCACAATCAGAAGCCGAGAACCTCGACTAACTGGCTCCACCACCAACTATAGCTCGAGACAGGTCGAGCCGAACCGCTGATTAATAACTTCTGCACGAATAGATCGAGGAGGAACTGCTCGGCATTACAGATCATCTCAAGAGATACGCCAACGACATCAACCAGAATCTGAAGCAGGATACGAGTCTTCTCGAGGTCATCAACAAAAGCCAGGATACAAATGCTTCGGCGTTGAAGCGATCGACGGATACGATGAAAGCCATGATGAAGAACCCACAGCTGGGCTTCTTCCAACTGCTCTTTATGGCTGGCATCTCCATAGCAGCGTTCTTCGTGACAAGCATGTTCATCATTATTGTCTGACCACCTCATTTTTTCTGGCGTGCCACAACCTTCACAGGGGGTTTTTGGCTGCTGCCGTTGCTACGTTTGTCGCTTGGTTCTGAATGCTTGTTGGAGGAGTTGGATGCCGGCTTTTGAAGACGTTTACTTTTCATATCGACCATTTCAATCTGCACATCATCCTACTAACTATCGTGCTATTCCTCAGGGCTCTCTGACCTTTTTCGAGGGGGTTCCGAGTTCAGAAACTTCTTCTTGCTCTTTGGACGATAGTCCTCCAGATCCTCTTAATTGTGCGAGTGGGACTACTATGGAATCTATTCATTCGATTTCTTCTCGTTCTTTACAATGTTCTTCAGGAAGTTAAACTACTCCTTTCCGCTGGCAATAGCATTCTTAATTTCCTTAAACTCCAAAAGCTTTTTAATCTTTTCCTTGAAGTCACCTTCCTCCTCGAGGTGGTAGAGCTTATTATGGCGCTTACCCGTCTTGTTGTACAGCCAGGTCTGAAAGATAACTCCGATGGATGCCAGGACAAGCATGCTGACCAGATACAGGTAGTACTGCCAAGGCATGCTTCCAGTTGTCTTGTAGAACAAAAACTCGTTGGGGTAGTAGTCAAGGTAAAAGCCTAATGGTCTCACCAACATAAAGCCGCTCATAATTGAAGTGCTCACAATAATGAAGTATTTGAAGGCCATGATGGCAACGATTCCCAACACCAGGCACATAACTCCCAAGACAATGTAAAACGCAAGCAGAGACTTGCTGAGATACAATACGGCATTTTGAAGCATAAGTGTACCTATGGCACCAAGCCACACCCCGATATTGAAGTAACCCAGTTTGGGCAGGGTTATGAGCAGGAAGCCATAGAATATGCCGAGCATGGCCGACAGGATAATCATGAAGTTGATAACCGAGGCAGGCGACACTTGGTTTCCTGGGTAGCTCTCCGCAAGGTAGATGAGGCTGAAAGCAGAACCTGCAACCCATCCGTAGAGGAAGATGGTGATTTGAATGAGATAGTAGCCGAAGAACAGTTCGAACAGCCCGATGACGAGCACTATTAAGGCAAAGATGAGTTTATGGTCGATTAGAAACTGCCATAAGTAGTTTGGTAGGCTAAAGGAGCAGCCAGCCGGACTCTGGACTGTGATGATAGTTGTGAGCTGATTTGTAGTGGTTGTCGGAATGGCCGATATGAAACCGTTGATTGAGGCACACTTAATAAGCAGTTGGGTGGAGACTGTGAAGTTGGCTGTTGGCTGGTAAGAGGTGACGCTCGGAAATGATATTGATAGTCCATTTTCGATGATAGTGTAGGCCGATGCGGCAGGCTCCGTAGAAGCTAAATCAAGCAAGTTGTACGAGTGAGTGGCATGCATAAACCTTAGTTGTTGGGTCCTAGGTATTGAAGGTATATTCTGGTGCTGTACTGGTAACCTTGGGACGAACAGCTTATTGGGTCGCACATTCCGAAGCTATAGCCTTGGGAAGAACTGAGCCCACCAAGAGAGGTGAGGTCAAAGCCCGTTGTTCCAATGGACGTGTTCCGACAGAATAACCCGTGGCTTGCATGAACAAGCACTGTGACGAGCAACAATGAAATTCGCATTCAATTGTAGATAAACTGTTTGCT
>Ga0075152_10001483_pt1 | contig 16907 bp, 17 predicted proteins | sample JI61114C2DNA_FD_70964 | JGI IMG/M metagenome (GOLD analysis project Ga0075152, IMG submission 70964) | Wastewater effluent complex algal communities from Wisconsin, to seasonally profile nutrient transformation and Carbon sequestration -... | ecosystem: Engineered > WWTP > Effluent > Algae...
AAGTAGATTCGGCTTCAGCAACGGATTTTCGAAGCCAACTCGATCGCGTGCTCACGCACAAATTTTGGGGTTATCTGATTTTCTTTGTGGTTTTATTCGGTATTTTTCAATCTATTTTCGAATGGTCAAAAATTCCTATGGATTTTATTGATAGTAGTTTTGCCAGTTTGAGTACAGCGGCCAGCGAATATCTGCCTCCGGGAGCTTTTACGAATTTAATTGCACAAGGAATTATCCCCGGAATTGGTGGAATTTTGATGTTTATTCCTCAAATTACTTTTCTATTCTTGTTCATTTCAATTCTGGAAGAAAGCGGTTATATGAGCCGTGTGGTTTTTTTGATGGACAAAATTATGCGCCGTTTCGGACTTTCGGGCAAAAGCGTAGTTCCTCTAATTTCAGGAACTGCTTGCGCGATTCCAGCCATTATGGCAACCCGAAATATCGAAAACTGGAAAGAGCGATTAATCACCATTTTGGTCACTCCGTTTACCACTTGTTCGGCAAGATTGCCTGTTTATGCTATCATCATAGGATTAGTTATTCCCGATGAATATTTATTAGGCATATTGAATTTACAAGGATTAACACTGATGCTGTTGTATCTTTTAGGGTTCGGAATGGCAATACTTTCGGCTTATGTACTTAATAAAGTGCTTCAACTCAATTGCAAAACCTTCTTTGTAGTCGAAATGCCGAATTACAAATTGCCAATGTTCAAAAACGTGATGATAACCGTTATCGAAAAAACCAAAGCATTTGTTTTTGGAGCAGGGAAAATTATCTTGGCCATATCGGTAATTTTATGGTTTTTAGCGTCTAATGGACCAAGCGAAAAATTCAGAAATGCAGCAACGATTATCTCATCAAAAGCGGAAAATAAAACCCTTTCAGCATTAGAAATCGAAAACAAAGTAGCTTCTTTCAAATTGGAAAATTCCTATATTGGAATAATGGGGAAAACCATCGAACCCGCCATTTCACCTTTGGGTTACGATTGGAAAATAGGTGTTGCCATTATCAGTTCGTTTGCTGCAAGAGAAGTTTTTGTGGGAACATTGGCAACGATTTACAGCGTTGGCGGCAGCGATAATGAAAATACAATCCGTAATAAAATGGCAACGGAAACCAATGCTGAAACGGGAGAGAAAATATTCAATTTTGCTTCTGGAATTTCGTTATTGCTTTTTTATGCTTTCGCCTTGCAATGTATTAGTACTTTGGCCGTTACAAAGAAGGAAACCAACAGCTGGAAATGGCCATTGGGACAATTGGTTTTCATGAGTAGTTTTGCTTATATAGTAGCTTTGATTGCTTATCAATTATTAAAATAATCACTATGATTCAAGAGATTTTAAGCTACCTTACTTTAGGAATCGCAGTTGCTTTTTTGGTTAAAAAGTTCTTTTTCAAAAAGAAAAAAACCGATAAAAACTGCGGTGAGGATTGCAATTGTCAGTAAAGAAATACTGTGTTTTGGAATTATATATTTATATTTGTTATTGATATTATAAATCATCAACCTTATGAAAAATATTTCGGGAGTTGAATTTAAAAGAGATGTTTCTGGAAAACCAAAATCAGTAACTATTGATTTGCAGAAACACGGCAAAGATTTGCAGTTTTTTTTAGAAAAAGTGGGAGCGTTTGCTAATGAAGATGATGAATTTGAAAAAAAATGGGACGAGGGTATTTCAGGTGATGAATTAGTAAAACGTGTTCACGCACATATTCGCACACTGCCTTGGAAAAAAGAGTAATTTACGCCAAATCTTTCGAAAATTACCTTACCGATTTAATTGATATTCTTTTCTACAAAGATTATTTCAGTTATATAGAAAATGCAGAAAATTATGTTGTTGCCCTCAAAAACGAAATCGAGAATTACATTGATGTAAAACAACATTATCAAACTCCGAAAAAATTATCTCGTCACGGAAATCATTATATTATTGTTTCCCCAAACAATAGAACTTCTTGGTATGTGTTTTTCGAAAAGAAAGAAAATCGGTATTTAGTTCAATATATTACAAATAACCATATGGAAGAGGCTAGTTTACTGAAACTTGATCATTAAATCCCTTTCACATAAAGATTATTCGCTATTTTATTCGAAATGGTTAATTCTTTCCCGTTTACCTTTATTTTTGTAGATAAATCGAAACTTTCTTTAGCCATAATTTCAATTTTTGAACCCAAAGCAATTTCTTGTTTGTCTAAATATTTCAAAAATTCAGCCGAAGAATCTTTAACTCCTACGCAAATTCCTATCTGATTTTCGGCCAATTCAGAAAGCAACTGTTTTTCGATGGCAACAATTTGTCCGTTGGCATTTGGAATAGGATCACCGTGCGGATCTTCGGTGGGATTGCCCAAAAAATCGTCTAGTTTGTTGATGAGTTGTTCCGATTTGATGTGTTCCAATTGTTCGGCAATATCATGAACCTCATCCCAAGCAAAATTCAATTTATCGACTAAAAAAACCTCCCACAAACGGTGTTTTCGCACAATCATTTTGGCGGTAAGTCTGCCTTTGTCGGTCAAAGAAACACCTTGGTATTTTTTGTAATTGACCAAATCTTTGTCGGCCAATTTTTTCAACATATCAGTCACTGAGGAAGCCTTAGTTTCCATCGTTTCGGCAATGGCATTCGTGCTCACTTCTGTATCGGTTACAGTGGTAAGATGATAAATCGCTTTTAAATAATTCTCTTCTGAAAAAGTCATATCTATTAAAATAAACCCTTTCAGAGTTTTAAACTCTGAAAGGGTTGGTTAGAAATTTTAATTTTTTACAATAAACAAAGGTATAGAAATCTTGTGTCTTAATTTATCTACGGTTGTGCCAAAAAGTAAATCTTTAAAACCAGTATGACCGTGAGTTCCCATTACCAAAACATCAAAACTCCCTTTGTTTATGATTTCTGGAATCACTTTGTTGGGCTTTCCAAAACCTAATTTTGTTTTTACTTTAAACCCTTTCTGCGAAAGCATTTCTTTGTATTCTGCCAATAATTTTGCGTCAATCAAGGTTTCGTGATCTTCAATATTTTTACCGTAAACCATGGCGCCAACAGTTTCTACCACGTGAATCAAAGTATATTTTGCTTCCAAACCGCCTAGTTCGAAAGCACTGTTTATGGCAACAGCATCGGCCGATGAGAAATCTACAGTTATGGCAATTCGCTTGGTATTATAAGTGCCAATTTCAGAAAATTGAAGATTTAAATTGTGTGGAGAATGATTTTGAAATTCATGTTTTGCTTTGGTAATAAATGGTTTGAAAACAATATACAAAAGCAAAATCAAGAATCCAAAAGCCAATGGAACTACCGTAAGCCAGAGAACAATTGGATTTTCTGAAGTTTCGAGCCAGCCCACAATTTCATTATACACTAATTTTACATTCAATGAAACGATTATTGAAGCTACAATCCAAGAACCAATTTGAGTTAATTTACTGATGTGAAACCCTTTCATTTTAGATTTATCGCTCACGAAATGTATCAACGGAATGATGGCAAATCCCAATTGTAAACTCAAAATTACCTGACTCAAAATCAATAGTTTTCCGGTCACGCTTTCGCCAAAAATAGAAATAACAATTACCGCAGGAACAATCGCTATCAAACGAGTAACTATCCTTCGAACCCAAGGTTGAATCCTTAAATTCAAATAGCCTTCCATAACGATTTGTCCTGCTAAAGTTCCTGTTATTGTAGAACTTTGTCCTGCCGCAATCAAAGCAACAGCAAACAAAATGGGAGCCCATTTCGTGCCTAAAATAGGAGCCAAAAACTGATGTGCATCCTGGATTTCGGCTACCTCAAACATTCCGTTTTTGTAGAATGTGGCAGCCGCCAATATCAAAATGGCTGCATTTACAAAAAAGGCCAAGTTCAATGCAATCGTACTATCAATTAAATTGTATTTCAAAGCTTGCTTGATTCCTGCAACACTTCGGTCGAATTTTCGGGTTTGCACCAAAGACGAATGCAGGTATAAATTGTGTGGCATAACCGTGGCTCCAATAATCCCAATGGCGATATAAAGTGCTGCCGAATTGGGCATTGAGGGAATTAAACCATAAACTACTTTCCCCATTTCGGGTTGAGCAAAAATCATTTCGAAAATAAAGGAAATTCCAATGATGGCGACCAATACAATAATAAAAGCTTCCATTTTTCGGATGCCTTTATTGATGAGAAAAAGCAATAAAAAAGTATCCAAAACAGTTATCATAACTGCGTCAATCAACGGAATATCAAACAATAAATTAATCCCGATAGCCATTCCCAGCACTTCGGCGAGATCGCAGGCAGCGATGGCAATTTCCGCAAGAAAATAAAGAATATAATTGATAAAAGGCGAATAGGTTTCGCGTGAAGCTTGTGCCAAATCGCGTTGGGTAACGATACCTAATCGAGCACTTAAACTTTGCAAAAGCAAGGCCATCATATTACTCATCAATAATACCCAAAGCAAAGCGTAACCAAACTGACTTCCACCCGCAATATCAGTCGCCCAATTTCCAGGATCCATATAACCCACACTTATCAAATAAGCTGGTCCAAAAAAGGCAAGAATTTTTCTAAATGTCGAGGTTTTATTTTGTGTAGCAACCGATTGGTTTACTTCTTCTAAAGATTTGCTCATAACTGAAAATGAATTATTAAGGCAAATGTATAAAAAAAAGATTTTGTTTAGGTAATTATTTTTTTAGATTTGTCTAAAATTTAATTTAACAAAAACCAAAATGAATAAGCCACTACTCATTATACTCATTTTTACATCTATCAATACTAAAGTATTTGCACAAGATTTACCTTCTATTCAAACCGATAGACCCGACCAAACAGAATGTCCGTTTATAACTCCACGACATTATTTTCAGCTTGAAAATGGGTTTTCCTATGAAAAAAATACGGCTAATTCTGAATTAATTGTGGCTCCAACTGTATTGACACGTTTTGGAATTAACAACTATTTTGAGTTAAGATTAATAACCGAATATGTAATTTCTAAAGAAATTTCAAGCACTTATCCTGGATTCAATCCCGTTTTAATAGGATTTAAAACTAGACTATTAGAAGAAAAAGGAATTATTCCAACCACTTCATTAATTGCACATATTGGATTTCCTAAAGTAGCTTCGGCCAATTATAGAGCGAATTATTATTATCCTGAATTTCGATTCACGATGCAACACACCATTAGCGACAAGCAACCTATAAGTTATAATTTGGGCGCTGAGTGGAACGGAATAGATAAAAAACCCACCTTTATTTACACCTTAACTACAGGATATTCTTTGACCGAAAAAATTGGTGCTTATATAGAATTATATGGTTTTGTACCACAAATTGGCAAAGCCGACCATCGTTTTGATTTTGGTTTGACCTACTTATTCAATCCCAATCATCAATTGGATGTGTCTGGAGGAATGGGCTTGTCGGCTATTTCTCCTGAATATTATTTTGCACTGGGTTATTCGTTTCGATTCAAAATTTAATCAACCAATCAAACTATAACAAAACTTTATAATTCAATCTTACAACTTGATTTGAAACTTTGTAACTTTGCAACTTTCAAACAATAATCTTAAAATATAAAGATATGTATCCACAAGAAATGGTATTACCAATGCAAGCTGAATTAACAGGAGCAGGTTTTCAAGATTTACACAGCGCAGAAGCAGTTGATGCTGCCATAAATGCAGAAGGAACAACACTAGTAGTAGTAAATTCTGTTTGTGGTTGTGCTGCAAGAAATGCTCGTCCGGGCGCAGCAATGAGTTTAGAAGGTGCAAAGAAACCAGATCATTTAATCACGGTTTTTGCAGGAGTAGATAAAGAAGCGGTTAATGCTGCAAGAGAACATATGTTTCCTTTTCCTCCATCTTCGCCAAGTATTGCCTTGTTTAAAAACGGAGAATTGGTTCACATGCTAGAACGTCACCATATCGAAGGTCGTCCTGCCGAATTAATTGCAGACAACTTGAAAGACGCTTTCAACGAGTTTTGCTAAACGGTTAACTACAAAGAACAAAATTAAATTTTACCGCAGATTCACAGATTTATATTTTAAAATCTGCGAATCTGCGGTAATTTTTTTTATTTTTACAATAGTATAAACAACTCTTATTGTCTTAATTATGAAGTGGTTTTTTAAAATATTAGTACTTTCAATCCTGCTACAAAGTTTTCAATGTAGTGACACAAACGACTCTTCGGATCTGATTACTTCGGCACAATTAGAAACCAAAAAGCAGGAAATTCAAAACTATATTAACAGTTTTAGCTGTTCCGAAAGTGTGGGTTGCAGTTTCATAGCTTTTGGTGACAAACCTTGCGGTGGTCCTAGAACTTACTTGCTTTTTTCAAACAGTGTTGATTTGCCGAAATTGAAAAAAATGGTTGATGATTACAACAAAATGGACAAAGCATACAACATTCAGACCAATGCCATTTCAGATTGTATGTATCAATTGCCGCCAACCGAGGTGAAATGTGTGAACGGAGTTTGTACCATTATCAAATAAAAATTAAATTATATATCTACTCTAAAACCACGTTTACTCGTGGTTTTTTAGTTTCTACTCTCTGAACTTTGTGCATGCATTGTGGTCTTTGTGGATATTTTTTTTACTTTTGCAAAAATATTTCTCATCTTAAACCTGTTTATAGCATGCAACTGTACAACACTTTAAGCGCAGAGGAAAGAACCACTATGATTGACGATGCTGGAAAGCAACGTCTCACTTTGTCTTTTTACTCCTATGCGCAAATTCAAAATCCAACCCAATTTCGTAATGAATTATTTCTAGCTTGGAATCCGCTTGAGGTTCTAGGCCGAATTTATGTTGCCCACGAAGGAATTAATGCCCAGCTTTCGTTGCCAGCAGACCATTTTTACGCCTTTAAAGATACTATCGAAAAATACGATTTTATGAAAGGCATTCGACTGAATATTGCCGTCGAACACGATGATTATTCCTTTCTGAAACTCACTATAAAAGTCCGTGACAAGATTGTTGCCGATGGACTGGAAGACGAAACTTTTGATGTGACCAATATTGGAATCCACCTGAAAGCTAAGGAATTCAACGATTTACTCGAAGATCCAAATACGATTGTGGTCGATATGAGAAATCATTACGAATCTGAAATTGGTCATTTTACCAATGCTATAAAACCTGATGTAGATACTTTTAGAGAATCTTTGCCCATTATAGAAAATCAACTTTCAGAACACAAACAAGACAAAAAACTATTGATGTATTGCACTGGTGGCATTCGATGCGAAAAAGCCAGCGCGTATTTCAAACACAAAGGTTTTCAAAACGTCTATCAACTCGAAGGCGGAATTATAGAATATACTCGCCAAGTCAAAGCCGAAGGTTTAGAAAGCAAATTTATTGGCAAAAACTTCGTATTCGATCATCGTTTGGGCGAAAGAATTACTGATGATATTGTATCACAATGCCATCAATGTGGCGAACCTTGTGATGTTCACACCAATTGTGCGAATGAAGGTTGTCATTTGCTTTTCATCCAATGTGATTCTTGCAAAGAAAAAATGGAAGGTTGTTGTTCGACCGAATGTGTAACTGTAATTCATTTGCCCGAAGAAGAACAAAAAGCCATTCGAAGAGGTATTAAAAACGGAAACAAAATCTTCAAAAAAGGAAAATCGGATGTGTTGACTTTCAAAAACAATCAAGATCCTTTGGCTGGAATTCCAAATCTTACTGAATTGACAAAAGCAAAATCGATTCTTAAAAAAGAAGTGAAAATTAAAAAACAATACATCGGAAAAGGAACTCATTTTTTCCCAAAATCAAGTATTGCCCAATTTCTAATTGAAGAAAAAGAAATCAATGTTGACAATAAAATTCTAATCAAAGGCACAACAACTGGCGAACAAGAACTCATTATTGAAAAAATGTTCGTTAACGGAAAAGAATCTGCTGTTGCAAAATCAGGAGATGAAATTACTTTGAATTTGCCTTTTAGAATTCGATTATCTGATAAATTGTATAAAATTTTAGATTAATTTATCATGACAACAAATAACAAAATAGAATTAATGGCTCCGGCCGGAAATTTTGAATCCTTACAAGCTGGTTTAGACAATGGTGCTGATTCTGTTTACTTTGGGGTAGAGCAATTGAATATGCGAGCCCGAGCAACAGTAAATTTCACGATGGATGATTTGAAGGAAATTGCTCGTCGCTGTGAAGAAAAAAACGTTCGAAGCTATTTGACTTTAAACACCATTATTTACGATCACGATTTATCGGTTGTAAAAACATTATTGGCCAAAGCCAAAGAAGCCAATATTACTGCTGTGATTGCTTCAGACCAAGCTGTGATTGCGATGGCGAGAGGTATTGGAATGGAAGTTCACATTTCGACCCAATTGAATATTACCAATATCGAAACCATAAAATTCTATAGCTTGTTTGCCGATACAATGGTTTTGAGTCGAGAATTAAGCCTTCGTCAAGTAAAAAAAATCACCGAACAAATTGAAAAAGAACAAATCAAAGGTCCCAACGGAAAATTAGTAGAAATCGAAATTTTTGGCCACGGTGCTTTGTGTATGGCAGTTTCTGGAAAATGCTATTTGAGTTTGCATTCGGATAATTCGTCGGCCAATCGTGGAGCTTGCAAGCAAAATTGTCGCAAGAAATATACCGTTATTGACCAAGAAACAGGTTTTGAAATTGAAGTAGATAACGAATATTTGATGTCGCCAAAAGATTTATGCACTTTAGATTTTCTAGACCAAGTGATTGATTCAGGCGTTCAAGTTTTGAAAATCGAAGGCCGTGGTCGCGCTCCCGAATATGTGGCAACAGTAGTAAAAACCTATCGCGAAGCTATTGATAGTTACTATGAAGGCACTTTTTCTAAAGAAAAAATAGCGGTTTGGATGGAAGCATTAAGCACAGTTTACAATCGCGGATTTTGGGCGGGTTATTATTTAGGCCAAGAATTGGGCGAATGGAGTGATGTTTCGGGTTCGATGGCAACACAAAAGAAAGTGTATGTGGGCAAAGGGACTCACTTTTTTCCAAAAGCAGAAATTGGTCAATTTAAAATTGAAGCCTATGACATTCAAATTGGTGATAAAATCCTAGTCACAGGCCCAAGCACAGGAGCACAAGAAATGATTATCGAGGAAATGTTTGTAAATGATGTTACGGCAGAGAAAGCCACAAAAGGTGATGATTGCACCTTAAAATTGCCTTTCAGAATCAGAATGTCTGACAAATTATATAAAATCGTAGAAGCCTAATGGTTATTGTAACGCTTCAAAGAGCCAAATGTATTGGTTGCAATTATTGTGTAGAAATGGCACCCGTTCAATTTCAAATGTCTAAAAAAGATGGAAAATCGGTATTAATAAAAAGTGTTAATGCCAAAGGATTTTTCACCTTAAAATCGCCCGACCACACTATAACCGAAAGCTGTGAATTGGCCGCAAAAGCCTGTCCTGTGAAAATAATTTCGGTAAAGGAAACCTAGCTATTTATTTGATAATCATTATTTTTATAGTATTTAATGATAGTGAATATTTTCTATTTCTTTTGAAATAGTTTTGATAAAATTGTATCTTTGATTAGGGCATTTATTCTAACTCAATTTTCAATATGTCGAAAAAAAGGATTCTTTTTTTTAAAATTATAAAAAAATTCACAATATCCTTGTTGTGCTTAATTTTTTTTGTTGCCCATTCTCAACCTTCAGTGAAACAAATAATACGGGTCGAAAAAATGGAGTATGCTTACAACTTCAACGTCACTGAAGCAACGAATGAATTTGGACCAATTTATACTTCCCGCATAGTTTTGGCGCAAGATGAAGTGGTCGCTGAGAAGATGAAACAAAGTGTTCTTGCGGCAATAAACAATCGGTGGAATTCAGTTGTTCTTGATCCGAAATGGAAAATGAACACAGAATTTATATTCCACAAACCTCCAAAATTCAAGACAAAATTAAAAAAAGGAATTCCGGGATCTTGGCATTTATTTTTTCAAATTATTGACAACGGTCCCTATCCGATAGATGATGAAAAAATACATCCTTTCCAATCCTTTCCTCCTTTCGAAACATTAGATTATGCTCCCTATTATATGAAAATCAAGGCTCTGATTGTTGATGGTTCGAACGAGACAGTGATTTTTTCGAATGAAATGGATATACAAATGCAACGCACTCAAGTTCCTTTGGGGCAAATTTTACTGCAACGAGTTCCTGCGCTAACTGATTCTTTTTTGCAAGCCTTCGACAAAGCAATGCAACTGTTTTTTACTGAAACACCTCAAAAAGAATTAGAACTTAAAATAACTCCTGCTTGCTTGTTTTTGGATGTTGACAAAACATTGGTTGAAGCCAAAAAAATAAATTTCGTTTCGAAAAATGATTCTATTATCGAACAACTTCAGTTAAAAAAAGAATGGGTAATTCAAAACAGCCGAACTGAAAAAACAAATAGGAAAAATAATTTTGGAAACAACTTATTCAATTCTTCCCTGACATTATTGACAGGATTAGAAACCGACAAAATAAGGGAAATGGGGTATCAGACCACTTTTGGTTTCACAGATTTAAATGAAATGGCTCACTATTATTGCAAAATCCCTTTTACTGAAGAAAGAAGAGAAGGTAAAGAACGCCAAGCGACTTGGGATTCAAATGGTCATAAAACCTATGAAACTTATCTCAACGGAGAATTGAGTGTTTCTCGTTCTATTGATCCAAAGCAGCTAATCTATTTGATTCGGGATAAAGATACTATTGGTAGTTTCAAAATCACTATTGGAAGCAATAAAGATCAATTCTCACAAGGTTGGGACGGGAAAAACGAATCTACCTTAATGCCTATTTCTGAATCGTGGTTTAATATTAATTATCAACAAAACACTAATACAAGCTCTTATATTTTAGAAGGAGAACTCTACAAAACGCCCTTCGTTATAGAAAAAAGCAAGGCAGGATGTCAAGTAGATATCAATATAAAAGAGCAAGATGTGGCTACTTTAAAAACATACAATAATAAACCTGTTTTCGGATTATTATATACACCACCAAGCGACGAAAAAGTATTTACTGTTCTAATGATGCTTTCGTCATTACCCATCAATTCTATATTGTAAAAGAGATTTTAACTCCTATTTAAAGTAATTATTCTTAATTTTCTTAAACTCAATTTTTCTAGGTTTCTTTAACATTATTTTTTGAAAATTGGAAATCTTAAACTTGAAAATCAAAACTAAAAAAAATACTATCTTTACAAACTAAACGTTTAAGAACTTAAATTGCGTCTATCGCAATACTACATATAAAATTATGGCATGTACAAGTTGTTCAACTTCTGATGGAGGTGCTCCAAAGGGTTGTAAAAATAATGGGACTTGCGGCACCGATAGCTGCAACAAATTAACAGTTTTCGATTGGCTTTCGAATATGAGTTTGCCCAACGGTGAAGCTCCTTTTGATTGTGTGGAAGTTCGTTTTAAAAACGGAAGAAAAGAATTTTTTCGAAATACCGAAAAACTAACTCTAAGCATGGGCGACATTGTCGCCACCGAAGCTTCGCCGGGACACGACATTGGAATTGTGACACTTACAGGAGAATTAGTCAAAATTCAAATGAAGAAAAAAGGAGTCAATCACACCAGTGCTGATGTCCCTAAAGTGTACCGAAAAGCATCTCAAAGAGACATCGATATTTGGTCAATTGCACGTGATAAAGAAGAACCTATGAAGGTTCGCGCTCGTGAATTAGCCATTTCACAAAAACTAGAAATGAAAATTTCTGATATCGAATTTCAAGGGGATGGGTCGAAAGCTACTTTCTATTACACTGCCAATGATAGAGTCGATTTTAGACTTTTAATCAAAGACTTTGCAAAAGAATTTAGCACGAGAGTCGAGATGAAACAAGTAGGTTTGCGACAAGAAGCAGCTCGTCTGGGCGGTATTGGCTCTTGCGGAAGAGAGTTGTGTTGTTCGACTTGGCTAACCGATTTTAGAAGCGTAAATACCTCTGCAGCACGTTACCAACAATTGTCCTTGAATCCACAAAAACTGGCTGGGCAATGCGGAAAATTGAAATGTTGCTTGAATTATGAACTAGATACCTATATGGATGCCCTAAAAGGTTTTCCAGATTTTGACACCAAATTAGTAACCGAAAAAGGCGATGCTATTTGTCAAAAACAAGATATTTTCAAAGGATTGATGTGGTTTGCTTATACGAATGATTTTGCCAATTGGCATGTTTTAAAAATCGAACAAGTTAGAGAAATTGTTGCCGAAAATAAACTAAAAAACAAAGTCGCTTCTCTCGAAGATTTTGAAATTGTAATTACTGTGGAGCCTGAACAACACTTTAATAACGCAATGGGTCAAGAAAGTTTAACCCGTTTTGACCAACCTAAGAAAAAGAAAAAACCGAATAAAAAACGTAAAAACGGCGAAAATTTAATTGTTGCAAACGGTAATAGTGATTCCAATCCAAATGGCAATAGAAATAACAATGCCCGCAATAATAACAATAACAAGCCAAATAATTCTAACAAACAAAACAATAACTCCAAGCCTAATAACTCAAACGACAAAAAACCTGTAATAGCCAGAAAACCTATAATTATTACTAAAAATGAGAATAAGGAATAGCGTATTGCTAATTATAATTGCAATTCTCTTTTTTTCGTGCGACAAAAAAAGAGTTTTCGACGAATACAAATCCGTGGGAACCGCTTGGCACAAAGACAGTATTGTAACTTTCGATTTACCCGAATTAGATTCAACAAAACGATTCAATCTTTTTGTAACTTTGAGAGACAACAACAATTATCCGTTCAATAATCTCTTTTTGATTGTCGCTCTCGAAATGCCAAATGGTTTTACAAAAGTAGATACACTAGAGTATCAAATGTCTAATCCAGATGGCTCACTAATGGGAGATGGTTTTTCGGATATAAAAGAGAACAAACTTTTTTATAAAGAAAAAGTACGGTTTAGAGGAAAATACAAAGTAAACATCAAACAAGCGGTTAGAGAAAACGGAAAAGTTCCCGGAGTAACAGCTCTTGACGGAATTACAGAAGTTGGTTTTAGAATAGAAAAAATAGATTAAAAAGTAATTATGGCTAGTCAAAAAAACAATATTCAGACAAAAAATACCGAAAAAGACATTAACTACTATAAAAAGAAATTCTGGAAAGTTTTCTTTTATGGACTTGGAGGATTATTATTATTTTTTCTTTTTGCCTCTTGGGGACTTTTTGGTTCGATGCCTTCATTCGAAGATTTAGAAAATCCAGATTCTAATTTAGCCACCGAAATCATCTCGGCTGACGGAGTGATTTTAGGTAAATATTTCGAAAAAAACAGATCACAATTAAAATATTCTGACTTACCTAAAAACCTTGTAGATGCACTCGTTGCTACTGAAGATGTGCGTTTTTACGAGCATTCAGGCATTGATGGAAGAGGAACTTTAAGAGCCGTTTTCAGTTTAGGAACAAGTGGAGGTGCAAGTACTTTGACACAACAATTGGCCAAACAATTATTCCACGGCGAAGGTTCAAAATTCTTACCTTTTAGAATCGTCCAAAAAATCAAGGAATGGATTATCGCCATTAGACTTGAAAGACAATATACCAAAAACGAAATCATCGCAATGTATTGCAACGTATATGATTTTGGAAATTATTCAGTTGGGGTGAGTTCGGCCGCACAAACCTATTTTTCAAAAGCACCCAAAGATTTAACCATTGACGAATCGGCAATCTTGGTCGGAATGTTCAAAAATTCAGGTTTATACAATCCTGTCAAAAATCCTCAAGGCGTTAAAAATCGTAGAAATGTAGTGCTTTCGCAGATGGAAAAAAGTGGGATTATTACCGAAGGCCAAAAAGAAAAACTTCAAGCTTTGCCTATCAAACTAAACTTCAAACTCGAAAGTCACCGCGAAGGAACAGCAACCTATTTCAGAGAATATTTGCGTGATTATATGAAAAAATGGGTGGAAGAAAACAAAAAAGCCGATGGGTCCGATTATAACATCTACAAAGACGGCTTAAAAATCTACACCACGATTGATTCCAGAATGCAATTACACGCCGAAGAAGCCGTAGAAAAACACATGGCAAACTTGCAAGAACAATTTTTCGAGGAAGCTAAAACCAATAAAAATGCTCCTTTTGTAAACATTTCAGAAGCTGAAACCCAACGCATTCTAAAACAAGCAATGAAAGCATCTTACCGTTGGACAGTAATGACGGAAATGGATAAAAGTGAAGAAGAAATCATAGCTTCTTTCAGCCAAAAAACTAAAATGAAAGTCTTCACTTGGAAAGGCGAGAGAGATACGATTATGACTCCTTTGGATTCCATTCGATATTACAAACACTTTCTACAATCGGGTTTGATGGCTATGGAACCTCAAACGGGTAACATAAAAGCTTGGGTTGGCGGTATCAATTACAAATATTTTCAATACGATCACGTAGGTCAAGGAGCGAGACAAGTAGGTTCTACATTCAAACCATTTGTATATGCAACTGCTATCGAACAATTAGGAATGTCCCCTTGTGATACCATTCTTGATGGTCCTTTTATGATTCGAAAAGGGCGTCATCACGTAACCGAAGATTGGAAACCAAGAAATTCCAACAATTCATACCGCGGAATGGTCACTTTGAAACAAGGATTGGCCAATTCCATCAACACTATTTCAGCAAAATTAATTGACAAAACTGGTCCAGAAGCCGTTATCGAATTGACCCATAAATTAGGTGTAAAATCCGAAATTCCTGCTCAACCTTCTATTGCTCTTGGCGCTGTTGATATTACCGTAGAGGATATGGTTGCTGCCTACGGAACTTTTGCCAACCAAGGCGTTTATGTAAAACCACAATTCATTTCTCGAATTGAAGATAAAAGTGGTGTAGTCATCTACGAACCCATTCCTGAATCCCACGATGTATTAAATAAAGACATTGCTTTTGCCGTAATCAAATTACTCGAAGGCGTTACCGAAAGTGGTTCAGGTGCCAGATTAAGAACAGAATATGGAGGAAGCGGTGACAATCGCTGGACAGGCTATCCGTATTTGTTCAAAAACCCAATTGCGGGTAAAACTGGAACCACACAAAACCAGTCCGACGGTTGGTTTATGGGAATGGTACCCAACCTAGTTACCGGAGTTTGGGTAGGTTGCGAAGACCGTTCGGCACGTTTCAAAAGCCTAACTTATGGCCAAGGAGCAACAGCCGCATTACCAGTTTGGGGCTATTTTATGAAGCTTTGTTATGAAGACGAAAACCTAAAAGTTTCCAAAGAACAATTCGATAGACCCGCAAATCTTTCTATAAAAGTAGATTGCTATACCCGACCAGCCGTTGTAAAAGACACTACAACAGTTGAGCAAGAAACCGAAGAATTCGAGTTTTAAGATTTCTAGGAGCTATTTCCTGCTGTACACTGTATCTTTTGTGGCGAACCCCGCCACAAAAGGATGCCGTTCCCATCAGGGCTAGGGCATTTGTTTCAAAATAACCTGTTCTGAACCACAATACTTTGAAAACTTAATTTTAATGGTTTAAAAATCATTTTATAATTATGATTAACAAAAAAGTAAACAACGTACAAGAAGCAATTCAAGGAATCGAAAACGGAATGACCCTTATGTTGGGCGGTTTCGGATTGTGTGGCATTCCCGAAAATTCCATTGCCGAACTTGTCAAAAAAGAAACCACCAATCTTACCTGTATCTCCAACAATGCTGGAGTCGATGATTTTGGTTTGGGATTGCTTTTGCAAAAACACCAAATCAAAAAAATGATTTCCTCCTACGTAGGAGAAAATGCTGAATTCGAACGCCAAATGCTCTCGGGCGAACTCGAAGTAGAACTCATTCCGCAAGGAACTTTAGCAGAACGTTGTCGTGCAGCACAAACTGGAATCCCAGCTTTTTTTACTCCCGCAGGTTTCGGAACCGAAGTTGCCATTGGCAAAGAAACCCGAGAATTCAACGGCAAAATGCACGTGATGGAACTCGCTTTCAAAGCCGATTTTGCCATTGTAAAAGCTTGGAAAGGCGACACAGCCGGAAACCTCATCTTCAAAGGAACTGCCCGAAATTTCAATCCTTGTATGGCTGGCGCAGCCAAAATTACCATCGCCGAAGTCGAAGAATTAGTAGAAGCCGGAACTTTAGACCCCAACCAAATTCACACTCCTGGAATATTTGTTCAGCGTATTTTTCAAGGCGAGAAATATGAAAAAAGGATTGAGAAGAGAACTGTTCAAGAAAGAGAATAGTTATTGTGTCCTAAATCTAATTGATATGAATAGAATAATTTATTTTCTTTTGTTGCCTTTGTTATTATCTTGTAACAACAATAAAGTTGTAAAAACATCTCAAAAAGAAATAAAAAATCATATGCCAAAACAACCTAATAAAAAACTTGGTGATTATATGTCTGATGAAAAAGATTTTGTTTGGACTGCAAAACATTCTGATAGTTCTGGTTTTTTATGTGAGGTCGTTTTTAAAAAACAATATGTAGATTATGTTTATCACGGCCAATGTTTTTATACTTATTTTACAAATTATTATCATACCAATACTGATAAAATTGAACTTTTATGGTCATATAAAAGTGATTGCAATGGTGGAGTAGATTTTATTGAAAAATCCAACGGAGTTAAAAAATATCCAAAACATGGAGATAGTTTTTGTGAATACGCTTTAATTAATGATTCCACTAGTGTCCACTTAAAATAAGTTGAAAACCAGCTGGTTAGAATCAAGTTCATTGACATTATTGTAATCTGATTTCATAAGCAATTCATTTACAGGTGTTTTATCAAGTAATGATGCTG
>Ga0075152_10001491_pt1 | contig 16847 bp, 12 predicted proteins | sample JI61114C2DNA_FD_70964 | JGI IMG/M metagenome (GOLD analysis project Ga0075152, IMG submission 70964) | Wastewater effluent complex algal communities from Wisconsin, to seasonally profile nutrient transformation and Carbon sequestration -... | ecosystem: Engineered > WWTP > Effluent > Algae...
CCAGCACGAAGCTGCCCCACAGCGCCCGGTTCCGATCGAACGGCGTGCGCGCCGAGAAGTGCTGCGCGGGCGTGACGGTGATCGGCACGGGCGCGCCGGTCGTCGCCTCCCACCAGTCCAGTTCGACGATGCGGCGGAAGCGGGCGGAGGTGCCCATGCGCCGGTTGCCGATCGGAGTCACGAGGAGCGGGTCGAAGCGCTGGGCCAGTGTGCGGAGACTTGTCAGGTCACAGTGGTCGTAGTGATTGTGACTGAGGAGCACGACGTCGATGGGCGGCAGGTCCTCGAGCGCCACCGCCGCCGCACGGACGCGGCGCGGACCGATGAACGAGAGCGGGCTCGCGCGTTCCGCGAACACGGGGTCCGTGATGAACGTGAGCCCACGCGCCTGGATGATGAACGTCGAGTGGCCGACGAACGTGACCGTCAGCCAGTCGGCGGGATCGTGCGCGGCCGCACGCTGGCGCGTCACCGGCACCGACGATGGCCAGGCGGCGCGCGACTCGGCCATCATCTTCGGGACGGCCGACAGCGGACGCCCGTGCGCCAGGCTCGGATTGAAGAAGCGCTCGCCGTCGAAGTGATCGCTGAGGGCTGGCGTCATCGGGCCGGGGGCGTGGGCAGGTCGAGCCCCGTCCGGATGCGCTGCAGCGCGAAGTGCACGATGGTGCCGAGCTCAGGCGACGACTCGGGTTGCGGCCCGAGCTGGCCGTTGATCGCCAGCATCGCGATCCCGTGGACGATCGCCCAGACGAACTGCGCGAGCGTCTTGGGGTCGTCCTTCCGGATCAGACCGGCCTCCTGCAGGGCGACAATCGCATCCACGAGAACCTGGAACGACGCCGCCGCGTCCGCCCGGAGTTCAGGGTCCTTCTCGCACAGGTGCCGATAGTCGCCGAACATCACGCGGTAGTGCGCCGGGTTCGACACCGCGAAGCGGACGTAGGCCACGCCCATCATCTCGAAGCCGCGCCTCGCGCCTGGATGTTCATTCCAGGCGCGCTGGAGGTCCTGCGTGAACCGCTGGAACCCGTCTCGCGAGACAGCCGCCAGCAGGGCCGCCTTGTCCGAGAAGTGGCGGTAGAGCGCGGTGCGGGAGACGCCGAGCTTGCTGCCGACTTCGCGCAGGGTCAGTCCCTCGGCGCCGTCTCTGGCGATCGTCCGGACCGCCTCCTGGAGCAGGGCGCGGCGAAGGTCGCCGTGGTGGTATTGGCTGGCTGGTTTGACCAGTGGTCTGACGGCTGTGTCCTCTGACATGCCGACAATCCTAACGCCACCATGTTGACAAAGGCAACTTGAGCGCGTTATCTTTGCCCGCGTCATGTTGACAGTCGTTACATCAACCCCTGCGAGGACCGCTCCCATGCAGACCGCACTGCCCCTGCTCCGCCGCGCCTGGCAACTCGACCGGCCGCTGACCGGCACCAGCCTCCTCATGCTGGCCCTGCTCCCGCTGGCCGCCGCCGGCCTCGTGCTCGACGACCGCCTGATCGCCGGCGCGCCGGCCTGGCTGAAGCCGGCCAAGTTCATGGCGTCCACCGCACTCTACGGACTGACGCTGGTCTGGGTGCTCTCCTGGCTCGAGAGCTGGCCACGTCTGCGCCGGATCGTGTCGCGGCTCACTGCCGCCGTCTTCGTCATCGAGGTGGCGATCATCTGCCTCCAGGCCTGGCGCGGGACCACCAGTCACTTCAACGTGTCGACCGTGCTGGACGGTCTCCTGTTCAGCATCATGGGCGCCGCGATCGCCGCGCAGACCATCGCGTCCGGCGCGGTGGCGGTCGCCCTCTTCCGCCAGCGGATCGACGACCCGATGATGGCGGCAGCCCTGCGCAGCGCCATGGTGATCACCCTCCTCGGCGCCTCGACCGGCGGCTTGATGACCTCGCCCTCGAAGGCGCAGATTCAGGACGCGGTCGAACACGGACGGATGACCGTCTCGGGCAGCCATACGGTCGGCGCCGCGGACGGCGGCCCCGGCATCCCGGGCACCGGCTGGAGCCGTGAGCACGGCGACCTCCGCGTGCCGCACTTCGTCGGGCTGCACGCCATGCAGGCGCTGCCGCTGCTGGGACTGTGGCTCCGCCGCAGGGGCGTCCGCGACCCCAGGCGGCTCCACGTCGCAGCAGCCAGCTACGCCGCCTTCTTCGGCGTCCTGCTGCTGCAGGCACTCCGGGGCGAGCCGGTCCTTGCTCCCGGCCCCGTCGTCTCGACGCTCCTCGCCGCGTGGGCCATCGCGACGCTCGCCGGGTGGGTGTCCGCCACGCGTGCGTCCTGGAACGGCAGCAGCGCAGCACAGCGCGCGGGAGGACTGGCATGAACCCCGGTCAGCTGTTCTCACTCGCCAACACCACCGCCCTCGTCACCTGGCTCGTGCTGATCGTGTTCCAGCGGAAGCCCTGGGCGAGGAACACGGTCGCCCTGCTTGCGGTCAGCCTGTTCGCCGCGGCCTACGCGCTCATCATCGGCAGCACCTGGGCGAACAGCCAGGGTGGGTTCGGCTCACTGGACGCTGTCGGTCAGCTGTTCGCCCAGCCCTGGGTGCTGCTGGCCGGGTGGCTCCACTACCTCGCGTTCGACCTGCTCGTCGGCCGATGGGAAGCGGCGGACGCCGCAGAGCGCCGGCTACCCGCGTGGCTCGTCGCGCCGTGCATGGCGTTGACGTTCATGTTCGGCCCCGTCGGCTGGCTCGCCTACTGCGCCGTACGCAGGCTGCCTCGCGCGGCTTCCGCAGGCAGCCAGTCGTGACGCCCGCACCTCCGACACAGGCGGAGCAGGTCTGCGCACGGAACCGGTTGCGGCCCGTGTATTAACATCTGCGCCATGACCTGTCGGCTGGACTCGCACGAGGCAGACGCGTGAGCACAAGCAGCACCCGTCCGCCCAACAGCCGGCCGCGCCTGCTCAAGACCCTGGGTGATGACCTGCGCATCGTCACCGGGGACATGAAACGCCGCGGCGTGCATCGCGAAGTCGGCGGCACGCTCGCCAGTCTCGAGGCGTTCTACCTGTCGCGCGAGGAACGCGCGCGCCTCGAGGAGCTGTCGGAGATCCGAAAGCTGTTTCGGCGCATCGGCTACTTCATGCGCGGCCTGCTGCTGAAGCTGACGCCGGCGAGGCGCATCATGCTCGCCGTCGCACTCTTCGCCATCGTCATTGGCGCGTGGCGGATCGACATCGACACCGTCCACATCAGCTTCAGAATCCAGGGCCTCGGCATCCTGCTCGTGTTCGTCGTGCTGGTGCTGGAACTGAAGGACAAGCTGGTGGCGAGAGACGAACTGGAGGCGGGGCGCGCGGTGCAGCTCGCCCTGATGCCGACCGACAAGCCGGCGGTGCCCGGCTGGGACGTGTGGCTCTACACACAGCCGGCCAATCATGTCGGCGGCGACCTGGTGGACCACCTGCCGCTCGCGAACGACCAGCATGCGGTGCTGCTCGCCGACGTGACCGGCAAGGCGCTGCCCGCCGCGCTCCTCGCGGTGAAGCTGCAGGCCACCCTTCGGGCGCTGGCGCCGCACTTCCCGAACCTGGGCGACCTGGCGGCCGGCGTGAACGGCATCCTCTACCGGGACGGCCTGCCCACACGCTTCGCGTCGCTCGTCTACACCGTCCTGACGCCGAACTCCGGCCACATCCGGCTGCTCATCGCCGGGCACATGCCGCCGGTCCACCGGCACGGCTCCACGCTGACCACGCTGCCGCAGGGCTCGATGGTCATCGGGATGATGCCGGATGTGCCGTTCTGGGAGCAGGAGGTGACGCTGGAGCCGGGAGACACCCTGGTGGTCTACTCGGACGGCGTCAGCGAAGCGATGAACGACGGCGAGGACTTCTTCGGTGAGGAACGGCTCCACCCGCTGGTGCTCGAGGCCAGCGAGATGAGCGCGCCGGACGCTGGCGCGCACATCCTTGCCGGACTCTCGCGGTTCGTCGGACTGGCCGAGCAGAGCGACGACGTGTCGTTGATGGTGCTGCGCCGCCTCGCGTAGGCCTCGACGCTACTTGCTGACGACCGGTACCGCCGCGCCGTCGGCCACGCGCCGATCGGTGCCGCCCTCGAGGACCTTCTCGGTGGCGTTGTAGATGATCACCTGCGCCACGCCCTGCGCTCCGCCCGCCTTGAGCACATGCCCGCGCCGTGCGAGTTCGCGCAGCGTGTCGGGCGAGAACCCCTGACGTTCGTGGTTCAGCTCATCGGGCAGCCACTGGTGGTGGAATCGCGGCGCATCGACCGCCTCCTGCGCATTGAGGCCGAAGTCCACGGCACTGACAATCGTCTCGAGGGTCGTGTTGATGATCGTGCGGCCACCCGGGCTCCCGGTGACCATGAAGAGCGTCCCGTCCTTCGCCAGAATCGTCGGCGCCATGCTGGAGAGCATGCGCTTGCCGGGCGCCGTCAGGTTCGGCTCGGTGCCGACCAACCCCTGCGCCGTCGTCATGCCGGGACCCGCGTTGAAGTCGCCCATCTCGTTGTTCAGCAGGAAGCCCGCTCCGGGCACGACTATCTTGACGCCGTACCCCTGCTCGAGCGTGTAGGTCATTGCCGCCGCGTTCAGGTTGCCGTCGACGATCGACACGTGCGTGGTCTCGTCGCTCTCGTGCGGCCAGTCGAACCGCTCCGGTGAGGCGGGCGCGGTCTTCTTCAGGCTGATGGTCTTGCGGAGCTCGTCAGCGTGCGCCTTCGAGATGAGCCTGTCGATCGGCATCGTCGGGTTGAAGTCGGGGTCGCCAATGTACTTGGCACGGTCGGCGTAGGCGCGCTTCATCGACTCCGCCATCAGGTGGACCGTGTCGGCGGAGTTCGCGCCCAGCTTCGCCAGGTCGTACCCCTCGAGGATGTTCAGCGCCTCGATCATCGTCACGCCGCCCGAGGTGGGCGGCGGCATCGCGATGACCTCGTAGCCGCGGTAGGTGCCCTTGACCGGCGTGCGCGTGACCGCCTTGTAGTTCCGGAGATCCTCACGCGTGATGATGCCGCCGTTGGCCAGCATCTCCTTCTCGATGAGCGCGGCCGTCTCGCCTTCGTAGAAACCTGCAGGGCCATTCGCGGCAATCCGCTCGAGCGTCTTCGCCAGGTCGGGCTGCTTCAACGTCTCGCCCGCTTCGTACGGCACGCCGTTCTTCGTGAACTGCGCGACGGAGGCCGGGTACTTCGCCATCTGGCGCTGCACACCCTTGAGCGAACGCGCGAGGCCGTCGCTGACGGTGAAGCCGTCACGAGCCAGCGTGATGGCCGGCTCGACAAGCCGGCGCCACGGCAGCTTGCCCTGTTCCTTCCACGCCAGGTGCAGACCGGCCACCGTGCCGGGCACACCAACGGCGAGGTGACTGTTGTGATGCAGCTGCGGGTCGTACTTGCCGCCGGGCATCCACATCGTCGGATTCGCCTTCGCAGGCGCCTTCTCGCGGAAGTCGTAGCTCACCGGCTGTCCGGACGCCGGTCGGTAGACGATGAAGCCACCGCCACCGATGTTGCCGGCAGTCGGGTGGGTGACGGCGAGCGCGAAGCCGACCGCGACCATCGCGTCGATCGCCGTGCCACCGTCACGAATGACGTCGGCGCCCACCTTCGAGGCGATCTCGCTCTGCGAGGCGACGATACCCGCCCTGGAGCGGGTCGGGACCGAGATGGCCCCGACGGCGACACCCAGCGCTGCGCAGGCGACAACTACCGCAAGAACTCTACGTTTCATGAAAGCTCCTCAGAGGCTTCGGGCGCCGGGCTCCCGGCTCCTGGCAACGTCGGCTCCGGCCCGCCGCGCCCTGGAGCCCGCAGCCGGGAGTCCGGAGCCGGCACGCAACCCGTCCAAAACGGAATTGGGGCGCCGGGAGGACTGTGCCCCCCGGCGCCCCAATTATGGCCACACGGTTGTCCGAGCTAGAACGAGAACTTGAACGTGAACTGCACCATGCGCATGTTGTTCGCCTGGTTGGTGATCTGGGCGAAGTTGGAGTTGCCGAAGGCAGTGCTCGCCGGAGCGGCCCACTGCACCTGGTTCAGCAGGTTCAGCACTTCGAGGCGGACCGACGCCGACGTCCGGCCACCGGTCCCGACGTTCTTGCTGACCGACAGGTCGACGTTGTTGCGGTTCGGCGAGAGCACACCCGGGAGGATGCGCGGCGCGTTGCCGTAGCGGTTGACCGGCGTCGCCGTGAAGGCGTTGCGGTTCAGGTAGAGGTTGTCGGTGGTGTTCCCGCGGATGCGCTCGGTGATGTCACCGTCGACCGTGAACGCCGCACCGCTCACCACGTTCGGGCGCAGCGTGCCGCCGAACAGGAACGACGCCGTGTTCTCGTTCTGGCTCACCCCGATCGGGAAGCCGCTCTGGAACGTCGCGACCGCCGTGATCGACCAGCCGCCGAGCAGCATGTCGGCCACGCCGGTCTGCGCCCACTTGTGCCCTTCGCCGAACGGCAGGTTCACCGTCGGGGCGATGACGATCTTGTGCGGCGAGTCGAGCAGGCTGCGGCCGTACTCCTGGTCCGGGTTGTAGTACGGCGAACCCGGGATCACGGTGTAGTTGTTCTGCAGGCCGGGCGAGCTGGAGTAGTAGTTGCCCTGGTCGAACTGGTTGTCGTTCAGGCGGCTGTAGGTGTAGCTGAAGTTGCCGCCCCAGATGCCGGTCGAGCGCTTCCGCAGCTGGACGAAGCCCGCGTTGTACTGCGACTTCGCGCCGGTGGACTGCTGCATGTAGACGTTGCCGAACTGCGGGAACGGCCGGAGCAGCTGCCCCTTCTCGATCGTGGCGCGTGACGCGAACTGGCCCGCGCCCGCCACGCCGAAGAACGGGTTCGGCACCTGCGACAGCGTCTCACCGATGGCCAGGCTCTGGTACTTCGGATCGAGCTGGTTGATGTTGATGAGCGTGTTGCCCGACCCGGCCCAGCCGAGTTCGCGACCGGTGAGGCCGGTGTAGCCGAACGTCAGGTTCATGCCCATCGGCAGCTCGCGCTGGATGTCCATCGAGTACTGATAGGCCCTGCCTGCGCCCTTGTCCGGGTCGACGAAGTAGATGTCGCCACCCGTGCCGGTGAGCAGTCCGCCGGCGTTCCCCGACGGCGTCACGAGGCCGGCCGGGAACGGGTTGCTCATCGACACGGTCGGGACGCCCTGCGTCTGCTGAATCGAGGTCGTGGCCGAGTAGCCGATCTGGCCCCACCCGGTCGTGCCCGCCGCCGCGTAGTTCCACGGCGTGTAGTAGAGACCCCAGCCGCCGCGGACCACCGTCTTCTCGGTCAGGCTGTAGACCGCGCCAACGCGCGGGGCGACCTTCACCGCAGGCTGGTTGCCCTGCTCACGCGGCGCGCCGTTGACACCCGCGTAGACGAGACCGCCGAGGAGCGTGCGGCGCTGCCCGGTCAGCGGATCGAGGACGTTGGCCCGCGCGTTCAGCGGGCTCGTGGCCGCCTGATCGAAGTCGATCGTCTGCTGGTCGTTCTTCTCGATCATGCCGGTCTCGCGCTCGAGGCGGACACCGTAGTTCACCGTGAAGCGGTCCGTGATGTGCCAGTCGTCCTGGGCGAAGCCCGCGAAGTAGTTCACGTAGCCGTCCAGGTTCTCGTTCAGCGGGATGTTGCCGCTCTGCGGATAGCCGAGGAGCAGGTCGGCCAGCGCGTTGCCCGAGTAGGTGCCGGTGAAGGTGTACGAACCGGTCGACGCACCGTAGTTCAGCGAGGTGGCGCCGATGCGGCGGTAGTCGCCGCCGACCTTGAAGCTGTGCGTGCCCTGCAGCTTGGTCAGGGCGCCGTTGAAGCCGTACTGGTAGTAGCCGTTGTCCTGACGGTTGGTGAAGCCGGCGCCCTTGTAGCCGGTGATCGCCAGCGTCGGGAAGCGGTTCAGGTCGGACATCTGCGCGGTCAGCGCCGGGTTGTTGAACAGGGCGGCCGCATCGTAGGCAAACGGCAGGATGTAGTTGTCGTCGAAGTGGTTGTAGCCACCGCGCAGGGTCAGCACCGTCGACGGGCTCATCACGTACGTGTTGTTGAGCACGTAGGTCTTGATGGTGCGATCGAGCTGGTAGCTGCTGCCGACGTAGCGGTTGGCCGGGTTGTAGTTCGCGTTCGCCTCGTGCGTGACCTGCTGGAGGACGAAGCCGCTCAGCGACACCGCGTTGTTGAAGTTGTGGTTGACCTTGGTCGAGATCTGGTAGGCCTTGCTCGGCAGCAGGTCGGTGTAGTTGAAGTTGGGGCTGCCGTTGTCGACCTGCGTGTCGGCGGTCGGGAACGCGGTGGCCAGCTTCAGGCCGACGGCGTTCAGGCGGTCAGCCGGAATCACGTTGCCCGGGAACGGCTGGCCCGTGAGCGGGTCGCGCAGCGTGATCGGCGAGCCGTTGCGGGTCACCCCCGAGAAGTCGCCGCGGAGTTCCGCCGTCGTCGGCACGAGGAAGCCGTTCGCCTGCGGCTGGTTGTCGGTGTAGGCCTCACCCGACGCCCAGAAGAACGTCTTGTTCTTCACGATCGGGCCGCCGCCGCCACCGCCGCCGTTCCGCCATTCCTCGGGGATGTTCGCCTGGCCCCGCAGTTTGGGGATGAGCAACTGGTCGACCAGGGACTTCGGACGAACCACCGTGTAGCCCGAGCCGCGCCACTGGTTGGCGCCCGAACGGGCCGACATGTTCATCACGCCGCCACCGGTGCGACCCATCTCTGCGTCGTAGGTGTGCACCTGCACCTTCATTTCCTGCACCGCTTCCATGCTCGGATTCACCGACGCGCGGTTCTGCAGGTCGGTCACCGGGAAGCCGTCCACCAGGAAGTTGTTCGCGCGGACCGCGCCGCCGCCCATGGAGATGGCGGAGTTGCCGGTCTGGTCCTGCATGCGGTTCCAGTGGGCGTTGCCGCTGGCCTGCACGGTCGGCTCGAGGTTCGCCATCAGCACGACGCTGCGGCCGGCCGTCGGAATCGACTCGAGCGCCTTGGTGTCGATGACACCGCCCGTCGACGCATTCGCCGTCTCGATGAGCGGCGCATCGGCCGTCACCGTAATCGTCTCTTCGAGAGAGCCGACCTCGAGGGTGACGTCCAGGCTGAGCGCCGCCTGGGTGCTCACGCGAACGCCCTTGCGCTCGAAGGTCCGGAACCCGGGCACCGCCACGCGGACGGTGTAGCCGGCGGGGTCGAGCGCCGGGAACGAGTACTCGCCCGATTCGTTCGTCACGGTCTCGCGCGACGTGCCGTTGGCGTCGTTCACGAGCGCCACGGTCGCACCGGGAATGACGCCCTGGGCGTCCTTCACCTGGCCACGGAGGCTACCGGTCGATGACTGAGCTGCTAACCCTGCAACTGAGAGGATGACGAGCACGGCCGCGAGGGCCATCGCCGTCATCGAGGTGAGGAAACTCCGCATCTTGGATCCTCCTGATACACAGGTCCGAAAGCCCCGCCGGAACGTCCCGGCGACGCAGGTGCCGTATAGCTCCCGGCGTCCGTGCTGACCGCCGCGCACTCGCCGGCCCAGGAGGGTGGCGCGTCGAACGGATCCCACCGACGTCGGCGGCAATCACGCACATGCCAGACGGCGCGGGTGGCGGGGTGGGTCGGTCCACCCTGCACGAAAATCGGGAGAAGCGTAGGCAGGATATCGCTGCGCCCGGACGCCTTAAGTGGCAAGTTGTGGCGTCTCGCCACACGGTCGTGTTGAAACCAAATCATTGGTTCCCGGTGCGGGCGGCCCTGCAGAGCCGGACCCGCTCCCGGGCCGGCGCGCGTCTGATTCCGCAGGGAGGCCGGACCGCTCCGGTATCAGCGGGTCTGGGTCAGCGTGAGGGAGTAGCCGTTGCCGTGCACGGTGTGGATATGCCGGGGATTGTGCGGGTCCGGTTCGAGTTTGCGCCGAAGGCGCCGGATCGCATAGTCCACCGCCCGCGTCGCCGGCTCATCAGGGAAGCCCCAGATCTCGCGCAGCAGCTCGTCGCGCTGGACGATACGCCCCTCGCGCTCGGCCAGGTAGCCAAGCAGGTCGAACTCGCGCCGTGACAGCCGGAGGTCGGTCCCGGCACGGGTCGCCGTGAACGCCACGAAGTCGATGACGGACTCACCGATGGTGATGCGGGTCGCACTGCGGCGGGCACGGCGCAGCACCGCGCGGATGCGCGCCCGCAGTTCCTCGAAGTCGAAGGGCTTGGTGATGTAGTCGTCGGCGCCGAGCTCCAGCCCCTTCAGCTTGTCGGACTTCTGGTCGCGCGCCGTCAGCATGATGACCGGCGTGCGCCCGCCCTGCCGGATCAGGCCGCACAGGCTGAACCCGTCCCGCCCGGGAATCATCACGTCCAGCAGCACCAGGTCGGGGCTCGTCGCCCGCACCCGGTTCAGCACGTCCGTGCCATCGTCGACCCAGTCGACGTCGAACCCGGAGAACGACAGGTTGTCGGAGAGCACGCGCGCCAGCGCGCGGTCGTCTTCGACGATGAGGATGCGTTGCCTGCTCATAGCTGCGCGTGCGACACCGGAAGCGACACCACCACCGTCGTACCCTGCCCCACGATGCTCGACAGCGTCACCCGGCCATGGTGATCGTCGACAATCCGGCGGACGATGGCGAGGCCGAGGCCGGTGCCGCGTTGCCTCGTCCCCTTGCGACGATAGAACTTCTCGAAGACCCGCGGCAAGTCGTCCGGCGGGATGCCCTCGCCGCGGTCGTGCACGTCCACGTTCGCGTACGACGGTCCGGCGGTCAGCATGACCGCGAGCCACTTGCCGGCCGAGCCGTGGTTGATCGCGTTCTCGATCAGGTTGTCGAACACGTGCAGGAGCATCAGGTGATCGCCGTTCACGAGCACCGGTTCCGCCGGCACGTTCAGGTGGAAGTCGATGCCCGCCTCGCGAAGGCGCGGCTGGAACCGATCGGCCGACTCCTGCAGCAGGTCGGCCATGTCGACCGGTTCGAGGTCGTACGGCGACGTTCCGTCGGTGATGCGCGCGTAGCAGAGCACGTTGTCGATGAGCCGGGTCAGGTGCTGCGCTTCGACGTTGATCATCCGGCCGTACTCACCCACCGCGGCCGGTGACGAGTACCGCCCGTTCGCCAGCGTGTCGCTCGCCAGCGTCACCAGCGAGAGCGGTGTCTTCATTTCGTGGCTGACGGCCGAGACGAACTCGGACTGGACCGCCGCGAGCTCGGCGGCAGCCCGCGCGGCCCGCACCGCGAACGCCAGTCCGACCAGCGTCGCGAGGGCACCGATGCCGAGCAGGCTCAGCGTGCGGGTCGCCCCCTGGCTGGCCGCCACGACGGTCGTCTCGCTGCCGACCGCGACGCTCACGGTCCAGGGCGGCTGACGGCGTCCCCTCGGCAGGTCCGCAAAGAGCGCCTGGTCGGCGAACGCGAAGCCGAACGTCCGCGTGTGCCGCGGGGCCGGCGGCGTGCGTGGACCCACCGACGCCATGACCGCCCCGTCCGCATTCCGGATCTCGATGCTGAGAGTTTCGGCGCCGATGATGCCCTGAATCTGCCGGATGAACTCGGAGAAATAGTGCGCCTCGACCCACTCGAGGTCCACCAGGAAACCGGCCACGGCGGCCAGACGGGCCTGGCTCCCCTCGCCTTCGTACATCAGCTGTGACACCACCTGGAAGCGATGCCCGCCGATGTCGATGTTGTCCAGGCCGAAGCGCAACCCGTCGGCCGCTTCGTCGCGGGCCCGTGACACGAGCGCGCGCAGCGGCGCGGGATCGCGGCGGAAGACCACCGGGAACGGATCGGGCGGTGGCGGCTCGGTGTCCCACGTCGGACGGCGATCGGCCCGGTTGAACACGTAGGTCGAACCGTCGGCGCCGCCGCGCTCGGTCCACACGTAGAAGGAATCGAGGTACGGAAAGCGCGAGAACCCCCGTGCGAACCGGTCGGCCAGTTCGTACGGCGGACTGTTCACGAGCGACTCGTTGAACGGCACGAGGACCGACACCTGCGCGCCCTTCATGTCACGCTCGAGCGCCACGGCCAGCAGCGCCGCCACCTCATTGGCGCGGGTCTCGGCCGCCTGACGCGTGCTGCGCTGCCACTCGCGCGTGGCGCGCAGCCCCAGCCGGAAGGTCAGGCCGGTGGCCAGGGTGAGGCCGGCGGCGAACAGCACCACGGCCCGCGCGTTCGCACGCGAGCTGTCAAACCACACGCGACACCTGCGTCACTTCAGGATTTCCCGTTCGCGGTAGTACCGCGCCGCTCCGGGATGGAGCGGAATCGGCGCCGTCGGACCGCGCTCGACATCGATCAGCCGCGCGGACTCGTGCGCCTGCTCGAGCCTGGGCACCGACTCGAAGAGCGCCCGCGTCAGGTCGTAGACCAGGTCGTCGGGCAGGTCCTTCCGGCACAGGAGCAGGACGTCCATGCCTACCGTCCGCACGTCGGCCTGCTGGTTCGGATAGGTGCCGGCCGGAATCGTGGTGGTCTTCAGGAAGTGATGGCGCTCCTGGATGGCCCCGAGCACCCGCCGCTCGATCGGGAGCACGCGCACCTCGACTTCCTTGCTGATCGCGTCGATGCCCGGATGCGTGAACGCCGAGTAGAAGACGCGCGCATCGAGCGTGCCCGCCTTGAAGCGCTCGAGCGTGTCGCCCCCGCCGAAGGTCGGCGTCAGCGCGTCGTAGCCGAAGCCATAGCTCTCGAAGATGACGCGTGACGCACGGTCCGTGGAGCCCCCCTGCGCGCCGACATCGACGCGCCGCCCCCGCAACTGGTCGATGCTGGTGATGTGGCTGGAGGCAGGCACCGCGATCTGCACCGCGATCGAGAACATGACGCCGACCGCGCGCAGGCGCTCGTGCGGCCGGGGATCGTTCGTGGTCCCGCGGCTATAGGCGAGGTAGGCCGTCTCGGCATCCTCGAGCGCCACGTCCACGCTGCCGGCCTGCATCGTGTCGACCTGCGCCTCCAGATTCCGGCCCATCACAACCTCGGGGCGCACCCCGGGCAGCCGCTGCTCGTACTCGGCCGCCAGCGCGCGGCCGATGCTCTCCCACGCCCCGGTAAACGGGATGGACAGCACGACCCGCGTCGGCGGGACGCTCGCGGCAGGCGCCGAACAGGCACCGGTTCCAAACGCCAGACAGACGGCGGCCACCACGCGCCACGCGACGGACGACATGGGCCAAGGATAACCCGCACGCGCAACCACGCGCCCCGCGCCCGCGTCCCAAGGAACACGACTGGGCGATCGGAACTCGCCAATCTGCAATCTGCAATCTGAAATCGATAGACTTCCACCATGTCCATCCGTCCCGTGAAGCACATCGTTCAGGCTCAACCCACGGTCGAAGGTGCCGGCGTCCAGCTGAGGCGCGGCTTCGGGTTCGGCAATACGTCCGACTTCGATCCGTTCCTGCTGTTCGATGACTTCAGGAACGACCGACCCGCCGACTACCTCGCCGGGTTTCCCTGGCATCCGCATCGGGGGATCGAGACGATCACCTACGTGCTCGCCGGCACGGTGGAACACGGCGACAGCCTCGGCAACCGCGGCAATCTCGGCGCGGGCGACGTGCAGTGGATGACGGCCGGCAGCGGCATCATGCACCAGGAGATGCCGAAGGGCGACACCCTGGGCCGGATGCACGGCTTCCAGCTCTGGGCGAACCTCCCGGCTGCCCTGAAGATGACGGCGCCCCGCTATCAGGACGTGCAGGCGCGCGACATCCCCACCGTCACGGAAGACGACGGGACGAGCGCACGGGTGATCTGCGGCGAGTTCTGGGGACAGAAGGGGCCTGTCGAGGGCGTGGCCGCCGACCCGCGGTATGTCGACATCTCCGTACCGCCCAACACGACGCGGCGCATCGTCGTCGAGGTCACACGGCACGCGTTCGCGTACGTCTTCGCGGGTTCCGGCACGTTCCGCGATGCCTCGACGCCCAGGGCCGTGCGTACGGAGGCTACCGACGGCAGCGAGGCGATCTCGTACGACGCGAAGAATCACTCGCTCGTGCTGTTCGACCGGGGCGACGAAATCGTGGTGCGCGCAGGCGAGGACGGGATCCGGTTCCTGCTCGTGTCGGGCCGGCCGCTCGAAGAGCCGGTGGCCTGGTACGGGCCCATCGTGATGAACACGCAGGCCGAACTGCAGCAGGCGCTCTCGGACCTGCGGTCAGGCACGTTCATCAAGTAAGCGGCGTCAGCCCCGGCCGGGGCCTCGTCCGGAGGTCTGCTCGGCGTACCGATCGATGTCGCGCTTGTCGAAGAAGGGGCGCACCATCACCACCAGCAACCACATCGCACCGACCGCGAAGAACACCGCGCCGGTCGAGAAGATGATGATGCCGGTCGTGTCGAGACGGGTGTCGGCGCCGATGCCGTGCATCCCCTCGATGGCCGTCACCCCGCCGTAGCCGGAGAGCAACAGGCCGGCTGCCGTGAGCAGGACCGAGAGTGCGAACTGGCGACCGCGCGAAAGTGGGTTCATGGCAGGTGCAGTGATTCTAGCCCGCCGACTGCGCTGCTGAGGTTGCGGTCGCCGCTTTTGGTCTGGTTCTGTCCCGGTTCGACCGCGTATCGTTGTGTCACATGCCCGCGCCGCCGCGCCGCCAGATGGCACTGCGCACCTACCTCGTGCTGCTCGGGATCGGCTCGATGCTGCCCTTCCTGGTGGTCAGCGGCGTGCTCCTGCTGCGGGTTCTTCAGGACAACCGCGAGGCGGTCGAACGCACGCTCATCGGCTCCGCCCGCGAGCAGGCCACGTCGCTCGACGCCGAGATGGCCGCCACGATTCGCACCCTCGAAGCGCTGGCGGTCTCCTCACGCATCGACGCGGACGACCTCGGCGGATTCGAGTCGGAGCTCAGGACGGCCGTCAGCGGACAGCCGTGGCTGGCCGTGCGCGTCGGCGCCCTGGACCCTCCCCGGCTCATCATCGACACCGCCAAGCCTACGGGCGCGCTGCTCGGTCCGGTCGTCGATCCGGAGAGCGTGGCCGAGGTCGTGCGCCGCAAGGTGCCCACCGTCGCCCCGCTTCGCCGCTCGCCGCAGAACGTGCTGGCCTTCGCGATTCGCGTGCCGGTCATGCGGGACAACACCGTGCGGTACGTCCTCACCGCGCTGCTGACGCCAGCCGCGATCACCGACATCATGCTGCGGGAATCGCTGCCGCCGAACGAGTGGACCCGCACGGTCGTCGACACGCGCGGCACCGTCGTCGCCCGCACGCGTGAACCCGAGCGCTTCGTCGGGCAGAACTCGACGCCGCCCTTCAAGGACCGAACCTCCTCGGCCGACGAGGGGTTCTACCAGGACACGGCGCTCGATGGCGCGGCGGTCTACGTCGCGTTCAGTCACTCCCACATCGCGGGCTGGACCTCTGCCGTCGTCGTGCCGGTGTCGTTCATGGACGGGGCGCTCCGCCGATCGATGACCGCCATCGTCGTCGTCGCGATCCTGGTGCTGACCATCAGCGGCGGCGGCGCGTACTGGCTCGCCGGGCGCATCACCTCGGACCTCAGCACCGCCACCCTCACCGCCGAAGCGCTGGCCGAAGGGCAGCCGGTGACAGCGCGGGGGTCGATCATCGCGGACGTCACGCGACTGGCGCAGGCGCTCGAACGCTCGGGCACGCTGCTCACCGAACGCAGCACGGAGCGAGACAGGAACCTGGCACAGGCCGAAGCCGCGCGCGCGGAGGCCGAGGCGGCCAACCGCGCGAAGGACCAGTTCCTCGCGATGCTCGGGCACGAACTCCGGAACCCGCTGTCGCCGATCGTCACGGCGCTCGCCCTCCTGAAGATGCGCGAGACCGCCTGGACCCGCGAGCATGCGGTCATCGAGCGGCAGGTCAACCACATGTCGCGGCTCGTCAACGACCTGCTCGACGTGTCGCGGATCACGCGCCGCGCGCTCGACCTGCGCCGTGAACCGCTCGAGCTGGCCGAGGTGATTACGCGCGCCACCGACATGGCCTCGCCGCGGCTCGAAGAGCGGCGGCACACGCTCACCATCGACGTCCCGCCGGGTCTGCTGGTGGTGGGGGATGAAGTCCGCCTGGCGCAGGTGTTCGGCAACCTCCTGTCGAACGCCGCCACCTACACGCCGGACAGCGGCTCGGTCACCGTGCGCGCGCGCCGCGACGGCGCCCAGATTGCCGTCCACATCTCGGACACCGGGCGCGGCATCGCACCCGACGTGGCCCCACACATCTTCGACCTGTTCGTCCAGGGTCCGCGGACGATCGACCGGCGCGAGGGCGGCCTCGGCCTCGGTCTCGCCATTGCCAGGAGCCTGGTGGAACTCCACGGTGGCCGCATCGAAGCCCGGAGCGACGGCATCGACCTCGGAAGCACGTTCAGCGTCTACCTGCCTGCCGCGCCGGATACCGCACCGGCTGCCGTGTCGCCCCCGCCCGCTTCGCTGCCCCATTCGCGGCCGGCCCGGATCCTCGTGGTCGACGACAACGCGGACGCGGCGGAGATGCTCGCGCTCTTCCTGGGCGGCAGCGGACATGAGGTGCGGACGGCGTCGGATGGTCCGCAGGCGCTATCGCTCCTCGAGACCTTCCCGGCCGACGTGACCATCCTGGACATCGGCCTTCCCGTGATGGATGGCTACGAGCTGGCGCGCCGGATCAACGAACGGAAGGCGCCAGACGCGCCGGTGCTGATCGCCGTGACCGGCTACGGCCAGGTGGGGGACGCCGAGCGCAGCCGCGCCGCAGGCATCGCGCACCACCTGGTGAAACCGGTGGACACCGACGAGTTGCTCCGGTTGATCTCGACGCTGACCGGGAACGACGCGACCTGAGCCACGGGCGACGGGGAGCCCTCGCCCCCCTTCGGACGCTAGGTGAGCGGTTTCCAATGCTGTGTAGTGCCCGGCTTCAGCCGGGCCGAGTGTGGTCCGCCTGAAGGCGGACACTACATCGTTCTGGAAA
>Ga0075152_10001492_pt1 | contig 16846 bp, 19 predicted proteins | sample JI61114C2DNA_FD_70964 | JGI IMG/M metagenome (GOLD analysis project Ga0075152, IMG submission 70964) | Wastewater effluent complex algal communities from Wisconsin, to seasonally profile nutrient transformation and Carbon sequestration -... | ecosystem: Engineered > WWTP > Effluent > Algae...
TTTTGGCTGCGCGTCATTCTCTCGTGGATGCGGGCGCACGGACGACGTTTTTATAACTTTGAAGGGATTGATGCCTTTAAAGCTAAATTTCAACCTGAAAACTGGGAGCCGGTGTTTGCAATTTCCAACGAAGCGCGGATTTCGCCCCGAACAATTTATGCAATCGCCGCCGCATTCAGCGGAAATGCTCCGGTTAAATTAATCTTCAGCGGATTGTGGCGGGCATTTCTGACGGAAATAAAATGGCTCCGGCAGAGTATCCGAAGGACTATCGAAAAATTGAAAACCCTTATTTGACATAGTTCGGCATCCTAACTATATTTAGATTGGCGGTTACGTCAAATAATTTAAATAGGAGTAAAAAGATGAGTAAATCAGTTTTCTATCATGCGGGTTGTGCGGTTTGCGTCAGTGCCGAACACGACATCATCAATCTGGTCGGAGCCGATAATGTGGAGGTCGTTCACTTTGGTAACGATATGTCGAGATTTGAAGAAGCGGAAAAGGCAGGTGTTAAATCTGTTCCGGCGTTGGTCACGCCAAACGGAAATGTGCTGCATATTAACTTTGGTGCATCAATGGCAGATGTTAAAGGCTAGAAAAAAAGGGGGTTGAAACATTTCGAGTTTTGGCTCCCCTTTATTTTAAGAAGATTAAATTATGAAAAATTCGATTCTTTATCACGATGGATGTGATATATGTGCATTGGTCGGACAGGAAATTGTCAATCTGATTGGGTTAGCGAATTTGGATATTATCCATATTGGACTAAATCCTTCAAAACAAATTGAAGCGGAAAACAAAGGAGTCAAAGCATTTCCGGCTTTGGTTTTGAGCAATGGCAACATTTTGCACTTCAACGTGGAAGAACACGAAGGAAGTGTGGAATGCTTGTTCTAATTCGCAAAATCTAAAAAATTATGAAAGTAGCAGTTTGGGACACATACGTTACAAAAAAAGACGGGAGCATTATGCACTTTGACATAATCGCTCCGGCTGAAATTAAAGACAGCACGGTAATTTACAATTATGGTTTGGAATATTTGAAAGAAAAAGGACAAGAAAATCAGCCTTTAACTTCTAAGGAATGTAGATTCTGCCACCTTGAAAGGGGCAGAACGCTTTGGGAAGAGAGCATCAATGACAAAGGTTATTTTATTTTTGAAATGGAAAACTGCGGCTAGCTGCGTCAAATTTAGATATGAAAAATTCGGCTTTCGATTTAGACCATCAAAACATAAGTGTTGAAAGCAAAATAGTTGCTTCGCTGGAAAGAATATCACAGGCATTTCGAGTTTTGCTGTGGAATGAAAGCAAGGAGTTTTCGTTAAGCCCGATTCAGGTGCAAGTGCTGATTTTTCTGCTTCATCATTCCGCCGAAAAAAGGAAAGTCAGTTATTTAGCCGATGAATTTAATATGGCAAAGGCGACCATCAGCGATACGATAAAAACGCTTGAACAAAAACAACTTATTGAAAAGCGATACGAACCGCACGACACCCGAAGTTACATTATCCATTTAACCGAAAAGGGCGCAGAGGTGGCAAAAAAGACATCATTTTTCGCCGCCCAAATACAAGTTCCGATTGATAAACTGCCTTCGTCCGACAAAGAAAATTTGCTGTTAAGTTTGTTGGACATTATTCATCATTTGAATCAAACGGGAGTTATCACGATTCAAAGAATGTGTTTAACTTGCCAATATTACAATTCAGACAACGGACATTTTTGCCAACTTCTCAATCAAAAACTTGCCGACGAAGAATTACGCATTGACTGCCCGGAACATACCCAAAAACAAGCGGCATAACCACAACCGACTCACACCTTTTCCACTTAAAAACTACTGACGAAACTAAACATTCGATTGGCAATCATTTCAGCGCGAATTTTGATAAAATCAGCGTGTTCGCCGATGAAAGTTTCGTCAACCGATTCGCTGAAAATCTCCAGCCATCGCTCGAAATGTTCAAAAGACAAAGGCGTTTTTTCATTCAACGTGGCGTGAATCTGCAAAGGATTGCGCCCGTGTTTTTGATAATTGCCCGTGCCAAAAAGCAAGGTTTCCCAAAAATCGCCGATAATCGGCAGGTGATGTTCCAAATCAAGTTCGGCAATCTCGAAAATATAGCCAATTGTTTCATCCGTCATTGCGCGGGCGTAAAAACGGTTCATCAAATCGTCAATGTCGGCGCGGTTTTCGATGTCTTTTTTCATTTTATTCAAACTTCAGATAGCTTTTGACGAGGCTGGTGCCGAGGGCAAACAGCAGGATAAATTTAATTACTTCACAGGCGATATAAAAAAAGTGCGTGTTTGAAGACGATGCGAAACTTTCGCTGATGACTGCCGCCGCCCGCGCATTTAACGTCGGCAGCAGCCAAACGGTTTGCAAAATCAATAAAAGCGCGATGACACCGAATGACCAAAGCGCGAAACTGTTCGCTGGTCTAACGAAAAAAAACGAAACGAGTAGCAAAACCGCCAGCACGATTTCAACTTTATTCAGCCAGAAAAAAACTATCCGCCCGATTCCCAAGCCCAGAGGCAGCGTAATATTCGGAGCTTTGAATTTGAGCGGCGTTTCCATAAACGAAATGCCGCCGACCAGCCCGAACCAGATGAACGGAACAGCGATTTGCAGAATTTGAAAAATCATATTGGTAAAGTAATGAGGCGAAAGGTTAATTTGAGAAGAATCAAATATTTTTCGCCTTACAATCCTGTTATATTTTGATGAGTTCTTCTTGTGGCAGTAATTCCGCTTTCTTTTTAGTGAAAATAATGCCGAGGGCGAACCAGACAAAAGCGATTGCACCAATAGCGAAAATCGTGTCGCCGAAAAGCCGCATCCAGCGTAGCGTCTGCATTAATTCCGTCTGCATAAATTCCGGGCTGCGGGCAGACCAATAACCGACCATCACCGATTGATACGTTTGGAGTAAACCGACCGGCAGCAGACTTAGCACGATTTCCAGAAACATTCCGATATTGACCGCCCAGAATGCAAAACCGAGCAGTTTTGTGTTCCATTTGCGCTCAGGGTCCATTGCCCGCAGACAAAACAATAAAAGTGCGAGTCCGAGCGTTCCATAAACGCCGTAAAGTGCGCCGTGTGCGTGAACCGCCGTCGTGTTCAAGCCCTGCATATAATAAAGCGCAATCGGCGGGTTGATCATAAAGCCGAAGATCCCTGCGCCGACCAGATTCCAGAAGGCGACGGCGACGAAGAAATAAACCACCCACTTGTATTGCTGGAGCCACGGACGTGACTTTGAATGGCGGATGTTTTCGAGTGCCTCGTAACCGACAAAAACCAGCGGCACTATTTCGAGTGCCGAAAAAACCGCACCAAAGGCGAGTGCAATTGTTGGCGTTCCCGCAAAATAAAGATGATGCAAAGTTCCGATAATACCGCCCGAAAGATAAATCGCTCCTGAAAGCAGCGAAGCGTAAGCCGCGTGATCCGGGTTAATAACGCGCAGTCTGGCGAAGAGAAACGCGATGACGACCGTGGCGAAAACCTCGAAAAAGCCTTCTACCCACAGATGCACAACCCACCAACGCCAGTATTCGACCGTCGTGAGGTGCGAGCGCATTCCCCAGAAAAGTCCGGGACTGTAGAAAAAAGCAATTCCGGCGGTCGTCAGCAGATAAAGCATCACCAGCGATTTGCTGTTGCCTTCCCGCTTTAAGCCCGGAATCGCCGTTCGCGCGATTAAAAATAGCCAGAGCAACAGACCAACGAACAGAGCCGCTTGCCAGACTCTGCCCAGATCAACATATTCGTAGCCCTGATGACCGAACCAGAACCACAAATCGCCCGGCAAAAGGTGCATTACGCTCATCCATTGCCCCGCCATCGAGCCTAAAACGACGATCAGCAGCGCACCGAACAAAACGTCAACGCCGAGCTTTTGAAATTTCGGCTCGTAGCCGCAGATATACGGCGCGATAAACAATCCGGCGGCGAGCCAGGCGGTCGCAATCCAGAAAATTCCGAGCTGCGTGTGCCACGTTCGGGTAACGACATACGGTAGATAATCTGCCAGCGGAAAGCCGTAAAAACCGCCGCCCTCGACTCCGTAGTGTGCTGTGATGATGCCCATCACGATTTGCAGCAGAAATAAAAACGAGACGACGAGAAAATACTTGACGGTTGCTTTTTGCGACGGCGTGATTTTTTCGCCAACAAGCGGATCGTAATCGGGCGTGTCCCTGCCGTGAGTTTCATTGTGCCAACCGGCGTAAAACCAGACCATCGCCCCGATTCCGGCGATTAGCAGAATAACGCTGACACCCGTCCAGACGATTGCCGAACCGGTTGGGACGTTCCCGACCAGAGGCTCGGACGGAAAATTGCTCGTGTAGGAAATTGTGTTGTTCGGGCGATTGGCGGCGGAAGCCCACGCCGTCCAAAAGAAAAACGAATTTAACTGCCGCAGTTTCGCCGGGTCTGACTGAGCATTGCGCTGAATGGCGTATTCGGAATTTCCCTGCGAGAAGATTTCGGAGTAATGTTTGAGGTTTTCTTCAAAGGCGCGGGCGCGCAGCGGATCAACCGTAATGCGTCCGCTCGCCTCATCGTAAGTGTTTGTCCGCATCAAATTTTCGAGCCGCTGACGAAGGGCGGCTTGTCGTTCGCTCGCCAGAGTGTCATAAGTTCCGCCGAACTCGTTTTTCGACCATTCGTTTAAAATAAAGAGAGATTCGCGGTGCAGATAATCAGCCGTCCAGTCTGGCGCGACGTAACTGCCGTGTCCCCAGATCGAGCCGACCTGCATTCCGCCCATCGCCTGCCAAACATTTTGCCCATTCATCACATCTTCGGCGGGAATCAAAACTGTTCCGTCGGTAGTGACTACTTGCTGCGGAATCGGTGGTGCCTGCCGGAAGATTTCCGCTCCGATCCAGCCGAGAATAGCGAATGACACCAGAAAAACTGCGATTAAAAGTATCCAAAGTTTTTTCATAAGAGTTGTTTATTAGTTTGTTGTGTTATGCGTCTTTAAATTTCGTCACTAAGATATAAACGTCCGGCGTAGCGACGACCTCGTGTTCGATTTCTGCTTCGAGCGTGATTAATGTTCCGGCGGTTAATTTTTGCTCTTCCCTTAAATTTTCTCCGGCGCGAAAAATTCCCTCGCCTGCCAGACAAAAAACCGTGATTGGTTCATGCGCTTTGTGTTTGGATAAAATTTCGCCGCCGCGAAGCGCGACGCTGATTAGCTGGCGACGCACACCGTCGAAGATTTTCTTCACTTCCTTGTTTTTCTCGCCGTCCGCGATTACGCCGAGTTCAAATTTTTCTAAAAGTTCGATAATTTTCATAATTGTCCACGCTGAAAGTTTACCTGCAAGCTCGTTAGATTAAGCATCAGACGAATGATGACAGGCGAAGCCCGCCGCGCCGACATTTTCCGCACCATCGCCGAAAATTTGCCGTTCAAACTCGATTGCTTGCGGAAACAGCACGTTGTTTTCGAGATGAATGTGTTGGTGCAAATCTTTTTCGAGTTCATCCAGCCCGAAATAAAGAGCCTGAAAACTCGGACAAGCACCTTCGGGAACGGCGTAATCATTGGTCATAACGCGCATCTCGCGCAGAATATCGCCCGCCGCGTCGTGTTCGGTCATCATCATCCGCACGGGATTTCGCACCGTTCCAAATGGCGGACGGATAGACGACAAGTTATTTTTCGCCGACATTTCGAGATGTTTGATATACGGAAAAAGTATCACTTCTTCCTTGCTGAAATGCGGGGTTAATTCGTCGCACAATTGAGCGAAAGATTTTTGTAGCGCGAAAAGTTCCTCGTGAGATGCGCCGTGTTTGCGGCAGACTTTCTCCATCAAAGGAGTCAGACGCGCCATTTCGTCGCGGGTGAAAATATGGTGTTTTTCAACAATGTAATCAACTAATTCCGAAGCGTTTTTTCGCTCCGGCGATGCTGAATCTTCGGTTTGACTGTTTAAAATTTGGCTTATTTTTTCGCCGACTGTTTGCGGCGCGACTCCGGCTGATTGGCAGGCTTCGTCGAAAGCGCGATTACCGCCACAGCAATAGTCAATTTTGAATTCTTCAAAAACGCGCGTGGTTTGCGGAAACTCGACCGCGATTTCGCGGATTGTTTTGTTGTAAAATTTGTTATAAAATTCTTGCATTTTAGAAAACCTCCATTTAGTTCTAACAATTTTGAGGATAAATCTTTCGCAAGGGCGCGGGCGGTGACTTAAATCACCGCAAGAGATATTTTTTGTCAATAGAATTCAAATTGTCGCGGTGGCAAAAGTCGCCGGACAGCAATTAGAACCCGTGTTTTTCAAGTCCGTTAAGAAATAAATTTAGGAATTCGCACAGAAATCGGTTATGGCGAATGAAACGAAAAAATATAATTCGGCAAGCGTCAACTACAAACATCCGACAATCATCGGCTTGATTGCGTCCGCCGTTTTGACGCTGCTCGTGATTGTCGGTTCGCGCAATCTCGAACATTTTGATTCAGCATTGTTCGGCTACACGATTGCGAGCATCGTGGCTTTCGGTGCGATTGTTTTCCGCTATGTGATTTGGCTTCAGCGTCCCGCCACGCGAGCGTATTTTTGGCGCGGGCTGAAATTATTTTTTCAGCGCAAAAAATTCGCGGCAAACGTCGGAAACGCGGCAACGACGGCGGCGACAAATCTTGTCGCGCAAAAATTTATCTTCAAACGCGGTTTCGACAGATGGCTTACGCACGCGCTGATTATGTGGGGCTGCATTCTGGCGGCGGCGATTACGTTTCCGCTCGTTTTCGGCTGGGTTCATTTCAAACTCGAAGGTGATTTGGGTTATCGGGCGTATCTTTTCGGCTTTCCGCTAACGCTGGTGCAGGGACGCGATATTTCCGCGTGGATAATGTTTCACGGGCTTGATATTTCGGCGGTTTTGGTGATTGCCGGTTGTGCGATTGCGATCCACCGCAGATTAAAAGATCGGGGCGCGATTGCTTCACAGACTTTTTTGCTCGATTTTGTGCCGCATTTGATGTTGATTGCGATTTCCGTGTCGGGCTTGATGCTGACGGCTTCGAGCCTCTGGTTTGAAGGTTATATGTATTTGTTTATCACTATGGTTCATCAGGCGACGGTGATTATGACCTTGTTTTATCTGCCGTTCGGCAAACTGTTTCACATCGTTCAGCGTCCGGCTTCGATAGGTGTCGAGCTTTATCAAAAACATTCGCAATCGGCACAGCAAGCCGTCTGTCCACGTTGTGGGACGATGTTTGCGGGGCAGATGTGGATTGACGATTTGAAAAAAGTCGTTGACGAATTGGGTTTTGATTATCGAATGGAAAACGGCAACACTTTGCAGGATTATTGTCCGCGCTGCAAGCGAATTATGCGAGGTTTGGCGTATGCCGGATTGCCGCAAACGAAGGAAAAAGTATTTATCGGCGGGCGGGCGGAAGATTGAATTTTATAAATTGCCACTAGCAACAGACGAGTGGTTTAGATGAACAAATGAAAGGCTTTAGCCGAATTTAATTAAAAAATCAATCATCCCTATTTGCTTTAGCAAAATTCGGCTAAAGACAAGAGGAATTTTATTTTTCAGCAGTTTGGCTAAAGCCGCTTGATTTCTAATTTGCAGTCCACTAGTTGAAGCTAGTGGCAATTGAAAAATCTTAATGAGTAAAGTCGACAATTTAGAAAAAATCATCGAACAATTCGGACCGCATCTGCACGATGCGCCGGACGGAGGTTGGCAAGCTGACCGCACGATTGACAAGGTTGTGCCGACGCATTGCCCGTATTGCGGAATGCAGTGCGGGCTAAATTTGCTGGTCGAGAAAAACAAGGTCGTCGGTTTCGAGCCGCGTTACGATTTTCCCGTGAATGAAGGTCGTCTCTGTCCGAAAGGCGTGACGGCTTATTTGCAAACTCATCATCCTGACCGTTTGCTTTATCCTTTGATTAAGAGAAATGGCGAGTTTCAAAAAGCATCTTGGGACGAAGCACTTGATTTGATTGTCGAAAAATTTAAGGAACTTCAGGCAAAAAACGGCAAAGATTCGATTGCGGTTTATTCGGGGTCGTCTTTGACGACGGAGAAAACTTATTTGGTCGGAAAATTTGCGCGAGTCGGTTTGCAGACAAAATTTATTGATTACAACGGGCGGCTTTGTATGGCTTCTGCCGCCGCCGGAAATAATAAAGCGTTTGGCGTTGACCGCGCCGCAAATCCTTGGTCAGACATTCCACACGCCGAAGTTTTGATAATTGCGGGCGCAAACTGCGCCGAAACTTTTCCGATTATTAACGGTTTTTTGTGGAATCAGCGCGACAACGGCGGCACTTGGATTGTCATTGACCCGCGAGAAACTCCAACGGCGCGGCAAGGCGATTTGCACCTGCAATTAAAACCCGGAACTGATGTGGCGGTTACGAACGGGATTTTGAATGTTTTGATAAACGAAAATCTGATTGACGAAGAATTTATCAAAAATCGGACAAATGATTGGGAAGCAACCCGCGAAATGGCTCTGAATTATCCGCCCGAAATTGCTTCGGAAATATCGGGCGTTCCGGCAGAAAAAATCATTCAAGCGGCGCGGCTTTACGGGAAAGCAAAAACCGGAATGATTCTTCACGCCCGCGGCATCGAGCATCATTCAAACGGCACGGAAAATGTTTTGAGTTACATCAACATCGTCTTGGCAACGGGCAAAATCGGTGCAAAAGGGCGCGGTTACGGCACGATTACCGGACAAGGCAACGGACAAGGCGGACGCGAACACGGGCAAAAAGCCGACCAATTGCCGGGTTATCGCTCGATTTTAAATCCCGAACATCGCAAATATATCGCCGGAGTTTGGGGCATTGACGAAGCGGAATTGCCCGAAGCGGGAGTTTCGGCAGTCGAAGTTTTTCAAAAAATGCGCGAGGGCGAAATCAAAGGTTTGCTTTCAATTTGCAGTAATATGATGGTTTCGCTGCCCGATACGAACAAAGTGCGCGAATCACTCGAAGGTTTGGAGTTTAATGTTTGCATAGATTTTTTTATGTCCGAATCATCACGTTATGCCGACGTGGTTTTGCCCGGCACGACTTGGGCGGAAGACGAAGGCACAACGACTAACGGCGAAGGGCGTGTGATAAAAATCAACAAAGCGATTGACCCGCCGGGCGATGCGCGTGAAGATTGGTGGATTGTGCAGGAAATTGCCCGCCGAATGGGACGCGGAAAATATTTTCAGTTCAACAGCCCGCGTGAGATTTTTGACGAATTGCGTGTTGCCTCGAAAGGCGGAAAAGCCGATTATTACGGCATCACTTACGAAAAAATTGAAAAACAAAACGGCGTGTTTTGGGGTTGCCCGACGCTTGAACACAAAGGAACGCCGCGACTTTTTGAAGAAAAATTCGCGCACGACGACGGCAAAGCAAAGTTTCATCCGATTGAATTCAAAGGCGCGAAAGAAACGCCGGACGAAGAATTTCCGCTGATTTTAACGACCGGACGAGTCGTTTATCAATATCTTTCGGGCAATCAAACTCGAAGAATCGGGTTTTTAGTTCAACAATGCCCTGAGCCTTACGTTGAAATTCATCCCGAAACGGCTTTGAAATTAAAAATCAATGACGGCGAAAAAGTAAAAGTAGTTTCGCGGCGCGGCGAAGGCGTGTTTCCGGCGTTAATTGTTCGCACGATTCGCCGCGACACGATTTTTATTCCGTATCATTGGGGCGAAGAATTGGCGGCGAATCAACTGACCAATCCCGCGCTCGACCCGACTTCAAAAATTCCCGAATTCAAGGCGTGCGCGGCGAAAATCGAAAAAATTCATTCCCGCGAATTACCGATTTTGGGCAAAGGACGCAAAGGCGCGAGTTTGAGCGAAGTTCAGCGAGGAAAATGACAAAATCGATTCATTTAACCATTGATTCATTGACGATTAAAAAAGAATGAATCAATGAACAAATGATCAATGAATAAATTTTATTATGGAAGAAACAATGTTCATAGACCCGCAGCGATGTATCGGCTGTCGTGCGTGCGTGTCGGCGTGTCGGGAATGTTCGACGCATAAAGGTTATTCGATGATTTTTGTGGATTACATTGACCGTGCCGAGACGACCGCGACGATGCCGACGGTTTGTATGCACTGCACCGAGCCCACTTGTGCGCTGGTTTGTCCGGCGGACGCAATTAAAATGAACGAGGACGGCGTGGTGATGTCGGCGTTAAAACCGCGCTGTTTGGATTGTCGAAATTGCGTTAATGCGTGTCCTTTTGGCGTGCCGAAATACAATACGGCGATGCACCTGCAAATGAAATGCGATATGTGCTACGACCGCACTTCGGAAGGCTTGAAACCAATGTGCGCGAGCGTTTGTCCAACGGGCGCGATTTCGTTTGGGAAATACGAGCAAATCGTTCCGCTTCGGCGCACAAAACCTGTCAACGCGCACGTTTTCGGCAATCAGCGCGTCGAAACAAAAGTCTATTTGATGCTTCCGACCGACGAAACGGAAGTAACGGTTGACGGCTGCGGCGTTTTTGAAGGGAAAGTTGCGGTTGGCGAAAAAACCGCAGAAAGTTGGATGGATACGCAAGTTGAAGAATCCGACAAAAGCAATGAATTTTAATTCATTTATCATTGAACATTTATCATTCATCAGTAAAAGCCGATAAATGTTCAATGATAAATGCTGAATGAAAAATATGAGTTCAAATTTATCCGAAACAATCGAAAAAGTTTTATCCGATGAACAAGATGTGCGTCAGGCGACTTCATCGCATCAGAAAGAATTTCCCTATGACCGCGACGAGGAAGGACAAGTTACACGACGCGAATTTTGCAATTTTCTGTTTCTGACATCGAGCGCGTTGTTTGTTGGCGCGGCTGGATTTGCCGGAAAAGCGGCGTATGATTCGCAGTTTGAAGCAAAATATTCACCGATGAAAATTGACGGCGCAAACGCTTTGCAACCCGGCGCGGCTTTGAATTTCTATTTTCCGAATGAAAACGACTCGGCGATTTTGATTCGCACAAAAGACGGCAAATATTACGCTTATGGGCAGAAATGCACGCATTTGAGTTGTCCGGTTTATTTTGCCAAAGAAAAAGAGCGGCTCGAATGTCCGTGTCACGAAGGCGGTTTTGATGCGCGGACGGGCAATGTTCTTTACGGTCCGCCGCCGCGACCTTTGGACAAAATTTTAATCGAAGAACGCACGGGCGGCGAAGTTTGGGCAATCGGCAGACAGCCGAGCGGTGAAGAAAATGAACATAAAATTTAACGAAGCGAAAGACGCACAAATGCGTTCATATCAAACTCGTCGCCGTCCGATGGAACGCGGGCGCACCGCCGTTTGGCAAGCACGGCTGGTTTTATTCGTGATGATAAATCTGGCGCAATTATGGATTTTGTCGGCGACCGTCGAAGCGGCTCTAGCGCGGGAATTCAAACAACTTCTGCCGCTCGTTGTCGCTTCGGGCGTGTGTTGGCTGATTGCCTTGACGATTTTCCTGTGGTGGAAACCGACTTTGCGCCGCAAAAAATGAAACGTAAAATCATCGGTTACGACAAGGACGACGAAAACGATTGGCGGGCGAAATTGGAATGTCGGCATTACCAACACTTGCGCCATAAACCGCCACTCGTTACGCGAGAGTGGATTTTGAGCGAATACGGACGGCGCGAGAAATTGGGCGCGGAACTCGAATGCAAAAAATGCGATGAGTAAAAAGAAATTTCCTGAGGCGCGAATAAACGTAAAGAAAACAATTAGAAGAGCGAGACACAAATTTTTTGCAAACGAACTTTTTCTTCGTGCAGTAACGGTGTGTCTTCGCACGATTTCTAAAATATTATGAGCGAAACATTTAAACCGGGCGCGGCGCGTGCGCTATTTTTCGCAACAACGGCGTTTGCCGTTTCGTTCGCCGTTTGGGGATTGATCGCCGCGCTCGCGCCACATTTCGCGGAGATTTATAAACTTTCCGCGACGGAAAAAAGTTTGCTGATTGCGATTCCGGTTCTTCTTGGTTCAATCGGCAGAATTTTTGCGGGAATGGCGGCAGATCGTTTCGGCGGGGGCGCCGTGTTTGCCGCGCTGCTCGTTTTTTCGGCGATTCCGGCTGTTCTCATCGGTTTTTCGACGAACTACGTGCAGCTTTTAATTTTCGGCTTGCTGCTCGGCATCGCGGGAACGACCTTTCCCGTGGGCGTCGGTTTTACGTCGAAATGGTTTGCCAAAGAGAAGCAAGGCACGGCACTCGGAATCTACGGCGCGGGCAATATCGGGCAGTCAATCGCCGTCTTTTTCGCTCCCGTCCTGGCGCTGCAATTCGGCGACTGGCGCACGGTTTTTTTCGTTTTCGCGGCGATAACATTAATTTGGGGAATTGTTTTTTATCTGTTCGCCAGAGACGCTGCGGCAGCAGCGCAGCCGAAAACGCTGACGGAAAATCTAAGCATTTTGAAGCGTTCAAAAACCGCCTGGATTTTATCGCTTTTTTATTTTCTCACCTTCGGCGGATTCGTCGCCCTCGCGCTTTATCTGCCGACGTTTTTGAGGGAAATCTTCTATCTGTCGGCGACCGACGCAGGCGCGAGAACAGCCGGATTCGTCGTGCTGGCAACATTGATGCGTCCGGCGGGCGGTATTGTGGCGGACAAAATCGGCGGCGCGCGGGTTTTACTTTTCGTTTTTGCGGCAATTGCTGTTTTATCTCTGTTTTTAAGTTCTTCATCGATTGTGCCTTTTACAATCGGCGCGCTTGGCTGTGCGGCGGCTTTAGGACTCGGAAACGGCGCAGTTTTTAAACTCGTTCCGCAGTATTTTCCAAATGAAACGGCAACTGTTACCGGACTTGTCGGCGCGTTCGGGGGCTTGGGCGGATTTTTCCCGCCGCTCGTTCTTGGTTTCGTCAAAGACTCAACCGGACATTATATTTACGGTTTCGTTCTGCTTTCCCTCTTTGCGGTTTTGTGCCTGTCGGTAAATTATTTCTCTTTTCTGCGGCGCGGCTCAAACGGCGAAACGACAACTTCCGCGATGAATGCGTAAATATATTTCTCGTTTATAATGTGAAGCGATTTACTCGCTTTTCCATATTCAATCGAGATGAAAAGCGCGAGCACAATAGCTGCCCGAAATAAAACAGACCAAGTTAATTACGAAATAATTACGAAATAAAAAGGTAGCTTTTGTTTGAAGGCGACACTTGAATGATGAACGATTTGCTGACTCACGACCATTCCGAATTGGACGAACTGCTGGACAGGATTTTCGCCGCGTTTGAAGGAAGCACTACGGAACAAATTTATCAAACAATCGACGTTTTCTGGGCGCGATTGGCAATGCACATACGCGCCGAGCATCTTCATTTATTTCCCGCGATTCTCAGCATGCTTGAATCGCCTAAACACCCGAAAGAAAATCGCGTTCCGAATTCTGAGGTTGTGCGAAACGCCATCGCAAGTCTGCACGAAGACCACGATTTCTTTATGCGCGAACTGGCAGGCGCGATAAAACAAATGCGCGATTTGCGCCAGAAAAATTATGAAGGTTCCGCGAATCGCCTTTTAACTGTGCGCGAAACAATTACCGCCGTTAAGGGTCGCCTCGAAACGCACAACGAGCGCGAGGAAACAGACGTTTACCGCTGGGCTGAACGGCTGCTTAATCAGTCGGAACTGGCGGATTTGAACGGGCGAATGCAGAAAGAACTCGACAATTCACCGCCGCGTTTCGGGCGTATCGAATAAATTTTGAGCTTGGGAAATATGCGCGAAATCGAAGGTTTCATTTTGGCGGGCGGCGCGAGCAGCCGAATGGGACGCGACAAATCGCAGTTAAGATTGGGCGGAAAAACTTTTGTCAAAAGGGCGGCAGTTGTGATCCTCGCAATCGCGCTGAAAAGTATAACTCTCGTCGTCGAACCGAATCGGCAGGCACTCGAAATAAAATTACCGAACGATGTGGCGATTCAATTACGGGTGATTCGGGACGTTCCGGTCGAAAAACAAAACTCCGATGCAAAAGATCGTCCGCGCGTCGCCATCATCGGTTTATATACGGCACTCGCACGCGCCGAAACGGAATGGCTGGCAGTTCTCGCGTGCGATTTGCCTATTGTTACGGGCGAATTGTTCGAGCGCCTTGTTTTTCTACTCGAAAACGATAAAACGAAAAGCAAAAATTTTGATGCGGTTTTGCCAATTCAGCCCGGCGGCAGAATGCAGCCGCTTTGCACTCTTTACCGCCCGGCGGCTTGTTTAAGCGTCGTCCGAGAAATGCTGGCGGGCGACGATTGGGGTTTGCAAAAACTTTTGCGCGGTGTCAAAACTCGTTTTGTTCGATTCGATGAAATCAGCGATTTGCGCTGCGCCGAGTATTTTTTCTTTAACGTCAACACGCCTGAAGATTACGCAATCGCGGAAGCGGTTCTGGCAAAAACTTGATGACGAACCGGCGGATGCGCGGCGACTTTGGCAGAAGTTGTCGGACGATAAAAATAAATAAACCAATCGCCCGACTTTCTCTCTTCCGCCCAGCTTGCCAGATCGTATCGCCGCGCGAACAATTCTCTCAAGGGAATCGGGTCAAACGGATGACGCAGAAGCAAAATATCACGCGCCTCTTCAAGATTTGCCAGACCTTTCATAATCGCGGGCATCGGGTCGCTCCGCGTTTCGTGAAGCGGCATTAAATCAACAAAAACTACGTTTTCGTCGGTGTCTTTGATGCCTGCGATTTCCGCCGGTTTCGTCGGAAGATTTGTGTCGGCGTATTCAAAATCATCCCAATCGCAGACGAAAAGTTCCGCCGAGAGTTCCGCTTCGTCTTCTCCGAGAGCTAAATTCAAGACATAGAGTATTTCGGTCAGCGGCACGCGGGCGACTTTGGCGACTTGCTCGACGCTCACCCGCCCACCCATCATTCGCCGCAATTTCGGATAACGAAGCCGTTCAAAATTTGTCGACAGCATCATTAACGTATTCAAAACCTTTTCTTCGTTCATCGCCAAAACTTCTTTGATTTTCATCTCGCGCCGGACTTTCATAACGATTATTCTCCTGATAATGAAATTATCAATATTTTTATTTGAAAAGAATGTGATTTTAGTCACCGCGTAATTTGTTTTTTGCGAGAAAACCCGACTTCGCGGAAATGGCGATTGGCTTTGTAATTCCTGATAAGGACGATAAACTATCCGTAGTGATGATGGACAAAACGGGAATTTTAAAACAAACGGAACTTTTTCAGGATTTAGAGGAAGATGTTCTCCGGGCTTTAGCCCTGAGCGCGGTCGAAAAACGGCTCGTTCGCAACCAGATTATATTTCTTGAAGGTGAAGAAGCGGCGGGGATGTTCGTGATTGCCGAAGGCGCGGTGCGGGCATTTCGCACCGGACAGGATGGGCGTGAGCAAATCATTCACGTCGAACGGGCAGTGACGACGATTGCCGAGGTGCCTGTTTTTGATAACGGAAAATATCCCTCGACGGCAGCTGCCGAAGAACCGACGCTCGCCCTCTTTCTCGATAAAAAAGAAGTTCGTAATCTGTGTCTGAGGCACCCGCAAATTGCCCTTGCAGCCACCAGGCTTCTGGCTAAACGCCTTCGCAGGTGCGCTGAGTTGGTCGAAATTCTTTCCCTGCGCGAAGTCGGGCAACGGCTCGCCCACGTTTTTTTTGAAGAAGCCACAGTAAGCGGAAAACAGACCGCGGAGGGCGTTCGTTTCAAGCAGAAATTAACCCACAACCAGCTCGCCGCCCGCGTCGGAACAGTCCGTGAAGTCGTCACCCGTGCGCTCTACCGCCTGCAAAATCAAAGGCTAATTATCATAGACGGAAAAGAAGTAATTGTTCCGAACCTGGAAATACTGGCGGTTTATGCTGATTCGCCATAGCTGTAAGTTCACATCCGGGAAGACAAATTGTTGTCAGTAAAATGAGTTTATTTCCGAAATTTTTTAGCAAGGCTTACCTTGAGCCATTTGATTTCCGTTTTTAACGCCCGCCATAACCCGCTCAAAAAGAATCTGACCGGCTCATTTCCGCTGAATGCGGCGGCAATATCGTAAAGCGTTCGGGGCGAAACGCGCGATTCGCTGGAAATGGCAAAGACCGGCTCCCACTTTTCGGGCGGAGTTTTGCTTTGAACGTGTCCAGACCATCGAAGTTGTAAAACCGCTGCCCGTGCCGGTGCATTCACACGAGAAAAACGCGCAGCCAGAGCGGATTGCGAAACGACTTGACCTCGGCTCTCGTCGAGAGCGGCGAAAGTCCGAGCGAAGCATAATCAAAACCGCCTTCAGCCAACATCCGCATTGCCGTATCAATCATCAGTTCAACTGTCCCGTTCGGCGCGGGTTGATAAACGAATTGCTCGAACAGCCACCCATTACGCTGTCGGACGGGTGATAGCATCACGAAACCGACAATTTTACTTCCGCACTCGGCGACAAACACACAGCGGTCAAAAAAGCTACCCAGGGTATTAGGGGTATAGCCGAGATACGTGTAAAAAGTACCATTAGTGTTGAACGGTTTTAACAATTCTTTCCAAAATTACAGCGAAAACGTATATTCAATGTCTAACGGCGGCGGAATCTGACTCAAATCTACCACGTAATCGCCAAAGCGTTTAATATGAGCCGTTTGATACGGGCTGAGTGTCTTCAAGTCTTCGGCTTTGACATTAAAACCTTCACTCATTAGGTTTTTGATGATTCTCGTCTGATCAATGACATTCTGAAATATCAGCGCGTTGGCGACCAGATTATTGTATTTGATGAGCTTTTCCTGTTCTTCCGGGTCGTTTTCCTGCAAAATCTCGCCGCCGA
>Ga0075152_10001496_pt1 | contig 16824 bp, 3 predicted proteins | sample JI61114C2DNA_FD_70964 | JGI IMG/M metagenome (GOLD analysis project Ga0075152, IMG submission 70964) | Wastewater effluent complex algal communities from Wisconsin, to seasonally profile nutrient transformation and Carbon sequestration -... | ecosystem: Engineered > WWTP > Effluent > Algae...
AGGCTCTCGACGACAAGGGCCTTGATCAGTTCGCGGCGGCGTCCCTCGTTGTCCTCACCGCGGGCGCGCTCAACGACCGACTCGTAGTCGACGTCCGATAGCACGACCCTGATCGTTGGATTCGCAGAGGCCGAGTCGGCCTTGATCTCCGGCACCGACTTCGACCACGTGCTCACCTTGGCCGCGACCATCGTCACCTCGCCGCCAGGCAGCATGGCCACGATCGACCCGTGGTTCAGCGACGCCAGGCGGGCGGCGTCCAGCCCCTTCAACGCCGGGACGTGCGGGGCCACCGCGGACAGCAGAAGCGTCTTGGCCAGCCTTTCGTCCGCCGCGAGGCCGGCTGGACGCTCTGCGCCCGCCGCCAGCTCCGTCTCGGTCACCGGATAGGGCCTCAGCAGCAGCGGCCGGAGCTTCTCGGCGTACAGCTTCTCCGCCGACCGGAAGAGGGCGGCCACCTGGGCGTCCAGGGCCTGTCCGCTCTGTCCGGTGACGATGTAGTCGAAGGCGTCCCCGACGGGGATCACGTCTTCAACGGTCAGCGTGTCGCGCCGGTCGACCAGCATTTGCTGCATGACCTTGAGGGCGGTCCGCTCCCGCTGCATAACGGACGCCAGCGACCGCAGCGTCGACACCAGGGCTGGCGAGAACGGGTAGGTCAGCCGGAATGCCGCCTCGTCGGCACCCCGGTGCTGGTCATCGGAGTTGACGCCGTCGAGCAGGACGTCCCAGACGCCGGGGCTGCGGTCGATCCGCCGGAACGCATCGTCGAGCACGCGCGCCGCCGCGGCGTCCTTGGGACGCAGCAGACGCCGGTTGGCGACGTAGGCGAGGTTGTCGTCACCGAGCCGGAGCTGCGCGAACCGGCCCTCCTGGTGCCGGAACGCCTGGTCCAGGGCTTCCTGCTGAGCACCGGACGCCCCGGCGTCCGCGAACCAGCGCCGCAGGTCGAGCTGCCGCGCCACGAACGACACCAGCGGAATCGCGCGCGCTCCCAATCCGCCTTCGACCAGCTTCGACAACTTCTGGCTTTCCCGAGCGAACCAGGACGCATCGCGCACCGCGAAGGCCAACCACAGCACGACCTCGTCGAGGAACAGCACGACGGCGTCGTAGCCGAGCCCCTTGGCATGCTGAGAGATCGCCGCCAGCCCGGAGTCGAGATCGACGAACTCGGCCTGCGCCGTGTACGAAGTGAAGTACGTGCCGGCCAGCGCGCTCACCAGTTCTTGGCGCAGCTGTGAGCCCGGCGCTGCGGCCCGCGCCGCCTCGTAACGTTCAGGCGTCCAGGTGCTGGCGCCCAGGAAGGTGCCCCAGACGTCGTCGCCCCCGGCGGCACTGCCCGCGTTCAGCCCGTCGAAGAACGCCACGTCGCCGTGGAGGTCGCGAAGGTGGTCGGCGTCGGCGAGGATCTGGTCGGAGCGGTGCAGCGCCGGCAGTGAGCAGCCGGGGTGCAGGGTGCGGATCTGGTTCAGGTAGCCCGAGAACAGCGCTTGCTCCATGGACTCGGCAGCCAGGAAGTGGAACGCCAGGGGCAGTACTTTCTTGCCCTGAAGCACCGGATCGTGCCGCGCCACGACCGGGCCCAGAAGGTCAAGCCCCCGCGCCTGCGGGACCTGCCGCAGCAGCGCATACAAGACCGCCATGAAGTGGCTCTTGCCCGACCCGAACGATCCCGTGAGGAAGGCTCCGCGGCTCACCCCTTGGCGCACGGCGTCCGCCACCAGGTTGAGCGCCCCGTCGAACGACTCAGCCAGCGCAGGCGTCACCACGTAGTCGTCGAGCGTCCGCGCCAGGTGAGATTCCTCAACGCTGTCGGTGAGCCGCAACACATAGTCCTCGGCGCCGGCCTTCTCGGGGATGTCGATGACGTCCCTCAACAGCATGCTCATGCCTTCGCCCTTCTCCCCCGTGTGGCAGCTGGCGGACGCCAGGCCGCCAACTGCTCCAGCGACCGCCCGACCTGCCGGGCCCGGCGAGCCAGCTCCTGCCCGGTGAACTCCGCCGGGCTCTGCCCGAACGCCGGGTCGACCTCCGCGTGCCACTGCTGAACCCACGGCTGCAGCTCGGCCATGCCAGCCACGAGCGGGACCAGAACCTCGTCGGAGACCCCGTCGGCCTCCCGTGCGGCGATGATCGTGGCCAGCGCCAAGGACTGCTGTGCGTGGTCCCAGCCCGCCCAGCCCAGCAGGGCCGTCGGATCCGTGGAGCGGCCCGCGTCCGGGTAGGCAATGAAGCGCTCCTTCGGCACGTCGAGCTTCCCGCGCGCCGACCAGTACGACGGCTTCCGGAAGTCCGCCGACGTGTACTTCGGGGGTACCGGGATCGTCGCCGCGAACTCGTCGGCGCGCGCGTTCGCGGCCTTCTTCTCGGCCTCGGGCGCGTCCTCTGCTGGACGCATGTCGTCCTCCTGTCGCTGCAACACCCACGTGCGCTGCCAGTCGACGAACTTGCGCAGCCCGGGGTCCTTCAGCCGGTGCGCCGCCAGGTACGGGACGGACTCCGGCTCCAGCAAGACGCCCAGCGCGTCCACCAGCCGAACGCCCTTGCGGCGCCAGAGCTCGACCACGGACACGAACTCGGCGTCCCGGCCCAGGTCATCCGCCAGCTGAGCCACCGATTTCGGGGTCGGATGCCCCTGCCGGGAGAACCACAGGTGGCGGGCCTCGAGCCTGTCCAGCAGCCAGTTGCGCAATGCCTTCTCAGCCTGCACAGCGAACGCCTCGGTGAACCAGCGGCGCTTGTACTCCGGCGCCTCCAGAAGCCGGATCGCGTCCACCGACTCGATCGCGTCGATCCGTCGCTGAACCAGCTCGCGGTAATCCTGCGGCCAGTGGGTGGGGATCTCGGTGATTGGCGTCGACCTGTGACGCGAGAACCACGCTGACTCCTCCGCGCTCGCGGCCATGCCGCGAGCCAACACGATCTCGAACGCACGCTCGCCGAGCGCTACCTGCGGCGGCTCTATCGGATAGGTCAGCTGTTCGTCTACCAGCCCGTATGAGGAATAGACCTGCCAGTCCAGCTCTTCCTGGTGCGCAATCATCCGGCGAATAAGGGAGGTCTGTACCACCTCCGCGTCGCGCAGCCGCTCCGCCGTGGGAGTGTCGGACGCGACCAGCGGCAACACCTGTTGAGCTGACAACTCCTGCGCTAGAGAGTCCAGGCTGTGCGCATGCTGAAAGGGCAGCTGTTCCGGGAGAGGGAAGTCCAAGAGGGTAGTTCCAGAGAATTCGAACGTGCGGGACCACGCCAGGTCAGCCGCCCCGCCCTTCGGTTGCGATACCTGTCGAAGCCAGAAACACGCGACCGAAGAGTTCAGAACGCCCAGAAGGAAGTAGAAGTCATCCTCACCAGCCGTTTCATGCAACTTTACAACGGGCGCAGACCGGTTAAATACTCGCCCGCCCCGGTCTAGAACAAAGTGATTGTGCGATGAGATGAACGCGAAGGTTACCAGCCACGGATGCGCGCCCCCGTCCCGAGGGAGCTGATGCCATTCATAATAGTAGCGGCCATCCTCGCGGTATGTCTTCCCTCCAAAAGTGGGCCGGCCAGCCAAGGTAGTGCGGTTGGGCCATAGATACTTCCGCCACGCCGGAAACGGCCCGTCCGAAAGAAGCGAATGTGATGCGTTATAGGGAAACCAGGCTGGAATCGTCTGGGATATCCGGAAGTCCCGAACAGCCTCCCCGAGCACCAAATCACGTCGAGGAGGATCCTCCAGTCGGAGCCTTCCCGGGACCGATGCGTCCGTGACCATGGCATCATCGGCAATTGTCATTCCAAAAACGCCAATTCGCATGACCATGCTGGCCAAATGACGACCTGACTTCTCTAGCGCAGACAACACTTCACTGCTTGCACCCCCCCGGAGGGTCCACGGGTGGGTTCGGAAGACGTTGCGATCCATGTCCATGACTGAGATCCACTGATTACTGAAGCCCGCCGAGTCAATGTGGTCCATAATGGAATTCCAATATGGGCCCTGCTTATCGGGATCTTCAACTCGAGGCTCGCGCAGACCCCTACTCAGGACCGCGCGAACTAGAGGACTCTGGGGAGATTGGTTTCTCCCGAATATCATGACCGTCGGCGTCCCGTCCATATTGTGCCCAGGAATCCACGCACCCTCCGAGTCCACAATGCTCGTCAAATCAAGCTTAGGAAGCAGTTCTTGAACAAGCGGCACTCCAAATTCCCGCTTCATGAAGCCGTTCGACGTAATCTGACCAACCAGCCCTGCCCGAATATCTCTAGTACCGCGCTTGGCGAGCGCGAAGAGCAACTCCATGAAGGGAGCGGTCAACTGGTATTTTCCCCTGACGTAGCTATATCGTCGCCGGTACGCCTCGTTGAGCGCCTTGTCTGTCACAGTGATGTAGGGCGGATTTGCGACCACCGCGTCGTACTGACCGCGCGCCAACGCAGCGACGAGTGCATCCTTGTCCTCACCGGCGTAGGCGAAGTCGTCGCGGGTGAGGAAGAGGGCGTCTTGGTTGTGGCTGAAGTAGAGCGAGTCTCCGGCCAACACATTGATGGTGAAATCTGGGGCCCATTCGAGCGAGGTCGCGCCGACGGCGTTTAGGGCGGCGAGCAGCAGCCGGAGCCGCGCAATGGCGACGGCGAAGGGGTTGATGTCGACGCCCCACACAGCGTCCAAGGCTTTCTGCACGCGAACGCGAGGTTCGAGTCCCGGGGCGTGCCGTTGCCAGCGGTCGAGGAAGCGGGCGAACGCACCGAGCAGGAAGTGGCCCGACCCGCAGGCGGGGTCGATCATCTTGAAGCCCTCCAGCGACCGCTCGGCCAGGGCTGGCTCCAAGGTGCGGTCGAGGATGAACTCCTCGACGAAGTCGGGGGTCTGCAGCAGTGCGTAGGTCTTCTTGGCGTGCTCGGAGAGATCTTGGTAGAGGTCGCCAAGGAACCGGGTGTCGAGGGTCGGATCGGCGAAGTCCCGGACCAGATCGCCGCTCTCAGTGGTCTCACGCCAGAAGCCGAGCAACTCGGTTGCGGCCCGGCCGGACGGGGAGACGGTCCACAGCGCCGAGCGGGCATCGACGAGCGCGGCGGTGGCGGGCATCCGACGGAGGTGCTCGACGGCCTGCAGCAGCCACTCACGGTGGGTGTCCTCCGGATGGGCGCGGAAGTAGGCGGCCTCGGCGTCCAGGGCTTCTTGCCGTCGGTTGGGCGGCCCGGAGATCCACACCGGTCGCAGGAGCGCGTTGTCCTCGCAGAAGCGCACGAACACCGTCGTCAATACCCAGGCGACCGCTGCTTGCGTGACCCGGTCGTCGCGCCAGGCCTGCCAGGTGCTGGCGGTGCGTTCCGCGGCCGCCGCGCGCCGGTGCTCCTCCTGCCAGGCCGCCAGCACCTCGGGCTGAGTCTGGACCCGCTCGCGTAGGTCGTCCTCCAGCCGCAGCACCAGCGCCTTCAGGTCGGCGACGAGGGCGGTGGACTGCACGGTCATGCGGTGCTTCCTTCCAGGGTGCGGCGGGCGTCGAGCCAGTCGCGGTCGACGCGGACGAACTGCCCGGGGGCGGCCAAGGGCAGCGGGCGACCGTCGACGACGGCACCGTGGTTCGCGTGCAGCTGTGGCACCACCAGCCACAGCGCGCGCGGGCGCGACGTGGCCAGGTCGAGCCACGGACCCAGGATCGGCTTCACGGCGTCGTAGCGCGCGAGGAGCGCCGGCTCGGTCAACACCAGCGGAGCGTCTCCGGGCACGGCGAGGGCAGCGGCGATGGCGTCCGTGACCGCCGGAAGGGCTGCCGTGACGAGGCTGCGCAATCCCTGCCCGGGGCGGCTCGCGGCGGGTTCGGCGTCCGCGTTGAGGGCCGCCGGCCAGGGCAGGCCGCGTGCGGCGGCCAGCCGCCGCATGGCCTCGATGAGGGTCTCGGACAGGTCGATCACATCTGCGCCGTACGACTCGACCAGCACTCCGGGGGCGTGGTCCACGTGTGTGGCCGGCACGCCCAGCACCAGGAAGGAGCGCTTGGCGCGGCTCTCGGCGAGCCGGTGCGCGACCGCGCCATGGAGGGCGACTTCCGCCGGATCCGGGGCCAGGACGGTGACGTGCCGGGTGGCGAGGCCGGTGGTGTCGCGCGCTGCCTGGATGGGTCGGTAGCGGCGGGGCGGACCCTCGTCCCAGATGAGCCCGACGTTGGCCTCCTCCACGATCCGGTCGAGGTTGGGGCGCTCGGGCAGCGGCGGCAGTGCTGGGAAGCGCGCGCGGACCCGATCGCGGATCTCGGCGGGGTCGAGGATCTGGCCGGCCGCGACGGCAGGCAGCGTCAGCGCGAGGGCCCGGGCCAAAGAGAGGTCGAGGTCGTGCAGGTCATTGGTCGCGGATGCCCCGCAACGGCGCGAGGTCGTGGCGGCGAGCTGGACTAAGCGGGCCGCGTCCCGGAGCGGTTCCGGCACCACCGCGCGTCCGAGCACGCTGATCAGCGCCTCACCCGCGCGGGCCTCCGGGACGAGCGCGTCGTGGCCGTCACCGTTGACGCCGGCGATCAGCCGATCGGCGGCTTGCCCCAACGACTCCGCAACGTCGAGCAGGATCGGGTCGTCGGCGACGAGCAGCGGTTGCCCCTCGCGACGGCGGGTCGTCCAGCCGGGGTCGCCGCCTCCCCGGGCGACCGCGCGGTCACGGTCGACCGTTAGTCGCAGCAGTCCCTCGACGAGCCTCGATTCGTCGGCGCTGGCGTCGGGGAACTCCCCCACCAGGAACGTCGTGAGCTCCTGTGCAGTCGCAACCCCGCCCAGTTCGGTCAGGCGGGCTGCCACCTTGTCGTGGAGTTCCTTGAGGGTGGTCAAGGTGCCGGCGTCCTCGGCCCATGCCTCCTGGAGGTCGGCCAGCAGCTGGTTGGCCCTGGCCGCTGTCACCGGCTCGGCGAGGGACGCCGCCAGCAAGCCCTGGGTGGCGAAGGCGTCCGCGGTGCCGACGATCCCCAGGATGTGGGAGGCCAGCGAGGCGCGGGTGGTGTTGCGGCCGGCGCGAGCCACGGCGAGCAATTGCTCAGCGATGTCCTGCGGACCGGGTTGGGTGTCGGGTCTCACTGGCTTCCACGAGCCAGGACGCTTGGGTGCGCCGAGCCGCCTGCGCCACTCGGCGGCACGTTGCTTGATCTGCCGGCGGGTGGCCTCGGCCGTGCCGCTGAGGCGGCTCAGCCGCGCAGGGTCGACGGCGAGCAGATCGCCCACGGTCTGGACGCCAAAGGGCTCCAGCGCCGACAGGGCGCGCGCGGACAGCCCCGACCGCACGAGCGGGGTCTCGACTGTGGCAGCGGCGGCCAGGTCGTCGGCGTCCTCGGTCACGGTCGTGACCGTGGCTGCGAAGCATTCCTTCCAGGCTCGGAGCATGTCGGCAGCCGTGTCGTGCCTGCGCTTGGCGTCACTGGCAAGGGCCTTTCGGAAGAAGGGCACCAGACGGGGGCCCACCGCCGGGTCGAAGTCGGACGCCTCGATCGCGGCCTCTTCCTTCAAGACCGCCGGGTCGGACAGGCCGTCGCCGTAGACGGGGGTGTGACCGGTGGCCATCTCGAACAGGACAACAGCCGCGGAGTAGCGCTCGGCGGCCGAGTCGAACCGATCGCGCTTGCCGCCGAGGAAGGGGTCGAGGTAGGGCGGGGTGCCGGCCTGCGTGGCAGAGGCTGCAGCCTTGCTCAGGGAGAAGTCGAACAGCACCAGGTGCTTCTCACGGTTACCCCGGTTCTCGAGCACGCCCAGGTTGGACGGCTTGATGTCGCGGTGGTCGACGCCGGCCCGGTCAAGCGCCACCAGGGCCTCGAGGAGGTCGTTGCCCCAGCGTTCGAGCAGGTCGAGCGAGAGGCGAGGACGCTGCCGCAGGATCGTCGCCAGGGTGTCTGTCCCGGCGTTGCTCAGCAGCAACGACTGGCGCCCGTCCACCAGCATCGGGCCCTCGATCAGCCCGACGAGCCGGGGAGAGCGCAGCTTGGCCAGCACATCGGCCTCGTCGGCGAGCCGGGCCGCGGCACGGTCGTCCAAGGCCACCTTGAGGACACGCTCCGGTTGCCCCTCGGCCGCGGTGTCCGAGACCAGGAGTCCCACGGCGGTCGAGCCGGCACCCAGACGACGACGCAGCGTGAACCGCCCGGCGAGCAGGGCGCCCGGTGCGGCGTCCAGGGGATCGCCGGCCTCGGGGTCGGGCGTCTCGGAGGCGTCCAGATCGGCGAGGAACGCGGGAACGTCCGCCGTCCGGTCGCTGACGCGCGGGCGGGTGGCCTTGAGGACCGCTTCCCGCAGGGCCGGCGACACCTCCGGTCGTTCGATCGAGAGATCCAGACCGTTCTGGCGGCCGAGCCGTTCTCGCAGTTCCACAGCCGTCCGGACTGCGGGAGCGCCAGCGAGCACATAGAACGCCAGCGCGCCCAGGCCGAACACGTCGAGGCGGACGCGATCCGCGGCCCGCCCGAAGGCACCCTCGGGAGCGGCGAACCCCTCCTGGAGCCACCGCTCCCCGTCGGGGGTGGGCGTGGCGGCGTCGGTGCCGAAGAGGGCGGTGACGCCCGCGGTCGGCGTCCCGGCGGCGGCGACCGCGCCCACGCTCTGCCAGTCAGCCACGACGACGCGGAGGCGTCCGTTCTTGTCCGACACCAGGACGGCACGCGGCGAGAGCCCGCGGTGCACCAGCCGGTTGCTGTGCGCGTAGGACAATGCGTCCCCCACTTGGCGGACGATCGCCAGCTGGGTTTCGAGCGGGACACCACCCGGCCGGTCGGCCAGCCACAGGTCGAGGGGTTGCTGGTCGGGGTCGTAGGGGTACACGAGCCCGATGCCGAGGTCGCACTCGACCAGATCGTCGGGCCGCAGCACGCCCTGATGGGTGAGGCGCCGCAGCGTCCGGTACTCGTGCTCCGCCAGCTGGCGGACGCGATGGCGCTCGGCCGCAGACGCTCCGCTGGGCAGCGTCTGGAAGCGGATGCGGCGACGTTCGGTCTGGCTGACCTTGTGGGTGGCGAGCCAGTCCTGCCAACCGTCCCCCTCGGCGATCGCACCGCCCTCCAGAACCCAGCTGCCGGCCTCACGCTCGCGTCGCTGCACCAGGCCGATACGGGCGAGCAGTGCCACGAGGATGGCCTCGGTGTTGGGGCCGATCGGCCTGCGCGGCCCGCTGGGGCGCGTGAGGAGGGTTGAGATGCCCGGTAGCCCCGACGTGGTCTCGAAATCGTCGAGCCCGTAGAGGTCGCGCTTGGCGCTGTCGGGGAGGTCGACGCGGACGCGTTCGTGGTGCAGGAAGACGGACTCCTGGACCCACGGGATGACCTCATTGGCCGGAGCAGCGCCGGCGATTCGCTTCTCGCGCACCCAAGCCAGGTACTCGTCCTTCAGCTTGGACGCGAAGTACTGCGCCTTGCGGCGGGCGAGCTTGAGCGGCGAATCCTCCGCACGGTGCCCGTCGCGCAGCCACGTGAGGTCGTTGCCGCGGATGGTGCCCGAGTAGTACTTCAGCTCGACAAGGTGGAAGCCGTCACGCCCCAGCACCAGCAGGTCGATCTCGTGCCACCGCCCGTGGGCGTCGCGGAACTCGAAGTTCGACCAGGCACGATAGGGAGTCTCGTCCGGCAACAGGTGACGGACGAGGTCGAGACCATCCGCCTCATGGGCAAACTGGGAACTCGTGACCTCGACCCAACGTCCGGAGTCGCCAGTCATTCCACCCCCTTGTCGCCAGCCTGTGGATTGTCACCCTACCGGGGCCCAGCCGCGCGCCCTCAAACCGACGTAGCCCTGAGTCGCACACCGAGTGAGGTGAGCAGTTCGGCTGCTGCCCCGCGCGAGAGGATCTCGTGGTCGCGCTGGTTGCGGTAGCCACGCAGGCAGGCGTAGCAGGACGTCTCCGGCCCACATTCGCACTCAGTCACCCGCCGCAGGGCCGCCTCGAGGACGTCCTCCAGCCTCTCCTCGATCCGCAGCACATTCCCTCCACCACCCGGCACCGTGTCGAACAGAACCAGCGACTTCGTGACCGGGCCGGTGGGCGACAAGGTGCCGCCGATGTCGTCTCGGGAGATCTGCAGGGTCTCCGACGCCGCCTCGAGCAAGGCGTACAGCACGGACTTCCAGGCGGCTTCCTCCCGGAAGATCTTGTTCGGCCTGACGTCCAGCCAGAGCAGATCGGTCTCGTACGGATGAGCGAGGTCGACGAGGTCCAGGGGTCCCGTGCAGTCGTGCCCCGCCCTCAGGAGGTGCTGATGCTTGGTCGGACGCCGACCCCCGACGTTGATCAGGGCCGTGCCCCAGCCGCACCACCGACAGACCAGGTAGCCACGCTCGGAAGGCCCGTCAGCGATGGAGATGAGGCGGCCTCGGGGACCCACGAACGCCTCGATGGTCCCGCCGGGGAGCTCGAACGAGCGCGTGCGGGGGACGTCCGACAGTTTGACCACGTGCGTGGCGCCTCCCCAGGCCCCGCGAGGTGGTCGGGCTCCGGGTCGTTTCGGGTCGGGCGCCGCCACGAAGCCGAACTCGGGGATGATCAGCTTCCGTGCGGCCGCGGCGGCCACGTCGCCGCAGGTTGGGCACTGCGGCTCGACGTCACCGAAGGACTCTGTGTACTGACCACACCGCCGGCAGACGCGGTAGTTCAGCTCGACGAGCTGCTTCCCGGGGAGCCGGTAGATGCCGCGCGACGTCCACTCCAAGCCGCCCGCGACCAACGACGCGTCCGGCGCGTACTCGTGGATCGCCTGCGACAGGTCCCGCGACAGGTCGAGCTTGGCCCCGAGGAAGTGCTCGGCAGTGCTGAAGTCGGTCCGCAGCTCCACCGAATCGACCGGGAAGCCGTACTTGGGAATCACGTTGTGGTTTGCGAGGTGGCCCAAGAGGTCGCGGCCGAGGATCGTGTTCAGGACGCCCTCGTAGCGGTCGGCGAGTTTGAAGTTGCGGGCGGCCACCGCCTCGTCCTGGATGCCCCGCAGCGTGGAGACGTCCGCAGCCAGCTCCTGCCGCACTTCCTCCAGTAGTTCGAGCAGCACCGGCACCCATTCGCCGCCGTCGACGCCGATGGTGTTCTGGACGGCCACCGGCAAGACGCGTCGGAGGGAAGCCTGAACGTCGGCAGGGACGGGGTCCAGGAAGGTTCGGACGGCCGCGACCGGCGGTTCGCCCACCCCGTCGCCGATGAAGAACTCGCCTGCCTTCCGGGAGATGCCGTGGAGGTGCTCCAGGTACCACCGGAAGAACGCCGCGAGCGCAACAGAGTGGGCGTGTCGCCTATCGATGCGGTCGTTGTCGAGAGGCACGTAGGGAGCACGGATGCGACCCGTCATCATCGCTTCTGGAGCGGCGAACTGGGTCAGGTCATGCGACCGTCGCTGTGCGTACGTGACCACCAGGGCGGCGGCGCCGGCGCGACGTCCGGCTCGCCCCGCACGCTGGACGTAGTTGGCGGTGGTGGGCGGCATGTTCCGCAACATCACCGACTGCAGCTCGCCGACGTCAACCCCGAGTTCGAACGTGGTCGAACACGACAGTGCGTTGATCTCGCCCCGGATGAAGTCCTGCTGGATGCGGGCCGCCTCAGTGTTGCGCCACTGTGCGGTGTGCTCGCTGGCCGCCAGCGGGACTGGCAGCATCGACCGGTAGATGGCCCGGTAGTGATCGCGGTCGACGTCCGCCGGCGGGGGGACGAGAGGGAGCAATTCCCCCGAGCACCCCAACGCCGGGCAGACTCCCACCACGGATACCGGAGCCACGCGCTGACACGTCGAGCACTGATACACGGGCGTGTGGGCGTCCACCAGCGCAAACCGGAGCATGCGGTGATCGACCTGGCTGACGGCACCCAACCCCTTTCTGGTGCTGGAGGCCAACCAGTCGACCTCGGTGCCCGTGTCGGTGAGGAAACGCCAGACACCGTTCAGCACGCCGCCGGGATCGGCGTTACTTCGGAGCGCTGCCAGCACGCGGGTCGCGTAGTCGACGCGACGGTTGCTTCCGCGCCCGGGGAGCCATGAGAGCACCTTCCTCTTGGGCTCCGGCCCGCTGAGGCGTGCGTAGATGGGCCCGAGCCGTGGGGCGAAGATGTCGTGGTTGGGCGGGACGTCGTCCGGCATCGTCACAGCGCCTTGGAGCCTCAGGGTCCGGACCAGCTCCGCGACGAAGTCCCACGCTTGGTCGGGGGTGAGGCCCAGCCGCAGGAGTGGCTCCGGAGGCTTCCAGCCGGGCTCGCGTCGCAGGGTGACGCGCACGAGTCCGACGCCCTCGAGGGACTGTCGATCGTCCATGCTCACGGCCTCGGCCATGATCCACGGGGCGATCACCCGCTCCTGTTCCGCGGCGGACATGCCGCGCCTGAACACCTGCACCGCGTCCGCGCTCCGCCGGACATGGAACCGGGCGTCGGGAACGTTCACTTCCGTCGTGGCGGCACCCGCCGACTCCAGCCCCTGGATGACCAGGCGTCGGCGCTGAAGCCGACCGTACGAATCCTCCAGGTACGGCGAGAAGTAGGCGGCCGCCTGCCGGCTGTCGCTGAACATGAGCAGCTTGCGGCCTTCGCCGGGCCGACCTACATCCCGAGGGTCGTCGCTGGCAGGCAGGCTCTGGTAGAGGGAGGTCGTGATGACCGCACCCGCGGCGTCCGCGCCGGTCTCGAAGGCACGGACGGTGCCGGCTCCGCGGGCCCCGCACACCAGGCAACCGAGCAGCTCCTGGCCATGCTGCTTGAGCTTGCGAACCCGCCGGAGTGCCGAGTTGCCGCAGTCGGGATCGGCGCAGCGGGTAGCGTCCGCCGTGGTGAGCACGCCGCACTGAGTGCACAGCTTGGCCTCGGCACCGTCCACGGCGCCACCGTCGTCGGCCACGGCCTCCTCATCCTCGTCGACCCGATCGAGGCTGTCGTCCAGAACCAGCCACGAGGTGGGGGCGTCCGACTTGCGGGGGCCGAGCCGCAGTCGCCCATCGCGCGACTCCAGGACGCCCAGCAGGTGGACCGCGCCGCAACGCTTGCAGGCGCCCAACTCGAAGACCGGAGCAGCGCAGTCACGGCACGCCTCGTGCCGGGCGAGATGCACGTGGGGCCCGGACGCCGAGAGGCAGGTGAACGCGCCCTCCGTGGCGCGCAGGAACAGGTGGTACCGGGCAGACAGCGCGGACGAGCCGTCCGGCCCTCTCACCGCGCTGGCGACGGCCACCAGGGCGACGAGCCCCTCACGCCGACGAGGGTCATCAGGGAAGACGCGTGCCGGCAAGGTGTCGAAGGGTTGAGGTCCGTCACTCAGCAGACGCTTGAGCTGAACGAGACTGTTCTCGTGGGCCAGGGCCGATCGCGCATCCGGTGCCGTGAAGCCGTGGCAGCTTGCCAGTGCCAGAACCTCGGCGTCGGGTGCATTGCTCTGCGACAGTCGGAGGTAGTCCGCGGCGGTCAACGGACCCCAGAACGGCCCTGGCGGAACCTGGAGGCGCTCGGCAGTGATCAAGTCCTGTCGCGCCGGGTCGTCGGGCACCCACTCGAAGGGCACTCCGAAGAGACGCGAGGCGAACTCGGTGACCGACGACGGGTCAGTATCAGCGCCCACTGTGGCCGAGGTGGTGATGCACTGCAGCGGCCGGTCAGGTGCCACGCGATCGCGCAGGCGGCGCACGAGCATGGCGATCTCGGCGCCCTGGGTTCCGTCGTAGACGTGGGCCTCGTCGATCACCAGGAAGCGCCAAGTAGCGTCACCGTCGCTCGGGAACAGGCCCATGTCCTGCGGGCGGAGCAGCAGGTACTCCAGCATCGCGTAGTTGGTCAGCAGCAGGTTGGGCGGCGTCTTGCGCATCTCCTCGCGGCTGAGCAACTCGTTGCGAAGGAGTCGTTCGCCGGGGTTGAGCTCCTCGAACCGGTCCCTCGCACGGCGCGGGTCGTTCTCGGTGTCGCCGGTGTACCGGCCGAAGGTGATGTGGGGGGTGTCGGCGAGGATCGACCGAAGCCGCTTCATCTGGTCATTGGCCAAGGCGTTCATCGGGTAGAGCAGGAGCGCCCGCACGCCAGGACCCAGGGTGCCCCGCTCGTGTTCGGCGGCCAGGCTGTCGAGGATCGGCATGAGGAATGACTCGGTCTTGCCTGACCCCGTGCCGGTGGCAACCACGACGTTGCGTCCTTCCCGGACCTTCCTGATGGCCGCCTCCTGGTGCCGATACAGGGGTCTGTCGAGCGGCAGCGCAGGGCTGGCCAAGCCGGTGAAGGCGGCGCAGAGCACGCCAGTGTCGACGAGTTCGCGGATGCTGCACCCGGTCGCATAGGGCGGCGTGGCCTCCAGGTAGGGCCCCTTGTCGAGCAGTGGCGAGGAGTCGATGGCGCTGGTCAGGGCTGTGGCGATCTTCGGGTCGCGGGCAGCGATGAGCGAGCCCAGGTACCTGCGGTAGGACGCCTTGATATCCGCGGAGGTCCTCACGGGATCGAGGTGCTCGGTCACTTGTCCTCCTCGCTCGCGTTCGACAGCGCGGCGGCTTGCAGCAGTTCGGCCACGATCAGGTCGATCGTGACGAGGTCCGGCGCGATGCGCGCCAAATCGGTCCAGAGCCGCCCTTGCCGGGCGACCCACTGGTGCGCCTTGGCGTCGCCGCGCGCAGCTCGTCGTGCGACCCAGGCGAGGCCCAGCGACAGGGCCGGATAGGACCGCCACCCATCCGACCGGGTGGGATGGCAGCGGGCCGCGACGGCGTCCACCCCTGCTGAGTCCCCCACAGCCTTGAGGTAGGCGCGGAGCTGCTGGAGGCACCCGGCGCCCTTGGTGCGAAGCCGTTCGGATGCGTCGTGCCGTCGATCCAGCAGGTTCAGAGACGCCTGCACTCGCGTGTCGCCGTCGATAAGGCCTTGGGGGACCAGCCCGAGAAGATGCCGAAACTCCAGTTGCGCATCCGGGTCCAACGCCAGATACCGCTCAGCGGTGGAGTCGTAGCGTCCAAGGACCGACCACGGGTCGTTCCCACGCACGAGGCTGTCCATACCGTCGCCGCACACCATCCGGGCGTCGGCAACGGCGTCCGAGCCCCGCTTGACGTCTTCGACCAGTCCGGGAGCGGTGAGGAGCGCCACTGGCAACGCTCCGGCGCGGGTCCAGGCCACTCTGGCCCTAAAGGACAGGGCCGTGGGCGTCCAGGCGAGCCCGGAACGGATGAGCGCTTCGGGCACCCGGTCGGCTTCGATGCCGCTCTCTTCAAGGGCGAGGAGTGAGGAGACGGGGTCGTCGGTGAGGACATCGCGGCAGGCCTTCCCCACCTCGGCGAATCGCTCGCTCGCCACCCCGAGCCACGGCAGCCGGGCGGCAACCGCCCAAACCATGGCGAGGTCGGCGAGATCGGTGGGGAAGAAATCCTCGTCCGCCAACCACTGGGACAGCTGCGTTTCCTCGGCGTCCTCGCTGATCAGCCAACCCGGCGCGTCGAGCAGCCGGGCGGTCCCAGGGGCCGGCCATGCCGGGATCGACGCAGGAGCCCACGGATCGTCGACCCGGACGGTCACGACGACAGGCCCCGCGTTGCGCAGCCCCTCCGGAAGCTCGGCCTTTCCCTGTCGGACCTCGAGTCGCGTCCCGCCTCGCCACGGTGCGAAAGCCGGGTAGACCAGCGCGACGAGTCCCTCGACATCGACGCTGTCGATGAGCTCAAGGGTGCCCTCGGTCAACTCGATACCTGAAAACAGCCTGCGGGGGGTCACCTGAGCCACGACGAGGCAGCCTGCTTCGTCCAACGACAGCCGTGCGCGTGGATAGGCGGCCAGCGTGTCGCCCACCTGCGCAAGGTTGAACCGGTAGACGCCGTGGCGGCTGCCACCGAGGGGCACAAGCTCCTGGACGCATCGGTCACCCACCAGGACGTGCAGGGTTGGCTCACCCACCGCGTCCAGGTCGATCGTCAGCGTTCCCCCCACCTCTCGAACGTCCTCGGCATGCAACGGCACCGCCCGGATGCCCGCCGTCGTCGAGCGTTCACTCGACTGGTAAGACATCGACATGTGAGCAGGTCGCACCAAGGCTCGGAGGAGAGTGCCGCGGGCAGTCAACGTGACCATCCGCTCGGTCTGGTCTTCCGCGAGGTTGAACGACGACTGCTCTGCTCCGACGCCCGGGGGGAGGCTGAGACGGATCGTCGCGGGCACCAGGCCATCGGGGCTGATCCGACGCCACGAGGGCTGAGACTCCACGCGCACGCCTTCGGCCAACACCAGGTCGCGAGAGGCTCCACGCCCCCAAGGACCGCGCACCCGGATTCGATAAGTGCCCAAGAGCGGTCGCGGAACACCTGACCACAGTCCCTCGCCGAGGTCGTCACCGGCCAGAAGCTTTCGGTTTTCAACGAGCACCCGCCCGACGCCGTCAGTGATCGTCAGGGACCAACTGCTGTCAGAGCTGGTAGCGGATGGCAGCTCGATCTGAGGCACCTGCCCAAAGACCGGACCCCCGCCGTACAGGAGGCCTAGGATCGGCTCCCCCGCGGTGATCCGCACAGACGCAACCCTGCGCACGCTGCGGGGACGTTCAGATCTGGAGGACCGGACCATGCTGGCGCCAGAGAGGTCAAGCAGTCGTAGCGTCCAGCCGCCCCAGCCCGGCGGAAGTGCGCCCTCGGCCAGGACCACTGACTCGCCGACGATCACGAGATCATCGGGCCCGCCAGGAAAGAGCAACCACACCGGGGCTCCGGGCAGGGGCAGCCCGGGGAGGAGCTGCCGGCCCTCCTCGGCGAAAGCGAGCAGGGGATCCTTGTCGTCGACCACCGGCACCGTCATCGTGAGGTCGGGACGTCGTAGCAGGGCAGCCGTCGCCGCTCGGACTGGGCCGATGACGGGCACGTCGGTCGGCGGGGCGGGCTCGCCCGGCC
>Ga0075152_10001498_pt1 | contig 16815 bp, 12 predicted proteins | sample JI61114C2DNA_FD_70964 | JGI IMG/M metagenome (GOLD analysis project Ga0075152, IMG submission 70964) | Wastewater effluent complex algal communities from Wisconsin, to seasonally profile nutrient transformation and Carbon sequestration -... | ecosystem: Engineered > WWTP > Effluent > Algae...
CTCATTCTTGGCGACAACATCTTTCACGGCCACGACTTCAGCGAAATACTTCAAGCTGCCAATGCCAATAATGAAGGTGCCACGGTCTTCGCCTATGCGGTGACCGATCCTGAGCGCTACGGTGTGGTCGAATTCGATGTATATAAACAAGCCATCTCCATCGAAGAAAAGCCCAAAGAACCCAAATCACGCTATGCCGTTACCGGTCTTTACTTCTACGATAATGATGTCGTAGATATTGCCAGGAACATCAAACCTGGGGTCCGCGGTGAACTCGAAATAACCGACGTCAACCGTATTTACCTCGAACGTAAAAAACTCAAAGTTGAGATCATGGGCCGCGGCTATGCCTGGCTTGATACGGGCACCCACGACTCATTCCTTGAGGCGGGTCAGTTCATTGCTACCATTGAAAAACGCCAAGGCCTAAAAGTCGCCTGCCCGGAGGAAATTTCCTGGCGTCAACACTGGATCAGCGATGAAAAACTGGAAGAACTCGGCCAGTTCTATGCCAAGACCGGCTATGGCCAATACCTGCTCGGCTTGCTCAAAGATAGAGTCTATTCATGAAGGTGACTTCCACTCGCATTCCCGACGTTCTCCTTATCGAGCCCAAAGTTTTTGGTGATGATCGGGGCTTCTTCTTTGAAAGCTTTAATCAAAAAGCCTTCAAGGAAGCTACGGGCCTCAACGTCAGCTTTGTGCAGGACAACCACTCCAAAAGCGCCAAAAATGTATTGCGTGGCCTGCACTACCAAATTGAACAGCCGCAAGGCAAACTGGTTCGTGTCACCCAAGGTGAAGTTTTCGATGTTGCGGTCGACATCCGGAAAGGCTCAAAAACCTATGGGCAATGGGTTGGGTTAATTCTCTCAGCAGAGAACAAAAAGCAACTTTGGATACCTCCAGGCTTCGCGCATGGTTTTCTGACCTTGAGTGAAACGGCAGAGTTTCTTTATAAGACAACGGATTACTACTCGCCGGAGCATGAGCGGTGCATCATTTGGAATGATACTGAAATAGGCATCCAATGGCCGTTGGCCACAGAACCACAATTATCGTCGAGGGATCAGAGAGGTATCGCGTTAGTTTTGGTTCAGGTGCCATAGTAGACTGGGATGAGTGTATGTCGGCATAGAGTTCCCATTTCTAAAACTTGATCTGGGTTGCTTCAAATAATGGTCCTACACTGTGTATTCTCAAAGAGAACAGTGAAATAAGGGGAACCTATCGTATTTAGACGGAAAGGGCTTGGCCTAGATGGGTGTAAATCGTAAGTATGTTTTTGACAAAACTAATAGTTACCTATGGTATTTGTGCTTTTGGAAAGCCAAGGGGTGTGCCTCAAATTTTAAGCTTATCAACTGTTTTGACATTCGACTCTAATTCTCATGGCAAGTACTTACGATATTCGAACTACCGAACTGCGTATTTCCCCCAAAACGTGGCTCATCACAGGGGTGGCAGGCTTTATTGGTAGTAACCTACTTGAGGCCTTACTCAAGCTCGATCAGCGAGTGGTTGGGATTGATAACTTTGCTACGGGCCATCAACGAAACTTGGATGAAGTACAAAGCTTGGTTAGCCAGCAACAATGGACCATGTTTAAATTTATCGATGGAGATATCCGTGATCTGGAGTGCTGCCACCAAGCATGTGCTGGTATAGACTTTGTGCTTCATCAGGCAGCACTTGGTTCTGTTCCCCGCTCAATCAACGATCCTATAACCACTAATAGCACGAATATTGACGGCTTTCTGAATATGCTTGTTGCGGCACGGGATGCAGTGGTTAAAAGCTTTACATATGCTGCTTCTAGTTCAACTTATGGTGATCATCCCGGTTTGCCCAAGGTCGAGGACACCATTGGCAAACCTCTTTCACCGTACGCGGTCACTAAATTCGTCAATGAACTCTACGCCGACGTTTTTGCTAGTAGTTATGGGTTTAACACTGTTGGCTTGCGCTACTTCAATGTGTTTGGGAAACGCCAGGATCCAAACGGAGCCTACGCAGCAGTGATTCCAAAATGGACTTCTTCCTTAATTGATGGCCATCCCGTTTACATCAATGGTGATGGTGAAACGAGTCGGGATTTCTGCTTTATCCAAAATGTTGTTCAGGCGAATTTACTGGCGGCGACCTCTACGAATCCGTTAGCATTAAATCAGATATTCAATATTGCATTAGGTGATCGAACAACGCTCAACCAACTTTTGCAAGCTATTGAGAAAGAGTTGCTTGCACTTAAATCAATTCCCGCAGTTCAAGCGATTTATCGTGATTTTCGAGCTGGCGATGTCAGGCATTCGCTTGCAGACATTACAAAAGCAGAAAGACTATTGGGATATCAACCTTCCCATCGTCTTCAAGATGGATTAGCCGAAACCATGCACTGGTATATAAAAAGTCATGATTAAGTCGCTCATAGGTGGCGAGTCTCTCCACTTAATGACCGCAGGCTATAGCTGATGACGCCGGCAGGATGAGGAAGCAAATCGCGATCGTATCGGCCTTTACGGTGGCATCACAACTGGCAGCTCTACTGAAATTGTGGTTTACGGCACGCATTTTTGGAGTCGGACCTGAGTTGGATGGCTACAATCTCGCCTTGGTATTACCTGCACTTATAGCTGGTGTGATGGCAGGTGTCCTACAAACGGGGTTGTTCCCAGTGCGGGCTAGGCTAAAAGCGGCTGGCGATGAATCAGCAGTGGCAACCTTTGAGCGTGCAGTTCTGTTAGGGATGATAGTTCTTGGTAGCATCTTCAGTACCTTGCTTCTCTTGGGCGCACCAGTGATTGTGGAGATGCTGTCGATCTCAGCTTCCGACTCGGTGCGAAGTTCACTTTCATTTTCTTTCCCGGTAGCGGCCTTGCTGGTTTTGCTGAATTTCGTTGGTGATTGCTGTGGCTATTTCCTTGCGATGCGAAACCGTTTTGCATTTGCGGCAGTTGCTCCGGTGGCCAACGGGATATTAGGAGCCATTTTTTTGGCCGCATGGCCAGAAGGTGGCTTGCTTAATCTAGTAGTTGGTACCGTTCTGGGCTTGGCTTTGCAGGTTTGTATCTGTCTTTGGGGTCTTAAGTTAATTGGATTCAACTTGTTTGGAGCATTGCCTACATGGCGTGCAACCAAAGAATTTTGGAGAGAAATCCTTTCACTTGGTGGCTGGATTCTCCCTGGGGTTGTGTTCTCCAATCTTGTGGTTTTTTTGCCGCCTGTCTGGGTAGTGCGTTATGGCGAAGGAGCTGTCTCTGCTTTTGGTTATGCATACCGTCTGCATTCATCGGCTTTGCAACTATTGGTTATCGCTAGTTCTACCGTTATTCTTGCGCGGTTTTCCGATCTGATAGCACAGAATCAATTCAATTTAGTTCGAAAGATTATCATAAAAGCAGGGGTAGCATCAGCAGTTATAGGCTTGTTCGCAAGTGTGGCTGTCTGGGCTATGGGAGCATACTTACTTCAGTGGATATTTGGTGGACGATTTGATGAGGAAGCTGCAACCAGAGTTTCTTCGCATTGGTTGTTACTTACCTTCGGTTTGCCGTTTGCTATGCTTGGAAATGTATTTGCCAAATTCTGGCAGTCTCAAAAACGTCCTCAGCTAATTTCAATAATGGCAGGTATAAGCTTGCTTTCCTTAATGGTACTACACACTTTAACTAACTCATTCTTAAAAGAATTCTCTTTGTCTACTGCACTATCAGCTTCAGCTTTTTCTGTCGTTCTGTGTGGTATGTGGTTTTTGAATTTATCAAAAAAGAGGGTGGATGTTTAATTTACGGATATTCCAAAAATGATATTAGATCATACAGTTGAAGTCCCCTGTCCAATTTGCAGTAGCTTGGAATCAAAAGCCTTATTTTCTACAAAAGATTACGTTTTTTCTTGCTCGGATGAAAGCTTTGAGGTTAAAAAGTGCTCTGATTGTGGATGTGGCTACCTTAGCCCACGTCCTTCAAAAATAAATATACCTATTTATTATCCAAGAGAGTTTTATTGGTCATGGGAAGGTGAAAGCGATAGCCTTTCTTGGGAGTCAATACTTGATAAGCGGAAAAATCAGTTGGAAGAGAAAGCTAAATGGTTAAAAGATATTCAGCCGGGACGTTTACTCGATATTGGTGCTCAGAAGGGCGAGTTCTTGTGGTTTATGCAACAAAAAGGCTGGTTGGTAGAAGGGGTTGAATTGGATTCAACCGTACCCAATCCGGCAAGTATGCCAATTCGTTATGGTGATTTTCTTTCCATGAAGTTTGAAGAGGGTACGTACGATGTTATAACCTTCTGGGCTGTGCTAGAGCACGTTTATGAGCCAGCATTGTTTTTTGAAAAAGCGGCTAAGTTGTTACGGCCAGGTGGACAATTGCTTGGTTTGGTGACAAATATAAATTCGATTCAATCAAGGGTTTATACGGCAGATGATTATCCAAGGCATCTAACTATTTTCTCAAAAAAATCACTTGAGTTCCTCGCGAGGAATAATGATTTATTGTTAAATTCCACTCATACAGGCCAAGAGATATTTGGAGGAAGCTTGGCCGGGGGCTTGCTATATGTTTTTAAGCGGTTATTCGGATATTCGTCAGAATCTGCGATGATAGAGTGGAAGCAAATAAAGGATCCTGAGCTTTTTTGGTGTAAATGGCGAGGGCGAACTTCGGTTTTTGTCAAAATTATTAGTCGAATTGATAGATTGCTTACATGGCCAATTGAAGTGGTGCTTGATAAGGTAGGCTTTGGATTTATCCTGACCTTTTCGTTTACAAAAAAAATACACAAAAAATGAGCGAGTTATGAGTGAACGTTGGCATTCATATTTTAAAACTCATGGGGCATTTAATCATGATTGGCTAGCTACTGCGGTCTCGCATTGGGGCTTCCATGAATTACTCTATGGCATGATTGTCCGCCATTGCCCCAAGCCGGCTCGTATCCTTGATGTGGGTAGCGGACCTGGATGGTCGGACTACTATCTTGCATCTTGTGGGTACGAGGTTACGGGGATTGATAATGAGCCTAGGCTGGTTGAACTTGCTCATATTCAGGCAGACCGTTTTGGTGTTTCGGCAAAATTTGAGGTCGCTGATGCCTTTGACTTGTCCGCCTATTATTCAAAGTTTGATTTAGCCTATTCTTGCGGAGTGCTTGAACATTTTGACCGTGATGTGACTGTTAGGTTGCTTAAAGAGCAGGCATTGTGTGCGTCTCTTGTCATTATAGAAATTCCCACTCGTTATACGGTTTATGCTGGTGGAATTACAGATGAGCGAATTTATACTATCAACGAACTTGCTAAAATTGTTGAAGATGCTGGGATGCGTGTGGTTGCGAAGTTTGGATATGGTGATTTAACTGCGACGGGATGGCATGTTTTTCTCCGTCGAGTTCTTCCGCGCGCTCTTTGGCGTTGGTTGCAAAATAAAGGCTACGCTTACAGTATTGCGGTTATCGGAGCTCGTCAATAGATGGGCTCATACAAAGATTGTTTTATAAGTAAATCAAAAAATAAAAAGGGAAATAGGCGAATTTTATACATAATTGGCTCACTTGCGGTTGGTGGTGCAGAACGCCATGTTGTTCAAGTTGCCATACGATTGAAAGAACTCGGTTGGGAAACAGAGGTTTTTGTTTTGTATCCTGGTGGTCCTTTGACGGATGCTCTAACAAAAGCCAAGGTACCAGTTTACGGATTTTTCCTTCCTAATGTACTTTCTCTTCTATTAAAAAATGCCCGGCTTCGTGCTTGGACAGGAATGGCTTTTACAGCATTTGTACTGATCACAAAGTTATGGTTTCGACGGCCGGCTATCTTGCATTTTTTCCTTCCGGCTGCATACATATTTGGAGGTTTGCTCTCATTTTTTACTTTTGGCCCTGCGAAAATCATGAGTCGGAGAAGTTTGCGAAATTATCAGGCAGCGTATCCGTTATTCACCAAGATCGAACATTTTTTGCATCCCAGAATGGATTTGGTGTGTGGCAATTCTCTTGCAGTTGTTACGGAATTGGAGGCTGAAGGGTTAGAGGCTCATCGCCTTCGCCTTATTTACAACGGAATTGATTTTAGCCTTTATAACCAGCCTTTTGACCGTAAAGGGGTCCGCGCAAAGTTTGAAATTCCTGAGGAGGCCATCGTTTTTGTAATAGTAGCTAATTTGATTCCATATAAGGGGCACTCGGATTTAATCAGGGCCCTTGCATCCGTCAAAGGAAAACTCCCGGAACCTTGGATTCTCTTGTGTCTTGGGCGTGATGATGGCATAGGTGCAGATCTTCAGCGTGAAGCAGAATATCTTGGTATTGCAACTCATATTCGTTTTCTTGGATCTCGTACGGATGTTCCAGACTTTCTCCGCCTCGCAGATGTGGGGTTGCTCTGCTCGCATGAGGAGGGGTTTTCCAATGCTGTGCTTGAGTGCATGGCAGCTGGTTTACCCATGGTAGTGACTGACGTTGGTGGAAACGCTGAAGCAGTACTAGACGGTGTTACAGGATATGTCGTTCCTGCGCGTGCTCCCAAGCTGCTTGGCGATGCTGTATTGCGTATGGTGCTTGATGGAAGGAGGCATGTCATGGGAGAAAAGGGGCGCCAACGCGCCATGGAAAAATTCTCTATGTCAGCCTGCATTGATGCCTACGAGGCAATGTATTGCGAAGCAACTGCTGGTATTTGTGGTGGGCCACTTGTCAAAAATTAGGCAATTGCTAAGACCTTCTAGTAATTTATGAGTCAGGTGTAATTATGTGTGGCTTAACCGGTTATTTTGGTGCAGAAACTTTTTTTGCTGTTGAAGACGCAAGAAGTGTTTTGAAGCGAATGGCAGATACGATTGTGAGTCGTGGGCCGGATGATTTTGGTTGCTGGCATGATGATTCGGCGGGTGTTGCTCTGGCGCATCGGCGCTTGTCTATACTTGATCTTTCTCCGGCAGGGCATCAGCCAATGCAATCGGTATGTGGGCGCTATATTCTTGTATTTAATGGGGAGATATATAACCATCAAAATTTGCGTGCAGAGCTTGAGAAATCATCTTTGGTCAGCAGATGGCGAGGTCATTCCGATACGGAGACAATTTTGGCAGGATTAGTAGCTTGGGGGGTTCGGGCTACAGTTGAGCGCTGTATTGGTATGTTTGCATTTGCAATATGGGATAGAGAGGAGCGAGCTCTAACGCTAGGGCGTGATCGTTTAGGAGAGAAACCCCTCTATTACGGATGGCAAGGCTCTGGAGGGCGATCATGCTTTCTGTTTGGTTCTGAGCTCAAGGCACTGAAGGTGCATCCGTCGTTTTCTGCAGAAGTTGATCGTAGCGCGATGTGTTTGTTAATGCGCCATAATTATATTCCTGCGCCTTACTCTATTTATAAAGATATTTATAAACTGCCACCAGGAGTACTGCTAACTGTTTCTCTTTCGCAGCGTGAGCCAAAAATTTCCAAATATTGGTCACTTTCGGATGTTGCCGTTTCAGGTTGTCGTCAAGGATTTTCTGGATCTCCCGAGCAGGCAGTTGATGAATTGGAAGGGTTGCTCAAGTCTGCAATTGGTCAGCAGATGGTAGCAGATGTTCCATTGGGTGCATTTCTTTCGGGCGGGATTGACTCTTCAACGGTAGTTGCCTTAATGCAGGCGCAGTCTGGGCGCCCGGTCAAGACTTTTACTATTGGTTTCAATGAAGAAGGTTATAACGAGGCAGTTCATGCGAAAGCTGTAGCTCGTCATTTGGGAACAGATCACACTGAGTTGTATGTGACTCATCAGCAGGCATTGGATGTTATTCCACGTTTGCCAACGTTGTATTGTGAGCCTTTTTCGGATTCATCTCAGATCCCGACATTTTTAGTATCGCAGTTAGCTCGGCAACACGTCACGGTCTCGCTTTCAGGAGACGCAGGCGATGAACTATTTTGTGGTTATAACCGGTATCTATTAGCAAATCAATTATGGCGAAAATTGTCACGTTTTCCAGTAAGTGCTCGTCGCTTGGCTGCTTATGGCCTGACTGCGTTTTCTCCATCGTTCTGGAATGCTCTACTCGCACCATTCAACGGCGTATTGCCCGACTCGATGAGGCACGCCAATCTTGGCGATAAATTGCATAAAGGTGCCGCAGTCTTGGCGACAAAAAGTGTGGATGCGCTTTATCTTGGTTTGGTTTCGCATTGGGATGATCCTTCTAGCTTGGTTATCGGGGGTAACGAGTTCCCAACTTTGTTGACTGGGAATGCACCGCAATTATTTGGGCTAGATGAGATACAGCGGATGATGGCGCTGGATGCAATAACTTATCTGCCGGACGATATTCTGGTGAAAGTGGATCGGGCGGCGATGGGTGTCTCACTTGAGAGTCGTGTGCCGTTTCTGGATCATCGGGTCGTAGAGTTTGCCTGGTGCTTGCCGCAGTCAATGAAGTTGCGCGATGGAGTTGGTAAATGGATTTTGCGCCAAGTGCTTTATCGACATGTGCCCAAGGCATTGATCGAACGACCAAAAATGGGGTTTGGCGTGCCGATTGATGCTTGGCTACGTGGCCCCTTGAAAGATTGGGCAGAGGCGTTATTGGATGAATCGCGGTTACGCCGCGAAGGGTTTTTTAATCCGATGCAGATCCGCCAAAAATGGGCAGAGCATTTGTCGGGTCGGAGAAATTGGCAATACCATCTGTGGGATATTTTAATGTTTCAGGCATGGTTGAGTGAGCAGTGAACGTTAATGCAGATGAGTGGAATTTATTTTGATGTCAAAACGAAAAATTTTATTGGTTTTTATCTCTTTAGGGTTGTTGTTTCTGGTTTTTTGGCTAGTTGACTTCGAAAGTCTACTGGCGCGCCTAAAGCAATTTCCCCTAGTGGCCATTGCGGGTATTTTTAGTTTGTTCTTGATCAACCTTTTTGTTGTGTCCTTCCGTTTTTGGAGGGTTTTGGCACATTTTAGTATTCCTTTGTCTTGGAATGTAGCATCTCGAGCCAGTGTTTCCGGGCACGTGGCCGGCTTGTTTATGATTTCGTTGTTCGGGCAGGTGTTAGGGCGACAGGTGGTTCTGCGTAATTTTGGTATTCAACCAGTAGTTATAGCTGCTCTGGCTGCATACGAGCGGGCTGTGTTGGCTATAGTCAGTGGCTTGTTAGGATTTGTCGGTGCAAGTTTTTTGCTGGGCCAGGCAGCGATAGCTGAATTTATGGCACGGATCTCGCTGAGTGAAATTGTGCTGGTTTTCGCCTCTGGAAGTGGCTTGAGCTTATGGCTCGGACGTTCGGTGTTTGAGGCGAGACTGAGTGTACAAACACTAACGTGGAAGAATTTGCAAAGGCTTATTGAAATTGGCGGCATCACTTTGTTGAGTGTCTTAATTACGCAACTGTGTTTTGTTGTCGGTATTTTGGCAATCGGAGCTGAGGTTGCTATTTTGCCGTTAATGGCCGCTGCGGCAGTTATCAGCTTTGCTGCGGCGATTCCAATTTCAGTCGGTGGTTGGGGGGTGCGAGAGTTCGCAGCAGTAACCGTACTGGGCTTGATGGGAGTAGCCGCAGAGGATGCGTTGTCGGTGTCAATCATTGTCGGCTTGTGCTCAACGCTAGTGATTGTTTTTGTGGCTCCGATTTCGTTACGGCGATCCAAAATGAAACCAACTAGGATTTATTCTAAACCCATGGTGCATTCTCCGATAGAGATTGAAAAAACCGCCGCTTGGTTGTTGGGAATGATCACGACTGTTGCGGTTTTTTTTCAGGTGTATATCACCTTGCCGGGCGGTGTTGTAAACGTCAATTTGGCTGATCCGTTCGCAATTCTGGCATTGGCGGCGGTGATCTTGCATTGTGTGTTTAACCGAGAGTGGCCTAACTGGCGCCTGCTACGCTTTAACCAAGCCTTGCTCGTGCTCAGTTTGTTATTGATTTTAGGGTTCGTGCGAGGTTGGCTGGAGATAGGTGTTACTCAATGGGCATTGGGGGGGAGATTGATTGGTTGGCTGATATTGTTGGGGTATCTTAGTGCTGGTTATGTGTTAATTGTGCATGCTGGTCGCCATGGCTTACGACGGTTAGTGGAAACCATGGCAGCGACGGCAACTATGGTGGTTTTAGCGCAAATGATGCTTCGAGTATTGGTGCACTGGGGGCTTAATCTGAGTATTTACCTCGCTCCAAATTTTGAAGGCTATGCCGGTAACCGTAACGCCTTCGCATTTCAGTTGCTAACAAGCATGGTGTTGTTGTTAGCGTATACAAAAATATTTTCTAGATATGTTGATCGCGGTGGGTGGAAGCATGCTTTATTGATTCCACTTATGTTGGGTACTATGTTCGTCGGTTTAGTCTGGAGTGGTTCCCGTGCGGGACTGGCTGTCGGTGTAATGTTATTAGTCGCCGCTTGGATTGGTTTTTCTGATCGTAAAACGATTCTTAGGGGAGGGCTTGTTGCAGCCTTGCTCTGGATATTGTCTTATCTTGCAACGCTGGAGGGAGTAGGTGGGTTACTAGTGCAAGGTACAGTGGTACAAAGTATGGGAGTGCAAAGTACATTCTCTGGCGATTACAGCGACACCGAGCGATGGGCAACCTTTATTCATGCTTTTGATTTGTGGAGAGAATCACCACTGCTAGGTGCAGGATTGGGTGTTTTTATCGCGAAAAGTGCTACTTGGCTTGGGCATCCGCAGGTAATTCATAGTACCCCGTTGTGGTTGCTTGCCGAATTCGGTTTGTTGGGAGTGGCTGTATTTGGTTGGTTGGTTTGGATGTTTTGTGCTTACTTTTGGAGGGAGCGAGCTTCTCCGATATATCGAGCACTATTGATGTTATTGGCTGCTGTTTCGGTATTTAGTTTGGCTCATGAGATTTTTTATCAACGTATTTTTTGGTTGGTGCTAGGAGCGCTTTTGGCTAGGCCTATTACGGCTAATAAAATATGAAGCCACGCCTACTATTCGTCGTAAACGTGGACTGGTTTTTTTTATCACATCGTTTGCCAATTGCTTTAGAGGCTAGTCGAAGTGGCTATGAAGTACATCTCGCAGCTGCTATTACAGATAAACTTGATATTCTGAAAAGCTACGATTTGGTGGTTCATCCCTTGGCTCTAGATCGAAGCAGTATGAATTTGGTTTCAGCGCTTCGTACATTTGTGCAGATTTGGCAGTTATTCAGGTTTGTGAAGCCAAATCTGGTGCATTTGGTAACTATTAAGCCTGTGGTGCTTGGAGGGCTCGCAGCTCGCTTGGCTAGAGTGCCGGCTGTGGTGGTAGCCATTTCCGGCTTGGGTTTTGTTTTTGTGGCGCAAGGTTGGTTGGCTACTTTACGGCGATGGCTAGTAGGCGGTTTGTATCGAGTAGTGCTTGGCCATAGTAATTTGAAAGTCATTTTTCAAAATCAGGATGATCAGTTTCAAGTTACGAAATTAACAGGTTTGCCAACCCAGTCAATGGTTTTAATTCGTGGTTCTGGCGTTGATCTAGAGCAATATCGGTATATGCCTTTGCCAGATGATCGTTTGCCTGTGGTTATGTTGGCAGGGCGATTGTTGGTAGATAAAGGTGTGCGGGAGTTTGTACAGGCGGCAAAAATTTTAAAAAATGCTGGAGTAATGGCACGCTTTGTCTTGGTTGGGACGTCGGATGCTGAGAATCCTTCTAGTCTAAGTGAAGATGAGTTAATGCAGTGGGCTGATGAGGGGGTGGTGGAGCTTTGGGGTAAAAGGCTTGATATGTACCAAGTTCTGGTAGAGTCACAAATAGTCGTTTTGCCCTCATATCGTGAGGGTTTGCCGAAAATATTGATTGAGGCGGCAGCTTGCGGCCGTGTCGTGGTTACTACGGATGTTCCTGGTTGTCGCGATGCAATTTTACCTGGTGTAAGCGGTTTTCTTGTGCCGGTATGCGATGACCAAGCGTTGGCGGAAGCTATATTGCAGTTGTTGGAGAACTGGCCTTTGTGTGAGTCGATGGGCAAAGCGGGTCGTGTATTCGCGGAGCGCGTGTTTGATGTGCGCCAAGTGGTTGAAAGGCATTTGCAGATTTACGACGAGTTGCTGGAAAGAGTGAAGTGAATTTAATTTCCGGTGCTACAGGTTTTGTTGGTGGTCGGCTTCTGCTTGCACTAGACAAGGATAGTTTAGTAACACGAAAGCTGAGTCGAATACCAAAGCAGCTGCCTGGTAGTGTCGTTGCTGATTTGAACGATAAATCAGCTTTGGCAGTAGCGTGCGCTGGCATAGAAACGGTGTTTCATTGTGCCGGCTATGCCCATGCCTTTTCGTCAATGACGGGTGCCGATGCTGCTCTGCATTGGCAGGTCAATTTTGAAGGAACGCGTAACCTGATTGAAGCGGCTGGTCAGGCAGGAGCGCGACGCTTTGTTTTCCTCTCCAGTGTCAAGGCGATGGCCGAGCCGGGTGAAGTATGTGTTGACGAAGATTTCCCAGGAGACCCCGATACCGCCTATGGTCAGTCCAAACGAGCGGCAGAAGCCGCTGTGCTCGCCGCTGGCCAGCGTTACGGCATGCATGTGGTCAACCTGCGCCTGAGTATGGTCTATGGTGCGGGTGGGCGAGGTAATCTCGAACGAATGGGGCGCATAGTTAAGCGCGGTTGGTTCCCACCCTTGCCGGAAACGGGCAATCATCGTTCACTGGTGCATGTGGATGATGTGGTTTCGGCGATGCGCTTGGTGGCCGAAGATGATCGCGCTTCTGGGAAAACTTACATTGTCGCCAGTCAGGAAGCTCCTTCCGGCCGGGGCTTATTCGATACTTTGCGCGCAGTGCATGGGTTGTCGCGCTCGGGCTGGTCACTGCCAGTACCTGTTTTGCGATTGGCAGCAGGCATCGGTGATACGCTTGAAACGTTGCTGAAGCGCCGCTTGCCCCTGGATTCTGAAGCGCTAGATCGCTTGCTTGGTTCGGCTTGGTATTCCCCTGCGCGTATCGAGCAACAATTAGGTTGGAAGGCCAAAGTAACTTTAGCCGATGGTTTGTCAGAGATGCTAAAGTTATGAAACGTTTTTTTGATTTGCTCCTGGCGCTCCTTGCCTCACTGATTCTGGCTTTGCCAGTGTTGGTGGTGGCGCTTCTAGTCAGGATCACTTCTCCGGGACCGGCATTGTATTGGTCTGACCGGGTTGGTCGGTATAACCGGATTTTCAAGATGCCCAAGTTCCGCAGCATGAGAATTGGTACGCCGGCGGTGGCAACGCATCTTTTGCAGGATCCGAATACCTACCTGACGCCAATTGGTTCATTCCTGCGCAAATCCAGTCTCGATGAATTACCCCAGTTGTGGAGCATCCTGGTCTGTGACATGAGTTTTGTCGGCCCGCGCCCGGCGCTTTTCAATCAGGATGACCTGATTGCGCTACGTACTGAGCAGGGTGTGCATGAACTGACACCGGGTTTGACCGGCTGGGCCCAAGTCAACGGGCGGGACGAATTGCCGATCCCTGAGAAAGTCAAGTTAGATGTCGAATACCTGCAGCGCCATTCTTTGTGGTTTGACATCCATATTCTGTGGCTGACCTTTGTCAAAGTGCTTCGTCGTGACGGTGTCTCGCATTAATCAGGGTGTAGCGGGTTAAAATTCAAGTTTTAGACCGCAAGCCGGTCTACCACCGGAATTTTATTGGAACGAGTTGCATGACCAATCCGCGTACCCTGGCCGCTTTTCTCCATGATCTGGTGGCTGCTGCTCTTGCGTGGATGCTCGCCTTCTGGCTGCGCTTTAATTTCGATGTTCCTGCCGAGTTTACCGCTTCGGCCAGCCATTCGCTGCTTTGGGTCCTGCCGCTTTTGGGTATTCTGTTTTTCGCCTTTGGCCTCTATCGTGGCCTGTGGCGCTTTGCCAGTCTTTCTGATTTACAGCATCTGGTAGCTGCTGTGCTGACTGGCGCGCTGCTCATCACTGCCGCAGTCGTATTGTTTGGTTTGGGACCGATTCCCCGTTCGGTGCTGGTTCTGCATCCGGTATTGCTGGCTCTCGTCATGGGTGGCAGCCGTTTTGCTTACCGTAGCTGGAAAGAGCATCGCATCTATGGGCCAGCCAAAATGCGCGGCCAGCCGGTGTTGGTGCTGGGCGCGGGGGAGGCGGCGGATTCATTGCTGCGCGAGTTGAATCGCAGCGGGCTCTGGTATGCAGTGGCTCTGGTTGACGATAATCCGAACAAAATCGGGCGTCGCTTGCGCGGGCTGCCCGTATTTGGTCCGCTATCAACCGTTGGTGACATCGCAGAAAAATACGGTGCCAAACATGTCGTGATGGCTTTGCCCAGCGCCAAGCCCTCCGAGCGAAGGAGGGCTGCGGAATGTTCTGCGGCTGCCGGATTGGTGGTGATGACCATGCCCTCTTACGACGATTTGCTGGCCGGGCGTTTGTCCGTTTCCAGTATTCGTCGTGTCGAGCTTGAGGATCTGTTAGGCCGCGACGCCGTGGCACTCGATGACGCCGGGCTGCATGAACTGCTTACTGGCCGAGTGGTGCTAGTCAGTGGCGCGGGTGGCTCGATTGGTTCGGAGCTTTGCCGACAGATCGCCAAATTTGCACCTTCGCGTCTGGTGTTGCTGGAAAATTCCGAGTTTGCCCTCTATCGTATGGATGAGGAGTTGGCGCAGGTCTTTCCGTCGCTGGACCGCAGTTGCTGGGCGGGGGATGTACGTGACGGCGAGCGGGTGGCAGAAATATTAGATGCCGAAAAGCCTGCTGTGATTTTCCACGCTGCAGCCTACAAACATGTGCCGCTGATGGAACAAGCCAATGCCTGGCAGGCCGTGCGGACGAATGCCTTGGGTACACTGACACTGGCTCGCGCAGCACGGCTCGCCGGAGTCGACAAGTTTGTCTTGATTTCAACCGATAAAGCGGTCAATCCGACCAACGTGATGGGGGCCAGCAAGCGCTTGGCGGAGCGGCTTTGTCGAGCAACCCAGGGCGAAAGCGGGACGCGTTTTGTTACGGTGCGCTTTGGCAATGTATTGGGTAGTAATGGCAGTGTCATCCCCAAGTTCCGCGAGCAGATCGCCCGGGGCGGGCCGGTGACGGTGACCCACCCCGATATCGTCCGCTATTTCATGACTATTCCCGAGGCCGCACAGTTGGTCTTGCAGGCTGGCTGGATGGGGCAGGGTGGTGAAATCTTCGTGCTCGACATGGGTGAGCCGGTCAAAATTGTCGATCTGGCACGCGACATGATCCGGCTTTCCGGTTTTTCTGAAGATGAAATCCAGCTTGAATTTACTGGGCTGCGGCCAGGCGAGAAACTTTACGAAGAGTTGTTGGCAGACGACGAGGCGACCCTCCTGACTCCTCATCCCAAGCTGCGGATTGCCAAATTGGCCGACAGCATGAGCAATGCCGAGTTTCAGGAGTTGCTGGCCTGGTTGACGCCGAATGTTCGTGAAACGAGCGCGGTGAAGCATGGGCTGAAGTATTTTGTGCCTGAATATGTAACCAATTGACTGGCTGCTGGCTGGTCCGTTCTTTTAGTAAACGGAGTTTTCCTTGAGCGCTGAATTCCTTGATCTTCCCCAACTGATCTCTGCCGCAGGCACCGTGCGTTTGCCGGGGTCTAAGAGTATTTCCAACCGTGTCCTGCTATTGGCGGCTTTGGCCGAAGGCGAGACTGAAGTCTGCGATCTTTTGGTGTCAGATGATACCGAGCGCATGTTGGAGGCTTTGAAGTACTTGGGAGTTGGCGTGGCCCATCTGGGCGCGGGAAGCTGGTCAATCAAGGGGTGCTGTGGAGTTTTTCCAGTCAAGCAGGCTGAACTGTTCCTCGGGAATGCCGGTACTGCCTTTCGTCCGCTAACTGCAGCACTGGCTCTGGCGGGGGGCGATTACATCCTGAGAGGGGTCGCCCGCATGCATGAGCGGCCGATCGGTGACTTAGTCGATGGTTTGCGCCAGTTGGGGGCCGATGTAACCTACCTGGCCAATGATGGATTTCCCCCCTTGCAACTGAAGCCGGCCAAAATTCGGCCGGGTGGTGTGGTCAAGGTGCGGGGCGATGTCTCGAGTCAATTTTTGACCGGTTTGTTGATGGCCTTGCCGCTTACCGGTGAGACTGTTGCGGTCGACGTCGTTGGCGAGCTTATTTCCAAGCCGTACATCGAGATTACGCTGGCCATCATGGCGCGCTTCGGTGTGGTGGTACAGCGCGAAGGGTGGCAACGATTTACGGTGCTGGCTGGCAGTCGCTACGTTTCACCCGGTCGGGTCTATGTTGAAGGTGATGCTTCGTCAGCTTCCTACTTTCTTGCACTGGGGGCGATTGGTGGTGGTCCGATTCGCGTTGAGGGTGTCGGTCAGGATTCGATTCAGGGCGACGTACGTTTTGCCGAGGCTCTGGCCAAGATGGGCGCCGTGATTGAGATGGGGCCAAACTGGATGGAAGCGCGTGCGCCGGAAGCTGGTCTGGTTGCGGTTGACCTCGATTGCAACCATATTCCTGATGCGGCAATGACCTTGGCAACAACGGCACTTTTTGCCAAGGGTACGACCACGCTGCGCAACATCGCCAGTTGGCGGGTCAAGGAGACCGATCGCATCGCGGCGATGGCCATCGAGTTGCGCAAGCTCGGTGCAGTTGTCGAGGAGGGGCAGGATTTTATCCGGGTCACCCCGGCCAGCCTCAAGCCGGCGGCCATCGATACCTATGACGATCACCGCATGGCCATGTGTTTTGCGCTAGCTGCCTTTGGCACGCCGTTGCGTATCAATGACCCGAAGTGCGTGGCCAAGACGTTCCCTGATTTCTTTGAACGTTTTGCAGCAGTGACCAAATCGGCCCCAGTTATCGCCATTGATGGCCCCTCGGCTTCGG
>Ga0075152_10001499_pt1 | contig 16807 bp, 12 predicted proteins | sample JI61114C2DNA_FD_70964 | JGI IMG/M metagenome (GOLD analysis project Ga0075152, IMG submission 70964) | Wastewater effluent complex algal communities from Wisconsin, to seasonally profile nutrient transformation and Carbon sequestration -... | ecosystem: Engineered > WWTP > Effluent > Algae...
ATGTCCAGATTGATCACGTCTGCGCTGAGGCGGGTGGCGGCAATCTCGAAGGTGGTACGGGTGCGTGTGGAGTTTTCAAAAAACAGGTTGAAGACGCTCTTGCCCCGCAGCAGGGGGACTTTCTTGACTTCGCGGTCATTGACGCTGACAAAGTTTTCAGCGGTATCCAGAATGTGGGTGAGGATGCTCTTGGGGAGCCCTTCCACCGACAGCAGGTGAATGAGTTCACCGTTTTTGTTGAGTTGGGGGTTGCGTTTGTACAGCATGGTCGGTTACCGCGTCTTGACGTTGAAGCTGAACACGCCGGACTCGCTGCGCGCGAGAGCGAGTGACTGGCTGGCTGGTAACGTGACCCGGGCGGCGGCAAAGTCAGCCTGAATAGGCAACTCGCGGCCACCGCGATCCACCAGCACAGCCAGCATGACACTCGCTGGACGGCCATAGTCAAACAGCTCATTGATGACCGCGCGGATGGTTCGCCCGGTGTAGAGCACATCGTCCAGAATCAGGATCTCGGCATCCTTCACATCAAAGGGAAGACGCGTCTGCCCGCCCGAGGCCAAGCCCCTGCTTGCGAAATCATCTCGGTGCATGCTGGACGAGATCACACCGGGTTGATCCAGCAGGTTCAGGTCACGCTGCAGGCGTTCAGCCAACCAGGCGCCGCCAGAAGTAATGCCCACCAGCCTGGTTTTGGCGTGGGTCATTGACTGCACGCCACGCAACAGGTCGCGGTACAGGGCCTCTGCATCCAGCGCCAGTACGCTCATGGAATGCTCCTTAAAAATTGCTCAAGAATGATGCAGGCGGCAGCCGCATCGGCATCCTTTGCGCCGCGAGCCAGCGCCTCGGTTGTGCTGTAGCGTTCGTCCACTTCAAACACGGGCAGATTGAATCGACCATGCAATTGTCGGCCGAACTTGCGGGCGCGCAGCGTGTTGTCGTGCTCAGCGCCATCAGGGTGAAAGGGTACGCCTATCACGAGTGCGTCTGGCTGCCACTCCTGAATGATTTTGTTGATCTTCACGAACCGGGCATCACCCTCTGCTGCAATCGTTGGCTGAGGTTGAGCGCCGCGGGTCAAACGGTTGCCCACGGCGACACCGGTGCGCTTCAGGCCGTAGTCGAACGCCAGGAACGTTCGCAGACTTGCGTTCACGTCTGCGTGCTCGGTTTGCAATGGCGGCGTATCGGTCTTCACGCGTGCCCCGCATCTGGCGACAGCATCCAGGCTTCAACACCCAGCAACCCAAGCGCCTTGTCATACCGCTGCTCTACCGGCGTATCGAAGATCACACTCCGATCTGCATCCACGGTCAGCCAGCTGTTCTCCGACAATTCTGATTCCAGCTGACCTTCACCCCAGGCCGAGTAACCCAGGGACACCAACACCCTGCGTGGGCCGGCACCCATGGACAACGCTTCCAGCACGTCTTTGGAGGTAGTCATTTCCAGTCCGCCGGGAATGGTCATGGTGGAGGCATACACCGTTTCACCCGGCTTGTCGGTGGGGGCATGCATGGGTTCGTGCAGAACAAAGCCGCGATCGGTCTGCACTGGGCCGCCCTTGAACACCGGCGTCTGGAGCAGGTCATCGCGCTTGAGGGGCAGTTCGACCTTGTCAAACAGCACCTTGAGGTCAATGTCACTGGGCTTGTTGATGACCAGTCCCAGAGAGCCGCGTTCGCTGTGCTCACACACGTAAACCACGCTGCGGGAAAATATCGCGTCCTCCAGCCCGGGCATGGCAATCAGGAAATGATTCGTCAGGTTAATGGGGGCAGAATCACTGGACATGCTGGAATTTTAACGGGGCTGACAAAAATGCAATTTGACACGGGTGTTGTGTGGTTTCGGCGCGACCTGAGGACAGACGACAACACCGCTTTGTGGTCGGCCCTTAAATCATGCAAAAAGGTGTACTGCGTCTTCGTTTTTGACCAGGAAATCCTCAATGGTTTACCCCGGCAGGACCGCCGAGTCGAGTTCATCCGGGAGTCATTGGTTGGTCTGGATGAAGACCTGCGGGCCCTGAGCGGCAAACCCGGCGCAGGAATCATCGCCCGCCATGGCGCTGGATATGAGGAAGTGGCACGGTCGGCACAAGAGCTAGGCGCGCAGGTTGTATTTGCAGCCCACGACTATGAGCCGCAAGCCATTGCACGGGACATCAAAGCCAGGGGCGCGCTGGCCGAGTTGGGAATTTCGTTCCATACCGTCAAGGATCAGGTCATTTTTGAGGGGCGGGAGTTGCTGACCAAGACGGGCACGCCTTATGGCGTCTTTACGCCTTACAAAAATGCCTGGCTGGCCCGGCTTAATGACGCCTGTTTGAAAACGCATGATGTGGCCCCGCTCTCGGGCGCACTCGCCGAGCGCCCGGTCAGCATGCGACGCGGGGTGATGACGCTCGCTGAGCTCGGCTTCGCGCAAACGAATTTGTTGGAACTGAAAATTCCGACGGGCTCGGCAGGGGCGTCAGAGTTGTTTTCAACTTTTTTTGACCGGATGGACCGTTACGACGAAACACGCAACTTCCCCAGCGTGAAAGGCCCCAGCTACCTGGGTGTGCACTTGCGCTTTGGAACCGTGTCCATCCGCAAATTGGTGGCCACCGCCTGGCAACGAACGCTGCACGGCAGCGCTGGCGCAACTGTGTGGCTCAGTGAGCTGATCTGGCGGGATTTCTATTTTCAAATTCTGGCAAATTTTCCGAATGTGGCTCACAGCGCCTACAAGCCCGAATACGATGCCATCCAGTGGGAGACAGGCGAGCATGCGAGGAAGCTGTTCAAAGCCTGGTGTGAGGGCTGCACTGGCTACCCGCTAGTAGATGCAGCTATGGCTCAACTCAATCAGACGGGCTACATGCACAACCGCTTGCGGATGGTGGCCGGGAGTTTTCTAGTCAAAGACCTGGGCATCAACTGGCAATGGGGTGAAAAATACTTCGCAGAAAAACTCAACGACTTTGACCTGTCAGCCAACAATGGGGGCTGGCAGTGGGTGAGTTCAAGCGGATGCGACGCCCAGCCTTATTTCAGGATATTCAATCCCGTCAGTCAGAGCGAGAAGTTTGATGCCGACGGCAAGTTCATCCGGCGCTACCTGCCTCAGCTTGCCAAATTGCCGACCAAGGTGCTACATGCTCCCTGGCAGGCAAGCACCGAAGTTCTGGCCGCGTGCGGTGTTACGTTGGGAAAAACTTATCCGGAGCCGGTCGTATCACATGAAGAAGCCAGGGCACTGACTCTTCAGAGATACGCCGTTGTGAAGAAGATCAAACCGGGTTGATGATCGCGTCTTCTGCGAAGCAATAACTGCGAACCAGCCCCAGCAATTCGTCTTCAGAGTAGGGCTTGCCAAGATAGTGGTCAACTCCGAGATCTTTCGCGTGATCACGATGCTTTTCAGCAATCCGCGACGTGATCATGATGATGGGCAAGTCACTCAAATTCTTGTCCCCACGAATATTGCGGGCCAGATCGAAGCCATCCATACGGGGCATTTCGATGTCTGAAAGTACGACCGATGGTTTTTCTTCCTGCAATCGTTCCAGCGCCTGCAAACCATCCGCAGCCATCGCGACCCTGTAGCCCTCACGCAATAGAAGACGTTGAGTGACCCGGCGTACGGTGATCGAATCATCTACCACCAACACCAACGGGATTTGGTTTTTACCGCCCACCGCCAGAGGTTCAGCGATTCCGGCCAACTTCTGCGCGGCTGCGTGCGCACTGGCATGCAGGGAATCCGTACGCATCTTTCGCGCCTGATCGCCATAAACCGTTGCCAGAGCGACCGGGTTATAGATTAAAACGACCGCGCCGGACGCGAGGATGGACATTCCCGTCAAGCCGGGCAAACGCGACATCTGAGGGCCAAGGTTCTTGACCACTACCTCCTGGTTGCCCAGTACCTCGTCAACGTGGACGGCTACACGCTGGCCAGCGCTTCGGAAGATAGCGACCGGGCAGTTCCGTGAAACGGTCTCCGAACTCTGAGCAGACGTTTGCAGGAGCGCCCCAGACCAGAAAAAAGGCACTTGCTCACCATCGTGCATGAACACGTCAGTTTCATAAGCGCGCGCGAGATCTTGAGCAGACACTCGTTTCACGATTTCAACAATATTTGCTGGAACGCCCACACTGAGGGAGCCCAGACGCAGCATAACCACTTGAGTTACAGCAGTGGTCAGCGGCAATACAAGTCGAAAATTGGTACCAAGTCCTAGCTTAGTGGAAGTCTCAATTCTCCCGCCCATCGCATTCACTTCGGCACGAACCACATCCATACCAATACCGCGGCCGGCCAGCTCAGTAATTTCGCTAGCGGTAGACAAACCCTGCATGAAAATCAACTCGGCGGCCTCTGCGTCCGACAACACAGTCCCAATTGGCACCAAGCCATTGGCGATTGCCTTCGCACGAATCCTGGTCAGATCCAGCCCCCCCCCGTCGTCAGCAAACTCCACTGACACATCATTGCTCTGGTGATGCAAAGAAATAGAAACTGTCCCCACAGCAGGTTTGCCACCCGCTAACCGAGTCGCACTGTCTTCGATACCATGGGCCACAGCATTTCGCAAAATATGCTCAAACGCAGGAGCCATCCGCTCTAGTACACCCCGGTCCATTTCCATGGATCCGCCGTTGATATCCAGCTTGACCTGTTTCCCGGAATCCTTGGAGGCTTGTCTCAAAACACCATAGAGACGCTCTGAAATGCTTTCAAACTCCACCATCCGGGTACGCAGCAAATCACGCTGCAGTTCGCGTGCCTGGCGCGCTTGGGCAATCAAATCATCTTCGGTACCTTCCAGAGCGCGCTGCAGATTTCGCTGCACGGTAGCCACGTCGTTGACGGACTCCGCCATCATTCGCGTCAACTCCTGAACCCGGGTAAAACGGTCAAATTCCAAAGGATCGAATCCTTGCGCAGAGTCTTTCGCCTGTGCAAGGCGGGACTGCATCTGCGATTCAGCCTGAACTTCAATATCCCTCAACTGGTGCCGCAATCGATCCAGATTGCCAGTCAATTCACCGAGCGAACCACGGAGTTGCCCAAGGCGGGCATCCAGCCGGGATCGCGTAATCATCACTTCCCCTGCCTGGTTGACCAGTCGGTCAAGCAACTGCGAGCGAACCCGGACAGACTGGCTGACCACCGGGCGAGCCGGTAGCACTGTGGCCGAACGCAGTGGGGCAAACGTTGCCGGAGCAACTATTTCCTGTGATTCAGTCTCCACATCTTGCTGCGGTACTTCTTTGACCACGGCAAGTGGCGTTTCTGGCAGGCTTTGCTGTTGCTCTGGGCTGGCACGTAGCGCATCAAAATTAGCTTGCAAACCATCGAAGCGGGCCAGCAAAGGCTCTACAAGTGAGGTTTCAAGATGCTCTGTGCCCAGACTTTCAATGGCCGACTCCATGCGATGGGTCATCTCGCCCAGACGCATGGCTCCTGCCAGTCTCGCGCTTCCCTTTAGTGTGTGCAACACACGCAAAACTTCCACCCGAGCACCAAGATTGTCTGGACGTGCTGACCACTGGCGCAGCGCACCACCCAATTGTGGCAGCAGCTCAAGTGCTTCTTCTTCAAAGATCGGGAAGAGATCGGCATCAAGTGAATCGACAAGATCAATGTCGTCATCGCGCTCTTGAACGACAACGCGTTGAGAAGCCGCCGTCAATCCGGCGAGTAATGTCTCGTCTTGGTGAATCTCGGAAATTGGCGCAGATGTCGCAGGCCCATCTGCTTTGAGGAACTCACTGGCAGGTTCCGCTTTCGCTTGAGGCTCTACTGTAAATTGCGAGAGAGATGCATAACCACTATCCCGTTCAGGCCCTTCGTCAAGTGCAAGCATCGGGAACTGGGTGTCCAATATGGACCGCAGGGAGTCCAAAATTTGGGGATTGGGCTCCTTCAGGAACCCAGCCGCAAATTGGTGCAGTAGACGCCTGATTTCTTCAGCAGCTTCAACAAAATCTCGCGCCTGATCAGCTGTTCCCTGAGCATGCAGCTGCACATGTTGTAGTGCCTGTTCCAAGGCCCGTGCTATTTCGGAAAGACCCGAAAAGCCAACGGTGGACGAGCTACCCGAAAGGGAGTGGGCAAGCGCAATCGCAGCATCCGGAAGTGGTTGATGAAGTTCAAGTGCCCACTCCGAGAGTTCCGTGGATAGATGCCGCGACCACTCGTCAGCCTCATTCAGGAACACGTTGTACAGCGGAATACCTATTCGCAGTGGCCCAATTATCTTGACCTGATCGGCATCGTCATTTCCAAAAGGCTGCCCGTCGGGCACCAATAAGGAATCCTGCGCTTCGGGCACAGGCTCTGCTACCAACGGTAATTCAGAGAGTTCCTGCGCATTTGCGGCAGCTGGTGGCACGGTGGTCACTGGATCAGCGTGCCCGACAAAATCAATATCCTCCAGATCCAGCGACGCAAGATCTGGTTCGACTGGATTCGAAACAGGCGACAAGCTAGGCAACCGTTCGACGGATGCCTCCTGAAGCTGGGTCGCCGCAAATGGCATGTACGCAGGCACCGGCGCCGGTTTGACTTCCTCTTCGAGAGGCGGCATGAAGGCAGAAACCTGCGTTTCTTCAAAATCGGGATGCAGGTCTGCACTCCAACCTGTTGGTGCCCATTCCGACTCAGCCGAGACATCATCCGTTTGATCGGCTACTTCCGGTCGATCTTCCACTCCGGGCAAACGAAGTGCCACAACCTTGTTGTTGAGACGCAGACCGTCGGCGGCATCCCGGAAAGCCTGAGCACTCCATCCTGAGTCGCTGCCCTTGGCAATGTCTTCAACCCAGTGGTCGAAACCTCGCAACGACTCATGAGACAAATGTACCAATTCAACGCTGGCAGGTTTTTGCTCAGCCAGCCAGGTGTTGAGAAGTTGCTCCAGTGACCATGCTGCCTCGCCAAACTCATTGAGGCCCACCATTCGGGAGCTGCCCTTAAGCGTGTGGAAACTACGGCGCAGTGTGGTCTGCTCTCCAAGATTAGCAGGGTCTGCCGCAAGCGCCTTCACAGCGGCCAGACCCGTCTGAACCACCTCACGCGCCTCGTCCAAAAAGATATCCCGCAGCTCCTGATCGATTTCAGGCTCAGGCAACGCAACCTTGGCAGGCGTCTGAGCCTGGGAGGCTTGCACCGTATCCGTTGGCAACCGGGAGTTGACGGCATCGCCACTCCAGCCGGATGGCCTGAATTCGAGTTCATCGGCCGTTTGCGGTGCTTGCACCACTGCGGCCTTCTCACGCCCCATCAGTGGCTTGAACTCCCCCAACTCTTCGTCGTATACAAACAGCTTCTTTGCAAGTGCTCGCTGATAGCTGAGCATGTCAATCAGAAAACCCAAGGCCCCCAGACTATTACCCAGCTTCTCGAAAATCCCGCTTTGCAACGTCTGCTCATCAATCTCACTAACCAGAAACTTTTCTGCGCTATCGCGAAGTCTCATGGTAGCCAGCGAAGCCTGGTCAAGCCCCAAAACTGAGAACACGCCCCTCATTTGGGCTAGTTTGCTAGGCACCTCGTGCAAGGGTACTTTGTCAGTCGGATTGCGGAAGAACTGGTCAAGTGATTTCTCTACTTCCCCCAACGTGGTTCGCAACTCATCAACGACACTACCCATCGTCTGACGATCACTGACGCGACGGTACAGCTCTTCCATCCACCCTTCAAGCGGCTCAGGCTGGCCACCAGAAACAACATGTTCCAAACGATGTGCCAGCCGCTGGCTACGTTCCGCCATTTGGGATTCTGTCGGATCCAGATCGGCATAAGCCGCCTCCAGATAGAGTACAGCCGTGGCCACTTCCATCGCAACAGGGGTGCTCGGCGGCTCTCCTGTCTTGATGGTGACATCGATCGCAAGAGTCAGGGCGCGAGCCAGGTCGCCACATTCCGGATGGAGCTTCAAGATGGACTCGCTCACCGCAGCAAATTGCTCAACGGCCATCTTCAGACGATTAGTGTCTCCACCGGCCAAAGCAGACCACGTCTCCGTCGCGGAAGCAATGCGCTTTCGCGCTTGAACCAGTAGCGCGGGATCAAAACGACCAAATTGAGTGGTGTCGTAGGCAAAGGACTTGGTGCGGGTAAGACCATAGGCCGCACGAACAGCCGGCAGCACAACCAGCTGAGCGCCCTCAGCAGGAATGGCCTGGGCGCAAAAGAACAACATGTCCTGAGCCAGGCGATCCGACACACCTTTTTCACCACGCGCAAGCGTGGTGTACTGAAGGATCACGCGCGACGCGACGCGTTTGACGTAAACATCTGCGGGACATAGCCCCTGCGCAATAGCCTCAAAAAAGGCAGCGGTGATCTTCCAGAATACACGTCGCTCCAAACCAGAGTGACCACTGGATAAACCCAGGCTGATGTCCCGCATCGCAACGGCAGCCCGGGCATCACCGGTCTTGACAACCTTCAACACAGCCTGATCAACACGTGCACGCGTTTCCGGACCATAGGCCAATGTTTCAGGGCGTGGTGACAGTTCCGCATCAATCCATCGCCACTCGATTGACCACAGGTCAGCCGGGTGCACCCGATCACCACCGGCAAGTTCCAATACATCGCGATATTGAGGGAACAGAGCAACTGCCGAGGCATGTTTGCCTTTGAGTACACCCTCCAGATATTCCGTCAGCGCAAAGCTTGCACGCTCCAGCTTGGTTGCCGCGACATCACTGCACAATTCGGGCCGTTGAACAAATTTTTGGGCTAGCGCTTCCATGGCGCGTAGAACTTTGGCTGGGGCTTCCAGGCCAACCATCTCGAGAGCGCCAACGGCTTGATGGAGCTGCTGGCGGGCGATACGCAGATGGCTAGCATCCAGCTCGGCAATATCTGCTCCGCGCGCCAATTCCGCGTCGCGGACAAACCTGCGCATGGCCTTGGTCGCCCCATCCAGGGACTTTCTAAGCTCGTCGAGTACCCAGGCCAATGGCCCCAGATCTGCGATCACAGAATCTTGGTCGCCTACCACCGCTGCGTTCGTTTGCATGGATTCGTGCACTCCTGCCTAAGACAACTTCAGAATGCCGGGGCTCAAGCGATCTTGAACCGTGAAACGGACTGGCGCAACTCATCTGCCATCCGTGACAGCTCGCGAACCTGGGTAGCGGTCGACCGGGTACCTTCTCCGGTTTGTTCCGTTACGGCAAAAATATGCTGAATATTGCTCGCAACAACATTAGCCAAGCCCGCTTCGCGCGAGGCTGAGCTGGAGATCTGCTCAATCAGCTCTGCGAGTTTGCGCGACACCTGGTCAATTTCAGTCAATGCCGTACCGGCGTTATCGGACAGTTTGGCCCCCTCAACCACACCCTGTGTGGAGCGCTCCATAGCCGCAACAGCGTCCTGGGTGTCGGTTTGAATGGCCTTCACCAATGCCGAGATCTGCCGCGTGGCATCTGCAGAACGTTCTGCCAGCCGCTGAACCTCCTCCGCAACTACCGAGAAGCCTCGACCGGCCTCACCGGCTGACGCCGCCTGAATAGCAGCGTTCAAGGCCAGCACGTTGGTTTGCTCTGTAATGTCAGAGATCAGCTCTGTAATTTCGCCAATCTCCTGTGAAGATTCGCCCAGACGCTTGATGCGCTTGGAGGTTTCCTGAATCTGGTCCCGGATCGAATTCATGCCGCCGATCGTGTTTTGCACAGCCTGGAAGCCAGTCTCCGCAGCTTGCAGTGATTGGCGGGCCACCGATGCAGACTCCTGCGCGCGAACAGACACCTCGTTAATTCGGGTAGCCATATCCACAACGGAGCGCCCCGTTTCCCGAATTTCACTCAGCTGTTCGTTGGATGCAGCGAGCAGTTCCGTCGATGTCGCGTCCACATCGGCAGTTGTTTGTGCCACGCGTGAAGCTGTATTTTGTACATTGGACACCAGCGCCCGCAGTTCTTCCACCGTGTAGTTCACCGAGTCCGCAATAGCGCCCGTAATGTCTTCTGTAACTGTGGCCTCCTGCGTCAGGTCGCCCTCAGCCACGGTCTGTAACTCGTTCATGAGTCGCAAAATAGCGGCCTGATTGGCATCGTTCACACGTTTGGCTTCCTGCTCCTGCCGCTCGGCATCCATACGCTGCGATTCGGCTGTGATCTGCCGCTTGCGACTATCCTGCAACTGCACGTAAGCGAATCCAGCCGCACATAGCAAAGCAAATGCAGCAGCAAGAATCATCATCACCAAAGAGCCGGTTCCCAATCCGGCTCGTCCCGACAATTTACCTTGCAGCTCTTCCAGACTCAAGCGCATGGGTTCGCTGTCTGCAACGATTGAGACCACCGCCTCACGGGCAGATACCAATCCTTGCAGGTTGCCAAGAATGCCGCCCGCCTGAGCACGCGTCTCTTCATAGACCTTCAGCAATGCCTGAAGCTGGGTCCGAACCTGCGGATCCCGAGACGGTGAAAGACGCAACTCAGCGCTGCCATCCAGCAAACCCTGTGCAATTTCCTTGAAGGAGTTCAAGTCCTTGCCCAGAAGAAACACTGCCTCGGGGCTAACACCCTCAGCAGACAAAAGCTCGTTGGAAGATTTACCAATGCGCTGGGTCAGCATCACCAACTGCCCAGCTGCGGATATCTCACCGGGAGCCGCATTCTTTTCGAGCTTCAACGAGGAGATCGACTCCGCGATTTCCAGCAAATCAGCAGATTGACGGTTGATTTGGCGCAACGCCCCGCCTGCTTGCGTCAAAGTGTCTTTTTGCGCCATTACCGTTGAAGCATTCTTCTCAGCGCGCTCAACCAAAGGCATGATCTTGTCCAGCTCTTCCTGGTAAGCAGCATCGAGCGGCGACAGGCGCATCTCATCGTCACCAGCCTTCAACCCCCGAACCGACCGTGCCAACGTATCCGAACTCTGACGGACATCGGGAAAGGCCTGTACGCCACCCACAAAAGCCTGCGAAACAGTTTTTGCAAGTCGCTGCGATTGCATCAAGGATTGCCCTGTCGCTGACAGTTGTTGCGCTACGGCACCCGATACGTTCAGCGTAAAAAACGTAACCGCGGCCAGCACCACCAAAGCAAATGCCAGCAGAATGGCGAGTACCTGTTGGTGCTGTTGAACCGTTCGTCTGCCCAGTAGAGGCAGTGATACAAGGTCCCCTGAATCCAGATCCGCATCCATGCCTGGCGTGTTGTCGGGCGATGGGCTGGCAATTGAGAACTCAGCCTCTCCCGGCGCCATGGCCACTGTGGCAGCTGGCGCCAGTGTTGCGTCGGGCTCCGAGAGGCTTAGACCCCCTTCGGACTCGGCATCAGGCGCTTTTTTTGCAAACAGATTTTTTAGTTGATCAACAACAGACATGGTGCAGCCTTAGAGGTTCGCTAACTTAAGCATTGATGTTCAAAAAACCCGGAAACTGGGACAAGGAACGTAAATCAATTTCCTGCCATACGTCCCCATTAAGGTCCGTATAACGATTTCCAAAAAACGCCGGAGCGCCAGCTTCTGGCGCAACCGAGCCCGTGAAGGAAGTCAAATTGCGAAGGCCGGCAAGACTATCAACCAGCAGCGCGCAGTTCACTTCCAGCGCAGTATTGAGAGTGATCACCCGCGCATCGGAGGCGGACCGCTCAACGCGGTCAGTCTTGGGAGCGGCAGTCGCAACTGCTGCCAGCCCCGCCAGATCCACCAAACCGTGCAAGCCACCCCGCAAATTGATCACACCCATAAACCAGGGCTGGGCATAGGGCACCGGCTGAACGCTCGCCAGCGGAAATATCTCTCCAGACTGCGCCAAAGGAAAAATGTATCGGGCGCCGCCAGCCTTGATGGCAAGCCACGACACTGCCACGCCCTCTTCACGAGCAGCTTGCAATCGGCTGGCCAGACGGGTCTGAAGTTCTCGAAGGGCTTCGCGGTTCGCCATGAGCTTTTCGTTTAACCCAACGCCTTGACTTTGGCCATCAACTCAGCCGCATCAACAGGCTTTGTGATGTAGTCCTTCGCTCCCTGGCGCAGACCCCAAACCCTGTCGGTCTCCAGATTTTTGCTGGTGCACATGATGATGGGAATCCCGGAATACTCTGGCAGCCGGTTGATTGCCCGTGTTAGCTGGTACCCATTTTGGCCAGGCATCACCACATCCATGAGGATGAGATCAGGCTTTTCTTCAGCCAGCTTGCGAAAGGCTTCATCTGCCCCCTGAGCAGTGCGAACCGACATACCGTTGGTCTGTAATAAGTCCGTCAGAAACATCAACTCCGTCTTGGAGTCGTCCACGATCAATACTTTCTGGATTGGCATCAAGGTTCTCCTTGCGTCACTGTTCCAACCTGCTGGACAGCTTGCAATAACTGGTCTTTTGTAAATGGCTTGGTCAAATAGTCCTGGGCACCCACCATCCGCCCACGCGCCTTGTCAAAAACGCCGTCCTTGGACGACAGCATGACAACGGGCACACCGGCAAACTTGATGTTGCGTTTAATGATCGCGCAGGTCTGATAGCCATCGAGCCTGGGCATCAGGATGTCACAGAAAATTACATTGGGCTGGTAGTCGTTGACTTTTGCCAGCGCATCAAAACCGTCCTCCGCAAGCAGGACTTCATGCCCGCCCTGCTTGAGGAATATCTCGGCGCTTCGCCGGATGGTATTGCTGTCATCAATGACAAGTACTTTCAAGTTCGATCCATTCGTATTCACAAGACGATGCTCCTGCCCTGGCCACAGTTGACCAAGGCCTTTGCCACCCAACCCCAGAACACACCGCTAGATCTGAACCATTTCAAAGTCTTCCTTGCGTGCACCGCACTCGGGACAGGTCCAGTTCATCGGCACATCGGCCCACAACGTACCCGGCGCAATGCCGTCGTCAGGGGCTCCCAATTCTTCGTCATAGATCCAGCCACAGATCAGACACATCCAAGTTTTTGTATCACGCACAGCTTAAGGGGCCTTCGAATAGAATGCAACGATTGTATAGACGCGACGCAGACGATTTGCGTCTGACTTGCTTCAACGCACGACATTCTGCCCCATCAAATCAACGGGCAAGCTCATGGTTCATCCAGACACCTCAACCCTTCAACTCGAAGAAGCCGAAGCTTCACATCCCGCCTGCGTTCTGGTTTTCAACGCCAACGATCCCAGCGGAGCTGGCGGCCTGTCCGGCGACGTCACCGCAATTGCCTCCGTGGGCGCACATGCGTTACCCATCATGACGGGCAGTTACGCTCGGGATACGGCTGAAATCTTTGACCATTTTCCACTCGAAGAAGAGGCTGTTTCGGAGCAGGCTCGCGTCATTCTTGAGGACGTTCCCGTGCAGGTTATCAAGGTTGGTTTTGTCGGCTCACCGGAGAATCTCAGTGCCATTGCAGAGATCGCAACTGACTATGCCGACATCCCCCTGGTGGCCTACATGCCGAACCTGTCATGGTGGAACGAAGTGCAGATTGACCTCTATCTGGATGCCTTTCGTGAGCTGGTTTTGCCACAGACAACGGTGTTGGTAGGAAACCACAGTACGCTGTGGCGATGGCTGCTTCCGGACTGGAGTTCAGAGAAAAGCCCTACCGCGCGTGACATTGCACGTGCTGCACATGAGCTGGGCGTGCCCTACACGCTGGTTACCGGCATCCCGCTACCCGACCAATTCATCGACAACGTGCTGGCCTCTCCGCAATCTATCGTGGGCAACGAAAAGTTCGAGCGATTTGAGGCCGTGTTTTCTGGTGCAGGCGACACCTTGTCAGCGGCGCTGGCCGCATTGCTGGCCAGCGGCACCGATCTGTCCGAAGCTTTCAAGGAGGCCTTGAGCTACCTGGACCGTTGCCTGGATAGTGGTTTTCGCCCCGGTATGGGTAACGTATTGCCAGACCGGTTGTTTTGGGCTCAACCTGAATCCGATGATGATGAAGCTGCCCAAGAGGGACCTGACGTCCTCCAGGGTTTTGATATACCGACGCATGAAACCAAACACTGACTTCAACGACGCGTTGTTCGAACGCGCCCGCAAATCGATCCCCGGTGGTGTGAATTCACCCGTGCGCGCCTTCAAGGCCGTAGGCGGCACGCCACGGTTTGTGCAGCGTGCGCAGGGCGCCTACTTCTGGGACGCCAATGGCAAACGCCATATTGATTACATCGGCTCCTGGGGTCCGATGATCCTGGGACATGGCCACCCGGCTGTGGTGGAAGCCGTGCAAAAAGCCGTTTTGGAGGGCTTCTCCTATGGCGCACCTACTGAGCGGGAAGTTGAGCTGGCAGAAGAACTCATTCGCCTGGTGCCATCCATCGAGATGGTTCGCCTGGTCAGCTCGGGCACTGAAGCGGCGATGAGCGCCATCCGGCTGGCACGCGGTGCAACCGGTCGCAACAAGTTCATCAAGTTTGAAGGCTGTTATCACGGGCATGCGGATGCGCTACTGGTTAAAGCCGGCTCGGGCCTGGCCACCTTCGGCAACCCCACCAGTTCGGGCGTACCGCCTGAAGTGGTGCGCGACACGCTTGTGCTGGAGTACAACAACCTGGCCCAGCTGGAAGAAGCTTTTGCCATGCACGGCGCGGCGCTGGCCTGCCTGATGATTGAGCCGATTGCGGGCAACATGAATTTCGTTCGTGCCTCTGTGCCGTTCATGCAACGCTGCCGGGAGCTGTGCACGCAATATGGCGCCTTGCTGGTGTTTGACGAGGTGATGACCGGCTTTCGGGTGGCTTTGGGCAGCGCACAAAGTGTGTATGCACGCGCCATACCCGGCTTTGCGCCTGATATGACGGTGATGGGCAAGGTCATTGGCGGCGGCATGCCGCTGGCGGCGTTTGGCGGCTCTCGCGCCGTGATGGAACACCTGGCACCGCTGGGCCCGGTCTACCAGGCTGGCACCCTGTCCGGCAACCCTGTGGCCACGGCTTGCGGGCTGGCCACACTGCGTGAAATCAGCAAACCCGGCTTCTTTGACGCGTTAACTGCACGCACCCGTTCACTGGTGACGGGGCTACAGCAGGCGGCGAATGAGGCTAGTGTGCCGTTCTGCGCCGACAGCGAAGGCGGCATGTTCGGCTTCTTCCTGCTGGACACCCTGCCAGTCAACTATTCGCAGGTGATGAAGACGGATTCGCCGCACTTCAACCGGCTTTTTCACGGTCTGCTCGATCGCGGTGTGTACATCGCACCCGCGCTGTATGAGGCGGGCTTTGTCAGTGCGGCGCACACGCAGGAAGACATCGCGGAAACTATCGCTATCGCGCGCGATGTTTTCAAGTCGCTATAAGTTTTATAGCTATTTAGGCATATTTCACTGCAGCTAAGGCCGTTTTCATTGAAATGAAAACCGTTTTTGCCTTTTGTTGATGGTGAAACACCGGTTAGCACCAGCGGCAGACCCGCCAAAATGTATCCAATTGTTACGCGTGCTTTACCTGGTCTTCATTGAAATCGACCTGTCCGCGGGCTAGACTTCTTCAATTCAAAGCACTCACGCGTGTCGTGGTAGCTTGGTAACAAGCAAGGAGTTCCCATGAAAAAGACCGTCATTCTGCTCGCATTGGCCGGAACTGCTGGGTTGAGCGCAGCCCAGGAAATGGGGCGCGTCATCTCCAGCATCCCTGTCGTCAATCAGGTGGGGGTGCCACGCCAGGTGTGCACAACCGAAGCGGTGCCCGTGCAGTCGCAAAAATCCGGCGCGGGTGCCGTCATCGGCGGGATTGCCGGTGGCGCGATGGGAAATGCTATCGGCGGAGGTAGCGGCCGTGCAGCAGCCACTATTCTGGGCGTACTAGGTGGCGCCGTTCTGGGCGACCGGATCGAAGGCTCCGGCCCAACGCAGATACAGAACGTGCAGAACTGTACCACTCAGACTTTCTACGAAAACCGGACGACCGCTTACAACGTGGTTTATGAATACGCTGGCAAACAGTACTCGGTGCAGATGCCAAGTGACCCTGGCCCGTACGTGAAACTGCAAATCAGTCCGGTTGGCGCGTCACAACCGCAGGCACCATTGGCCGATGGCACGCAGCCATACTACCAGCAGGAGTTGGCGCAACCTCAGCAACAAGTCATTACCCAGCAGCCGGTTTATGTGGCTGTGCAGCCGCCGGTTTACCCGACCTATTACTATCCCCGGGCCTACTATCCGCCCGTGGGCGTCAATCTGAATCTGGGTTGGTCCCGCGGCCATTATGGCCACGGACACTGGCGCTGACCCGCCACCCGGGCCAAAGTCCGCCGCGCAATCAGCTCAGTGCCTAAAGTGGCGCACACCGCTGTAAACCATGGCCACGCCACGCTCGTTGGCAGCGGCAATCACCTCGTCGTCGCGCATGCTGCCGCCTGGCTGAATGACGCAGGTAGCGCCGGCGTCCACCACCACATCCAGCCCGTCGCGGAACGGGAAGAAAGCGTCGCTGGCAACCACGGTGCCTCGCAATGACAGGCCCGCGTGCTGCGCCTTGATGCTGGCAATGCGCGCTGAGTCCAGGCGGCTCATCTGGCCCGCACCCACACCCATGGTCATGCCACCCGCGCAAAACACGATGGCGTTGGACTTCACATACTTGGCCACTTTCCAGGCAAACAGCATGTCCTGGAGCTGTTGCGCAGTCGGTTGCACAGTCGTCACCACCTTCAGATCGGCCAGGGTCAACTCGCGGTTGTCCGCCGTCTGCATCAGCAGGCCCGAGCCCACCCGTTTCACATCCACCGCGTTGCGACCGTTGTCCCAGGCGCTCTTGCCAGCACCAGTGTTGGTGGGCAGATCAATTTGCAGAATGCGCACATTAACCTTGGTCTTGAACACTTCCAGCGCTTCGGGCGTGTAGCC
>Ga0075152_10001500_pt1 | contig 16803 bp, 16 predicted proteins | sample JI61114C2DNA_FD_70964 | JGI IMG/M metagenome (GOLD analysis project Ga0075152, IMG submission 70964) | Wastewater effluent complex algal communities from Wisconsin, to seasonally profile nutrient transformation and Carbon sequestration -... | ecosystem: Engineered > WWTP > Effluent > Algae...
AAAAGACCGATGGCATGCGGAAAATCAAGCGTGGACCAGCCGGTAAGTCCGGGGACGATCGCATTCCACAGCAGCATCACCACGCCACCGAAAGCGAGCACAGCAGCGATGATGTAGACCGGGATGAGGTAGGGTTTCTTCCAGGGTGTCATGAGCGTACGAGTTCGTGGTAGGTGGTCGCCAGACGGTCGCGCAGGCGCAGGACCGCATAGCGTTTCCGGCTGATGATGGTCTTGAGGTTCTGACCTTGTTCGTCCGCGATCTGCTGCAGTGTCTTGTCCTGCAGTTCATTCTGCTCGAACACGAGCCGCTGTTCAGGTGGTAAGGCCTCCAGTCCCTGGCGCAGTTCCGTCCAGAAAATATCCCTCAACATGCGTGTGTCCGGGTCCTCATCGTTGGCGATCAGGATCCGGCGGAAATCGATGCTCCCCTCCTCGTCCTCGTACACGAGATCCTCCAATGCGGCGGTCTTCTTCTTGCGGTAGCGGTCCGTGATGCGGTTGCGCGCAACGCGGTAGAGCCAGGCACCCACCTGCTCGATGGCCTGCACCTCGGGCTGCGAGGCGAGCTGCGTGAACACGTCCTGCAGTACATCTTCCGCGTCGGCATCGGTAGGCACCCGCCCGCGGATGAACCGCAGCAAGCCGCCGCGATGTTCTTTGACAGCGGTAGTGACGACAGCGCGGTCTTCAGCCATGGTGAGCACGAACGGGAGGACGGCCGAAGCAGGGAAATACTTCGATCGCCCCTAACGGGCGATGACGAAGGGCAGCACACGCTGACCTGCGGCACCACGGACCACCACGCGAAAAGCACCGGCGGGAAGGCTGGATAGCGCCAGCTCCATGCGGTCGGATACGGCCATGCGGGCAGGAAGTGCCACCCGTCCGACAGCGTCCATCAGCACAACGGCAACACCCGGTGGAAGGCCGGTCAACACAACCTCGTCCTGAGCCAGGGATGGCGACGCTCCGATACCAAGGCCGAAGGCTTCGTGTACGCCTGAGGCACATGGGCTGTTCTGGCAGAAGGTGACGCCGCTCTCCACGGTGCCAGAGTTCAGATCGATGAAGGGGGGCATGCTCACCGTAGGGGTCCAGTCGCAAAGGTCGATCGTCCCGGAGATCGTGCCCTGATTGTCTGTCTGATCCGTTACACACACCGCGCCTTCCCCTTGCAGCAGGTCCTGGTTGAGGAAATCGCCCTCGATCTGCATGACGGCCCCGGCATTACTGATGATACTGCCGTCGTTGAGCACCGTTCCGATGAACTCCGCGAAACCCGCATTGTTGAACAGCCCCTGGTTCAGGATATCGCCCATGATCAGTACATGGCCTTCGTTGATCAGTACCGTATTGAAAGAAACGGTCTCCGGAAAAGACATGGTGATCTCGCCCACGGAGGTCACCTGCACCTGCTGATGACCGAGCAGCAAGGCGGAGTTGATCTCCACGGAGTGCATGATCACCACGTTCTGGGAGAAATCGGGGACGCACGCGCAATCCCATGTGGACGGCGAAAGCCACGGCCCGTTCTGAACGGAAACGACCGATTGAGCGTTGCTGGCTGAAGTGATGGCGAGGAAGCAAGCGGCAAGTAAGCAGCGCATGGATGGATCGGTCAGGTTGACGGGAAGACGAAGGGAAGACGACGGCCGTTGTCCTCAGCCGCGTAATGCTGCACCGGTCTCCTTCTCGATCGCCGTGCGGATGCGCCCCATGGCCTTTTCCACCTGCTCATCCGTGAGCGTCTTCTCCCCGTCCTGCAGGATGAAACTGAGCGCGTAGCTCTTCTTGCCTTCGGGAAGTTTGTCGCCTTCGTACACGTCGAAGAGGCCGACCTCACGCAGCAGCTTGCGCTCGCTCTGGCGTGCCACTCGTTCGAGGTCGGCGAAGGAGACGGCGTTGTCGAGCAAGAGGCTCAGATCACGCCGCACAGAAGGGAAGCGCGGCACCGGTGCGAAGACGGTCCTGCGCTTGGCGAGCAGGTTCTTGCAGGCGGCGACATCCACCTCGGCGTAGAAAACGGGCTGGTTCACGTCGAATGTCTTGAGCACATCGGGGCGTACCTCCCCGCAGAAAGCGACCGTCGCCTTGCCATTGGTCCTTTGCGCAACATTCCGCAACAAGGGGTGTGATGCCGGGCTCGCCGCGCCATCGTTCACTGCCAACCTGTCCATGAGCGCTTGGATCTCGGCAGCGCCATCCATGGCATCCACCGGTCGGGCCTTCGCGCGCCAAGTTTCTGATCCGTTCTGCCCGGTAAGGATGAAGGCCATGCGTTCTTGCTCCACGGTCTTGCCATCGACCACCTCGTAGATACGTCCGGATTCGAAGAGGCGCAGGTCTTTCTGTTGGCGAGCGATGTTGTGCGCGGCGCTCTGCAACAAGCCGAAGAGCATGGTCGGCCGCATCACGTCCAGCTCGGCGCTAAGGGGGTTCTTCAATCGCACGAGGGATGCTTCAATGCCCGCGCTCAACTTCAGGGTCCGCTCGCCCTTCACGAGCGAGGGTGTCATCACCTCCCGGAAACCACGTGCGGCCATGTGTGCGGAAAGCTGCCGTTGCAGTCCTTCGAGCGTCACTTCATCACGGACAACGGCGGGCATCATCAGGCGTTCCGGAAGTGGCACACGGTCGAATCCGATGATGCGCACGATCTCTTCGATCAGGTCAGCCTCGCGTGTGACATCCACACGGTACGGTGGCACCTCGGCAATGATCGCACCTGCGTCCTCTTCCACGATGCGGCAATCCAACGCTTCGAGCACACGGCGTGTTTCCGCCTGATCGATACGTACGCCGAGCAGGGAGGCCAACCGGTCGTGATGAAGCGTGACGGAGTTCCACGCCGCCTGTGAGGAAACGGTGTCCGTGAAGCCCGATGAGACGCTGGCACTTGCGACCTCCTGCAAGAGCAGAGCCGCGCGCTTCAGGGCGTAGACCGTGATCTCCGGATCCACGCCGCGCTCGAAGCGGAACGAGGCATCGGTGTTCAATCCATGGCGGCGCGCCGTGCGGCGCAACGCGGTGGCATCAAAGCAGGCGCTTTCCAGGAAGATGGACGTGGTGCTTTCCGTAACACCACTGTTCAAGCCACCGAACACGCCGGCGATGCAAGCGGGTTTCTCGCCATCCGCGATCACGAGGTCGCTCGCCGAGAGCTTCCGCTCCTTGCCATCCAACGTGGTGAAGTGTTCGCCTTCCGCAGCCATGCGAACGATGATGCGCTTTGCCGCGAGCTTGTCGGCATCGAATGCGTGCAAGGGCTGCCCCAGTTCGTGCTGCACGTAGTTCGTCACGTCCACCACGTTGTTGATCGGCTTCAGGCCGATGCTCTTCAACCGTTCCTGCAACCAATCAGGCGAGGCAGCCACGTTCACATTGCTGAGAGTGATGCCCGCATAGCGCGGAGCGGCGTGCGGGGCACGAACCTCAACATGGACGACATTCGCACCGCTACCGATGGAGAAACCATCCACATCGGGCCATTTCAACTTCGCGCCGGTGTTGTTGCGCACGTTCAGCGCGGCTACCAGGTCGCGCGCCACGCCGACGTGGCTCATGGCATCGGCGCGGTTCGGCGTCAATCCGATCTCCAGTGCGAAGTCCGCGTTCAATCCCAACTGTTCAGCGGCCGGAGTTCCAACTTGCGCTGAAGGATCGAGCACGAGGATACCCGCGTGACTTCCACCAAGACCCAGTTCATCCTCCGCACAGATCATACCCTGGCTTTCGACTCCCCTGATCTTCGACTTCTTGATGGTGAGCGGCTCCCCGGAAACAGGATGCAGCGTGGTACCGACGGTGGCCACGAGCACCTTTTGACCAGCGGCCACGTTCGGCGCGCCGCAGACGATGCCCAGCGGCTCTCCTGTTCCAACCCTCACGCGGCACACGCTCAAGCGGTCCGCATCGGGGTGCTTGGCACATTCGAGCACTTCACCAACGACCACACCGGCGAGCATGCCCTTCACGGGTTCGATAGCCTCAACGCTCTCCACTTCGAGGCCGGTGCTGGTAAGCACGTCAGCCGCTTCACGCGGGGTGATGTCGAGGTCGACCAATGAAAGGAGCCAGTTCCAGGAGATGCGCATGTCGGTATAAAGGTCCGCGAAAGTACCGCGCCCAGTCGAAGCGGTCACTGGTAGCGCAGGTGGCCCTGTGGGCAATAGCTTCGGCCTGCCGTGGAATACATCATCCTGTCCATCCCGCTGTTCTTCCTGCTCATGGGCGTGGAACTGGCCTGGAGCGCGTGGTCGCATCGGAAGGTCTACCGCTTCAATGACTTCATCGCGAACCTGGGCTGTGGCATCGGTTCGCAGGTGGTGGGCGCATTCACGAAGGCGATCATATTCAGTGTGTACCTGTGGACCTATGGTCATGCCCGCCTGTTCACGTTGCCATCCACCGCGCTCACGTGGGTCGTGGCCTTCCTGCTGGTGGACATGCTGTATTACTGGTTCCACCGCCTGAGCCACGAAGTGAACTTCCTGTGGGCGGCGCATATCGTGCATCATCAGAGCGAAGAGTACAACCTGAGCGTGGCCTTGCGCCAAAGCTGGTGGCAGGGGTTGTTCAGCTGGTGGTTCTACTTGCCGATGGCGGTGATCGGCATCCATCCCTTGCTCATCTTCACGGTCGGCGCGTTCACTACGCTCTACCAGTTCTGGATCCACACGAAAGCGATCGACCGCATGGGCTGGCTGGAACATGTGTTCAACACACCGAGCCACCATCGCGTGCATCACGGCAGCGACCCGATCTACTTGGACCGCAACCACGCGGGCACGCTGATCATCTGGGACAAGCTATTCGGCACCTTCCAGCGCGAGGAAGAAGAACCGGTCTACGGCATCACCTCACCGCTGAACGGATGGGACCCGGTGCGCGCGAACTTCCACTATTGGGGCGACCTGATCGCGCTCGCGAAACGGTGCACGAACGTTCGGGACAAGCTGCTGGTCTTCGTGAAACCACCCGGCTGGCGACCCGCCTACCTCGGCGGACCGGAGGTGCCGCGAACGCGCGATCGGGCATCCTACCGGAAATTCGATACCCCGGATGATGTGATGACACGGCGATACGTGACGATCCAGTTCCTCCTCCTGCTGGCTGTGACCACGGTGTTCCTATTCACGCATGAACAACTTCCCGGATGGTCCGAACGGAGCTTGGCGGGGTTGATCGTTCTTTGGGTGATGGACATGGGCCTGATGCTCGAAGGTCACGGCCGTGGGTTGATGCTCGAGAGCTTCCGGATCATGTTCATGAGCGGTATCGGTCTGGCCATCGCCATCATGGACCGGGACAAGGGGTGGATACTGCCTATCGCCCTCTTCACCGGTGTGGCCAGCCTGATACACTTGGCCGTGCTATACCGGGAAACACCGACCGACGCATGATCACACTGCCCATCCCCTCGCTTGAAGGCCTCACCACCGAACGGCTGGCATTCCGCAGGCTCGCATTGTCCGACGTGGAGTGGTGGATGGACTACATCAACGATGCGACCGCCATCCGCTTCATGCCGTTCAAGCTGGGCGAAAGGGCGGATGCGCTGGCGATGATCCAACGGGCGCTGGAACGCAATGCGGCCGATGGGAGCGGACTTCACGCGGTCCTGCTGCGAGAAGGCAGGATGCCGGTCGGGCAATGCGGCTTGTTGACACAGGAGGTCGACGGCGTACCCGAACTGGAGATCGGCTATCACTTCCTTCCGCAGCACTGGGGCAAGGGCTACGCTTCTGAAGCTGCCATCGCGTGCAAGCGTTACGCTTTCGAGCATGCGATCACGCCTTCCGTCATCTCGCTGATCGATCCGGACAACCACCGTAGCCAGGCCGTGGCCACCCGCAACGGCATGACCAAGGGAAAACTGACCACCCACCGCGGTATCCCAGCACATGTCTGGCGTGTGCGGTCCGTTGTGCTCGACGGCTAAATTCGCCGCACCCCAAGGACAAATGGACATCACACGGGACCTGAAGTTGAACGTGGCGGCGTATGTGCTGGCCACGGTCGGCTGCGTGGCGGCGATGCTCAGCGGGCAGCATATGCTGGAGTACGTGTGCAAGCCGCTGATGATGGTGATCCTGTCGTCCTGGTTCTTCTTCAACAGTCGGCGGTATGGGGACCGTTTCACGCTGCTGATCCAGGTCGGTCTGTTCTTCTCGTTGATCGGCGACATCGCGCTGATGTTCCAGCACATGGACGAGTTCTTTTTCCTGATCGGCTTGAGCGCGTTCCTGATCGCGCACCTGTGCTATTGCATCGCCTTCATACATAACATCAGTGAAGTGGGCGGGGATGACGGGCTGGCCGTGGGCTTCGGCATCGCGGCGGCGATCGTGCTTTTCGCCGTGATCTTCGCTTGGCAACTGGTGCCGCGACTGGACGAAGGTTTGTCCATCCCGGTCATCTCGTACGTCGCGATCATCTCGGCGATGGCCATTCTGGCGGGTTTCCGCTGGATGCGCACGTTCCCGCGCAGTTTCTGGATGGTGATGGCAGGAGCGCTCTTCTTCATGTTGTCGGACAGCCTATTGGCCACTAACCGGTTCATCCGTACGCTCGACTGGTCTCCTGCGGTGATCATCGTCACTTACGCGATCGCGCAGTTCCTCATCGCCGCCGGTGCATTGCAGCACGTGCTCGACCCGGACAGCATCCGCCGCAAACAGGCCATGGAAGCTTAGCTGATCCTCCCCCAGACGGGTTTGTCTTTCATTCGCTCCGCCAGCGCCGCGGCAACGTTCGCGTGGCTTGCTGATCGGAGGTCCGGATCCTCATCGAGCACCCGTTGCGCCACGGCTCTGGCGGATTGCAGTATCTCCACGTCAGCGACCAGATCGGCGATGTGCAATTCGGGGATACCGCTCTGCATCGTGCCCATGAGGTCGCCGGGGCCGCGCAATCGCAGATCCACTTCGCTGATCTCGAAGCCATCGTTCGTGCGCACCATCGTGCTGATGCGCGTTCGGCTGTCGTTGCCGAGTTTGTCACCGGTCATCAGAATACAGTAGCTCTGATCGGCACCGCGGCCGACGCGCCCTCGCAATTGGTGCAGTTGCGACAGCCCGAAGCGCTCCGCGTTCTCGATGACCATCACGCTCGCGTTCGGAACGTCCACGCCCACCTCGATCACGGTGGTGGAAACGAGCACGTTCGTTCCACCCTTCTTGAAGCGGTCCATCTCGTAGTCCTTGGTCGCAGGGTCCATGCGGCCATGCACCATGCCCACCGCGTACTTCGGCAGCGGGAAGCGGCGCGAAAGGCTCTCGAAGCCGTCCATCAGGTCCTTCAGGTCCTTGGCGGGATTGCTGGCCGCATCACCCTTCTTGCTCTCCTCGATCAACGGGTACACCACGTAGACCTGTCGTCCTTTGGTGATCTCCTCCTCCAGAAAAGCGAACACCGCATTGCGCGACGAGTCGAAGCGGTGAACGGTTTTCACCGGCTTGCGGCCGGGTGGCAATTCATCGATCACGCTCACGTCGAGGTCGCCGTACAGCGTCATCGCCAAGGTGCGCGGGATCGGCGTGGCGGTCATCACCAGCACATGTGGCGGTACTTCGGCCTTCGCCCACAGCCTCGCTCGCTGCGCGACACCGAATCGGTGCTGCTCATCGATCACCACCAGGCCGAGCTTCGCGAAGACGACCGGATCCTCCAGCAACGCGTGCGTACCGATGAGGATGTGTATGCGACCGACGCTGAGCGCCGTCAACAGGCTCTTCCGTTCCGCCGTCCTCGTGCTGCCTGTGAGCAGTCGCACTTCGAGCGGCATGTCCTTCAGCATCCGCGACAACGTGACGAAGTGCTGCTGCGCGAGGATCTCCGTCGGGGCCATCAACGCGCACTGGTAGCCGTTGTCCAGCGCGATCAGCATGCTGAGCAGTGCGACGAGCGTTTTGCCGCTTCCCACGTCGCCTTGCACCAGCCGGTTCATCTGCTTGCCGCTGCCCATGTCCTTGCGGATCTCCTTCACCACGCGCTTTTGGGCATTGGTGGGCTCGAAGGGCAGGTGCTTGCTGTAGAAATCGTTCAGCAGCGAACCCACCTTCTCGAAGCGGACGCCATGCACGCTGCGCGCCATCAGAACCTTCTGCTTCAGCAGTTGCAGCTGGATGAAGAACAGCTCCTCGAATTTCAGGCGGCGAATGGCGATGTCCAACGTGCGTTGGTCACGTGGTGCGTGCGCGTGACGGAAAGCATCCATCCGCGACATGCCGCCGAGCTGCGCGACGATATCCGGGTCCAGTGTTTCCGGCAGAGCGAAGTCCGGCCGTTGGATGAGCGCCTCCACGAGTTTCTGGATGCCGCGGCTGTTCAGGCTCTTGGCCGAAGCCTTCTCCGTTGTGCTGTACACCGGCTGAAGGGAACTGTCCAATCCATGGTCCCATTGCGCGGCAAGCTCCAGTTCCGGATGCGCCATGTTCAAGCGCCCATTGAACTCGGTGACCTTCCCGAAAACGATGAACTCCGTGCCTTCCTTCAGCACTGGCTGCAACCACCGAATGCCTTTGAACCAGACCAGATCAATGCTGCCTGTGGCGTCGGTGAGCTTGGCCGTGAGGCGGCGCGCCATCTTCTCGCCGAGGGTCTTCACTTGCGAAATGGTGCCGCGCAGTTGCACGTTCTCCATTTCACCCTGCAACTCGCGCACCGTGTGGAAACGGCTGCGGTCCACGTAGCGGAAAGGAAAATGCTGGAGCAGGTCGCCGAACGTGGCGATGCGTAATTCAACACGCATCAATTCCCCCCGCTGGGGACCGACGCCCTTGAGGTACTCTATGGGGGTTTCCGCGAACGATTGCACGGGCTGAAAGTAGAAGCAAGGATGTGCCTCTTCCTCGACCCCGGCTTCGAACTGTGGTTCCGCAGGGAGTTCATGGACCAGCCCGCCGTGATCGCAGGATGAGCCTTTCCGTATACCCCGTGGTATTATACCCCTAGGTATAAGACGGTTTCACCACACACCGGGCAGCAGGCGGGCCACCCCGCGCATGCGTTCCGGATAGTCCGGATGCCGCGCGGTGAGCAGACCTTCCTCATAACGTACCTTCAACACCAGCACCACGATACACACGCCAAGGGCCACCCAACGCGCGAGGCTCGGCGCACCGAACGCAACCGCCACACCGCAACAAAGCACCGCCGTGTACATCGGGTGGCGCAGGAAGCGATAGATGCCGCGCTGTGAGAGCGTGTTGCCGGCGCGCGGATCCGGCAGGATGGTGAAGTTCTCCCCGCCGAGCGAGGCACTGGCCCAAGCGAACAGCAGCAGACCTGCGGTGAACACCATCCACGCCCACCAAGGAAGGAGCCAACCGCCGCAGAACAGCAGAACGGCGATGGAAGTGAATTGACCGAAGACCAGGGCGCGCGACATCACCCAAAGGAAACAAACGATCTATACCTCCCGCGTTCGCAGACCTGCACCCACGCCGCGCACCAGGGCGTACATGATGATGAGCAAGGTGCCGATGAGCAAGGTCACCGCCCACGTCTTGCCGTGCTCTGTTGGATCCAGCAGCCGATCACCCACCACATAGAGGAACGACCTCGGCCGTGTGGCGATCTCCCATGAATTCCAGCGCAGGAAACGGCCGAGATAAATGCCGAAGCCGCACAGGAAAAGCACCACGCCATGGACCACCAGGACCACCGGCCGCTTGAAGATCTTCAGCAGGACACGTTCAGCGCACATCATCGAGAGGAAGCCCAGCAATAGCCCGGTGAGCGCGAAGGAGAGCAGCAAGATCAGATCGTACCAGAGCGGGATCGGCGCGCGGACCTTCAGGTGCATGAGATCCGTGAGGATGTACGGCGCGTTCGGAAGGAAGAGCAGCCAAGGGATCAGCATCGCCAACGAGGCGTAGGTCCAGCGCACCTGCGCCAACCCCAATGCCATTACCGCGAACACCGAAGGGATCGCGGCGAGCGCCAGGTTCCAAGAGAGAAAGAAGAAGGAGGTGCGGCCGCTCCAGTGGATGCGGTATGCGAGCAGTGCCAAGCAGAAAAGGCATGCGAATGCGATCCAGTTCAATACCGGGGCGTGTCGGAAGAAAGCGCCGCGTTCAGCAAGTGGAGCAACCATGACCCAGCATTTGGGAAACAACGCAGCGCGGCACAGGCTATTTCAGCACAACGGATCCGCGCGCCAGAAAAGTTCGCGACCGTTTCAGATCGCCCCCACGCCCAGCATCAACGCCGGTTCCTCCAGCATCTGCTTGAAGGTGTTCAGAAAAGTCGCGCCGGTGGCACCATCCACTACGCGGTGGTCGCAGCTGAGCGTCACTTTCATCGTATGGCCGGCAACGATCTGGCCGTTCTTCACCACGGGCTTTTCCATGATGCCACCGATGGCGAGGATGCACGCATCGGGCGGGTTGATGATGGCGGTGAACTCCTCGATGCCGAACATGCCGAGGTTGGAGATGGTGAAGGTGTTGCCTTCCCAATCGGCGGGTTGCAACTTCTTCTCCTTGGCCTTTTTGGCGAGGTCGCGCACTTCGGCACCGATGGCACGCAAGGGCTTGCCGTCCGCGAAACGAACGACGGGTACGAGCAGGCCGTCTTCCACGGCCACGGCCACGCCGATGTGGACATGCTCGTTGTAGCGGATGCGGTCGCCGAGCCAGCTGCTGTTCACTTTCGGGTTCTGCTTCAGCGCAACGGCCACGGCTTTGATCACCATGTCGTTGAAGGAGATCTTGTCCGGGGCGATGCTCGCGTTGATGGCCTCGCGCACTTGCATCGCGCGCGACATGTCGAGCTCGATGGTGAGGTAGAAATGCGGAGCGGTGAACTTGCTTTCGGCAAGGCGCTTGGCGATGATCTTGCGCATCTGGCTCACGGCCACTTCCGTGAAGCGCTCGACCTGTGGACCAGCGAAGGACATTCCACCACCGGTGAAGCCTTCCACATCCGCTTTCGTGATGCGGCCTTCCGGGCCTGAGCCACGCACACGGGCGATATCGATGCCCTTCTCATCAGCGAGATGCTTCGCCAGCGGGCTCGCCTTGATGCGGCCGTTGGTGCTGACAGGGGCAGGCGTAGGTGCAGGAGCAGGAGCAGCGGCAGGGGCCTTTGCCACCTGCGCCTGCTCCTGCGCCTTTGGAGCCTCAGCCTTCGGCGCTTCAGTCGTTGTCTCCGCCTTAGGTGCTGCAGATGCCGACTCGGCCAACAGCTTACTGATATCCTCTCCCTCCTTCCCGAAGATGGCGAGCAAGGCATCCACTGGAACGGCTTGGCCTTGCGGTACACCGATATGCAACAGCGTACCGTCGAGGTAGCTCTCGAACTCCATCGTGGCCTTGTCGGTCTCGATCTCGGCGAGGATGTCGCCGCTCTTCACCTTGTCACCCACCTTCTTGTTCCACTTCGCGACGACACCTTCGGTCATGGTGTCGCTCAACTTGGGCATGCGTACGATCTCGGCCATGTCTTCGTGTTGGTTAACCGCCACGTCGCAACGGACGCCAAGGCTTCGCCACGCTTGGTCGGCTGGTCCTTGAGAAACCCGTTCCGTTGCGCATTCGTAGCGTCGTGGCGGTGGAAATTCAGTCCTTGATGAACGGATAATCGGGCGTCTTGTACACGTCGTTGTAGAGCTCTTCCACACCTGGCAGCGGGCTTTCCTCGGCGAATTTCACGGCCTCCTCCACTCCCTTCTTCACTTCTTCATCCCACTTCTCCAGCTCGGCTTCGCTGCTCCACTTGTTCTGCAGGATCGTCTTGCGAACGCCCTCGATCGGGTCCTGCTGCTTGTACTCCTCCACCTCTTCCTTGGTGCGGTACTTCTGCGGATCGCTCATCGAGTGACCACGATAGCGGTACGTTTTGATTTCCAGCAGATACGGTCCGTTGTCCTCGCGGCAGTGCGCGCAGGCTCTCGTGATCGCGGTGTGAACGGCCTCGCAGCTCATGCCGTCCACGGGTTCACCGGGCATGTCGTAACTCTCGCCGAGGGTGTGGAGTTCGCGCACATTGCTCGTGCGTTCCACACTGGTGCCCATGGCGTACTGGTTGTTCTCGATGATGAAGACCACCGGGAGCTTCCAGGTCATCGCCATGTTGAAGGTCTCGTGCAGGATGCCCTGCCGAACCGCACCATCGCCCATCGAGCACAGCGTCACGCTGTCGTTGCCTTTGTACTTGTCGGCGAACGCGATGCCGGCACCGAGGCCGATCTGCCCGCCCACGATGCCGTGGCCACCGAAGAGGTTGCGCTCCTTGTCGAAGTAGTGCATGCTACCACCCTTGCCCTTGCTCGTACCCGTGGTACGACCGAAGAGCTCGGCCATCACGTTCTTCGCCGGGGTTCCGAGCACGAGCGGATGCGCATGATCGCGGTAACCGGTGATCACCTTGTCTCCTTGCTTGATCGCGGTGATCATGCCCGCCAGGATGGCTTCCTGCCCGATGTAGAGGTGGCAGAACCCACCGAACTTCTGCATCGTGTAGAGCTGGCCGGTCTTCTCCTCGAAACGGCGCATCAGGAGCATGTCCTTGAACCACCGCAGATAGGTCTCCTTGGTGAAGGCGGAAGCTTGCCCCGGGCTTGACCCGGGGTTGGAGGACGACTTGCTGGCGGCTTTGGTGGGTGCTGTCTTCGTTGCCATGATCGGGCCGAAGATACCCCGGCTCTCCACTTCGTTGCGGCCGGGGTAAACCAGCCCGAGCGTGACGGACCTATGCCCGCTTCTTCCGCGCCCCGGGCAGGTGGCTGCTATCGAAGGAGAGCGGCAGCAGGGCGTCCACGCTGAACATCTCGATAACAGGCCCGCGCATCAGGCCCATGAGCAGGCGGATGGGACCTTCCTGGCGGCGCTCCTGTTCGATCAATGCTTGCCTGCAGATGCCACAGGGCGTAACCGGTCGCGAGCCCCGGACCTGTGGGACCACGATGGCCATGCTTTCAATGGTGCCCTTCGGTGTTACGGACATGGCCGCGTGCAAGGCGGTGCGTTCCGCGCAGATGCCTGCGGGGAAGCTGGCGTTCTCCTGGTTGTTGCCTTCCACCACTTGGCCGTCCTCCATGCGCAGTGCGGCGCCCACGCGGAACTTGGAATAGGGCGCGTAGGCTTTGCGTGCGGCCTTCGCAGCGCGCTCCAACAGCTCGCGGTCTTCTTTCGGCATCGCCTTCCAGGAGGCGTGTTGCAGGTAATGCAGGGCGATCTTGCGGTTGGTGCTCATCTCGGTGAGGCGTACGTTCTGCGGAAAGGGCCGTGAATGTAGCGCGGTCATGCGCGCCCGGGGCAGGCAGCGGGCGCGTTGGGTAGATTTGGCCTCCGCAGATGAAGAGCATGCCCACGGTGGAAGAGATCATCGCCCGATTCGACCCGATCGGCCTGGCGGAGATGGACGGCGTGAAACTGCAGTCGCGCACGGACACCAAGTTCGCCTTCCGCGAGGCGGACCTGCCGAAGTACTTGGAGGCGCTGATGCCCGACTATCGATTGCTCGAAGTGGACGGCGTGCGTGGGGTGAGCTACCGGTCGCTCTACTTCGATACGCCTGGGCTGAAGCACTTCCTGGACCACCACAATGGACGGGTGTTCCGCAGCAAAACGCGCTTCCGCGAGTACATCGGCAGCGGTCTCTGCTTCCTGGAAGTGAAGCGCAAGACGGGCCGCGGGGGAACCGACAAGGTCCGGCGCAGAGAACCTTCCATTCCGGATGTGCTGAACGCCGATCAGCGGGCCTTCGTGGCGCAAGCGAGCGGATGCGCGGAACCGATGCACCCCGTCCTGTGGAACCATTTCACCCGGCTGACGCTGGTGCATCGCACACGGCAGGAGCGCCTGACGATCGACCGTGGACTTCGCTTTTCGACCGCTGACGGCAGCGCCGTCATGGATGGCATTTGTGTAGCCGAGCTGAAAGAATCCCGCGCCGACCGGGGCTCGCCATTCGCAGCTCTGATGCGGGCCCATGGCAACCGCCCCAGTGGCATGAGCAAATACTGTGTGGGCATGCTGTTGCTGGGCCTGGCCCCGAAACGCAACACCTTCAAGCCCCTGTTGCTGCGTTTGGAGCATCTTCGCCGCGCAGCCTGACCCCACCCCTTCGATGATGACCCGCGTTTTCGGCATGCGCCTCTTCCACCCGGACCTGTGGGAGATGCTCTTCAAGTTCAGCTTGGACCTGATCGTGGTCTTCGCGCTGATCCGGATGATCTACTACCCGATCCACCGCAAGAAGGAGAACCTGTTCACCTACTTCGTCTTCAACGTCCTCATCTTCTTCCTGTGCATCCTGATGAACAACGTGAAGCTGAGCATGGGCTTCGGATTCGGATTGTTCGCTGTGTTCAGCATCATCCGCTACCGCACCGAGCAGCTCTCTGTGAAGGACATGACCTATTTGTTCACCGTGATCACCTTGGCGGTGATCAACGCCTTGGTGAGCAAGAAGGTGAGCTTGGCGGAACTGCTCTTCACCAACATCATGATCCTGGGGCTGGTGTACGTGATGGAGCATCTATGGCTCACGCGGCACGAGGCCATGCGCCAACTGATCTATGAGAAGATCGATCTGATCAAGCCCGCAAAGCGCGCCGAACTGATGACGGACCTGCAGGAGCGCTTGGGTATCAAAGTGAGCCGTGTGGAGGTCGGGAAGATCGACCTGCTGAGGGACACGGTGCAGTTGCGCGTGTTCTTCTTCGAGGACGAACAGTCGTTGGCAGGCTTCACGGAACTGCCGCCGGACAACGACGACTGACGGGACAACGGCTTCCGTGGCACCGGTTTCCAGCCGGTGATCGGAGACACAGGCTGGAAGCCGGTGCCACGATCAATCCCTTTGGATCAGCGCCACGGCATGGGCGCACACGCCTTCTTCGCGACCGACATATCCGAGGCCCTCGTTCGTAGTGGCCTTGATGGACACGGCGTCCGGTTCCACGCCAAGAATGAGCGCGATCGCAGCGCGCATGGCCGGGATATGCGGCTTGATCTTCGGGCGCTCCAACAGCAGCGTGCTGTCTACATTGCCGATGACCCAGCCCTTCTCCTTCAGGAGCGCCACGACGTGCCGCAACAAGACCTTGCTGTCCGCACCCTTCCAGCGCATATCCGTGTCCGGGAAGTGATGTCCGATGTCGCCGAGACCCGCCGCGCCGAGCAACGCATCACAAATGGCGTGGAGCAATACGTCCGCATCGCTATGGCCAAGCGCTCCTTTGGAATGTCCGATCCGGATGCCACCGAGCCAGAGCTCACGGCCTTCGACCAAGCTATGGATATCGGTACCTGTGCCGACGCGGAAGGTCATTCAACGTCGCTATCCTTCTTCTTCGCCTTGCCGTCGAAGTTGAAGCCCAAGGTGAAGCGCAACGTGTTGGCCAAGGGGCTGCGCTGGGTATTGGCGATCAGGTAGCTGATGTCGATCTGGAAAATGCTGTAGCGCAAGCCGATGCCCATCGTGAGGTACTTGCGATTGCCCTTCGTCTGGTGCTCGTAGAAGTACCCGGTCCGGAACGCGAACTGCTTGGCGTACCAGTATTCGATGCCGCCGGCCAGATTGATCTCGCGCAACTCCTCCTTGAAACGGCTTCCACTGACCACCGTGTAGTCGGTGGTCAGGTCGCCGGGCGCATCACTGAACGAACCGATAATGCCCGCCGCGACACCGCGTTGGGGGTCTTCCCCTGAAAGGATCGTATCACCATCGGCCGTGTAGATCGGTGGCGTGGGCACCAGCAGCTTGTTGATGTCCACGTTGAAGGAAACGCTGTTGTAGTCGTCGATATCGAGCGTGAGGCAGGGCCCGATCCGCATATTGATGGGGATGAAGTCGCGGCGCGCGGCATCGCTGTAGGACATCTTCGCTCCGATGTTCGAGAAGTTGGCCCCGAAGGCGAAGGTGGCGTTGTTGCTGCCCAGATCGATGTCCTTCTTGCGGTAATAGAACGAAACGTCGGCGGCTACCGATTGGCCGGCCTTGGTGTTGGCGCCGCTCACGTTGAGGCCGCCTGTGAGGTTGCTGTTGATGTAGCGCAGGGCGATGCCCCCTGCGAACTTGTCGCTGAACTGCTGGGCGAAGGCGAGGTCCACGGCGAACTCGGCAGGCTTGAAATCACGGATCACCGACCCGTTGATGTCGGTGAAGGTGATGCTGCCCAAGTTGAAGTAACGCAAGGACCCGCCGATGGCGGTGCGTTTGTTCTTCAACTTGCGATAGCCTGCGATATAGGCCAAGCTCATATCCGGAACGAGGTTGCGCAACCACGGAGAAACAGAGAGGCGGAACTCGCTCTCGTTCTCGGCGAAGGCCAACTTGCTGGGGTTCCAGTGGATGGCATTCGCATCCGCGGGCAGTGCGACACCCGCATCCCCCATGCCACCGGAACGGGAGTCCGGGCCGATCATCAGGAACGGAACGGCCGTGGTGATCGTGTTCAGCCGCTCACCGCACTCCTGGCCGTAGAGGCTCTGCAGGCAATCCTCGTCATTCGGGTTCGTGCTGACCTGGGCCTTCGTGGCTCCAGCGAGCAGGAAGAATCCGAGAAGGGATAGAGTGGACCGCGAAAAGGACATTACGCTGTAGGGCTACGTTCACAAAAGGGGCTGCGAATATACGCGGCACCCCAAGGGTTTATTGTCCGAGGGCCTAGCCCTTTCACCGCAGGATCACGAGCTTGTCGACTTTGTCGGCCGCCTCCCCGTCCTGGGTGGCCACGCTCAGGCGGTACACGTAGACGCCCCGGCCCAGCTTGTCTCCCGCATCGTCCAATCCGTCCCAGGCCAAGGGCTCCGATCGGAACCCATCGCACTGCAACTGCCGGTTCAGG
>Ga0075152_10001503_pt1 | contig 16784 bp, 17 predicted proteins | sample JI61114C2DNA_FD_70964 | JGI IMG/M metagenome (GOLD analysis project Ga0075152, IMG submission 70964) | Wastewater effluent complex algal communities from Wisconsin, to seasonally profile nutrient transformation and Carbon sequestration -... | ecosystem: Engineered > WWTP > Effluent > Algae...
GGTATCCGAGGAATGGAAACGAGAAGAGTGCAGGCCCGGTCTATGCCACCTCGCTCGCACTGCTGAGCCTGAGCGTGTATCACCACTTCCTGCCGATCTACCAAAAGTAAGGCCGCCTGTTCGGCGGCCTTGCTCAGAGGAATGTGTTCAGACTCGTTGGATCACCAGTTCTTGATCCACTTTAAGCTGGCTGTGTTGACGGGGCCATCAACGCTGGCATCCAGGCTTGTCGCCGTGATGTTTTCCGCATCTTCACCGTAGGACCACATGTCATAGGTGCCGCGATTGATGGTGACAGGGTCAGGTGGAGCCTGACCGGGAGTGAAACTGATCGTGGGTGAAGCTTTGACATAACGCACAGGATGCCCAAAGCCGTCCACGATGTAGTAGAGGCCATCGGTGATCGTCCAGGCTTCCTTTGGCAGATCGTTGAGCATGACGTTGGGAGCTTCCGCATCATCAAGCTGTCCGTCTGATTGAGGAGTCCCTTCGCCAGTCGCGCCTTCGATCTGGTCCATGCCATCGCCTGTCAGCGCCTGATAAAGGCAGGCACCGCCTCCAGCGATGTAGGACTTGTCCGCAATGGTGACGGCACTATCTGGATTGGCGACGCCTGGATAGGCACCGAACTTCTCCTTGTAGGCTTCCAAGGCCGAGCGTGAGGCACGAATGACGACTTCCGTCCGGCTGCGCTTGGAAGCGCGGTCCGCAAAAGTAAAGCCGCCGACTACGAGGGCGAAGAGGATGACAATCACGCTCACGACCGTGATCAACTCGATGAGAGTGAACGCATCCTGATGAGCGCGAGAACGCTTTTGGATTTTCATGGTTGGGGGGATGGAGGATTGAAAGGTCTGAGGAGGCGGAAGGACTAGCCTCCCGCGCCGGTGCTGAGCTGTTTGATGACCTCGATGAGAGGCATGAAGAGCGCCAGAACGATGGTACCCACGATGAGGGCCAGGATCACGATCATGATCGGCTCCAGCATGGAGGTGAGGGCGGAGACGGCGTTATCGACTTCATCTTCATACACGTCGGCAATCTTCAGAAGCATCTCGGGGAGCTGACCGGTTTCCTCACCCACGTCCACCATGGAGATCACCATCGGCGGGAAGACCTTGCTGGATTCCAGCGGGGCAACCATGGATTCACCTTCCTTCACCGCGTCATGAACTTTGACGATGGATTCGGAGACGATGGCATTGCCAGCCGTCTCACGCGTGATGTTGAGCGCTTGAAGAATCGGCACACCGGAAGTCACCAAGGTGCCAAGCGTGCGGGTGAAACGGGAGATGGCGGTCTTGCGCTGCACATCACCAAAAAGTGGCAACTTCAGCTTCCACCCGTCAATGCTGCGGCGTCCACCGGCAGTGGCGGCAAAGAGCTTCCAGCCGATCGTGATCACGGCCACGCCAAGGACGAGCCAGATGATGTTGCTGTACATCCAGTTACTGAAACCGATGACCACCTTTGTGAGCCAGGGCAGCTTGTCGCGGCTGCCGAGCATTTCTTCGAAGATCTTCTCAAACTTCGGCACGATGACGAGCATGAGGAAGACAAGGATCAACACGGCGATGACCATGACGACGATGGGGTAAATCATCGCTGCCATGACCTTGTTCTTCAGCTTCTGCGCCTTCTCCTGGTATTCCGCGAGACGGTTGAGCACGATTTCCAGCACACCACCGAGCTCACCGGCCTTCACCATGTTCACATAGAGCTTGTTAAAGATGCGCGGGAACTGCGTGAGCGTTTCCGAGAAGGTGCTGCCGGTCTGCACGTTTTCCGCCAGTGTGGCGATCGTGGACTTCATGATCAGGTTCGGCTCCTGGCGGCTGAGCACGGTCAAACCACGAAGGAGTGGCAAACCAGAATCAATCAGCGTGGCGAGCTGACGGGTGAAGACCATGAGGGACTTGGCCTTGACCTTGGCATTCGCCCCGGCTTTGACGACCTTGCCTTGGGACTTGCTGGCGGTGGTTTTGGCCTTCTTCTTGACCGCTGCATCCCCTTTGCCTTCCTGGGCGACCTGGGTGGGATAGAGCTGGCTTTGGCGGAGCGTGTTGATGGCCTCGGCCTCGTTGGAGGCATCGAGTTCTCCGGCGACTTCCTGGCCGTTCTGATCAAGGGCGATGTAGTGAAACTTCGGCATACGATACTGCTGCGTGATTTATTAAAACTGTTTTGAGATTACTTGGCTGCGGCTGTTTCTGTCCATTAAATTCCTGAAGCGATGTGTGGCAATTTCGTGAATAGCGCCACCTCATCAGGTGTATTTGAGCACTTCTTCGATGCTGGTCTCGCCATCGTAGATGTTGCGGAGACCATCCTCACGCAGAGTCATCATACCGAGCTCAATGGCCTTTTGCTTGAGCACCAATGTCGGCGCACGCTCGATGATCAGCTCACGAAGCGGGTCTGTGACGTCCATGAGTTCATAGATGCCTTTACGGCCTTTGTAGCCGGAGCCGCCGCATTTGTCGCAGCCGCCGCCGGTGAAGAATTGTTTCCCACCCGTCTCACTGCTCGAAAGGCCGAGCTGATTGAGGATGGAAAGGCTCGGGTCGTAAGGTGTGCGGCAGTTTTTGCAGATGGTGCGCAGGAGACGTTGGGCCAGGATGCCCTCCAGTGTGGCCGCCACGAGGAAGGGCTGCACGCCCATGTCCACCAGTCGTGTCACCGCACCGGCGGCATCATTCGTGTGGAGCGTGCTGAGCACCAAGTGTCCGGTCAGCGATGCCTGGATGGCGATCTGCGCCGTCTCCATGTCACGCATTTCTCCCACCATGATCTTGTCGGGATCTTGACGGAGGAAGGAGCGCAGTGCCTTGGCAAAGGTGAGTCCCACGGCGTCATTGATCGGCACCTGCATGATGCCATCCAGCTCATACTCCACGGGGTCTTCGGCGGTGAGCACCTTGGTGTCGATCTGATTGATGCGGCGCAGCGCGGCATAAAGAGTGGTCGTCTTCCCCGCGCCGGTAGGTCCAGTCACGATGAAGATGCCGTTCGGCTTCTCGATGGTCTCGGTGATGAAGTCGAAGAGATAGGGAGGCATCCCGAGATGCTCCAGATCCAGGTTTACCGAGCTGCGATCCAGCACACGAAGCACCACCGACTCACCATGCTGGGTGGGCAGGGAGTTCACGCGCATGTCCACCGCCTTGCCATTCACCACCGTCATGATGCGTCCGTCCTGCGGCACACGTCGCTCGGCGATGTTCATGTTCGCCATGACCTTCACGCGGGAGATGATCGAGTTCGCCAGATGCACGGGTGGCGGCGCCATCTCATAGAGCGCGCCATCCACGCGGTAACGGATCTTAAACTCATGCTCAAAGGGCTCGAAGTGAATGTCCGAGGCCTTCTCTTTAATCGCCTGCGTCATCACGAGATCGACGAACTTCACGATTGGCGCAGAGTTCGCCTCCACTTCAGGAGCTTCTTTGCCTGCTGTCGCCAGACCGCCGAAGATGTCCTCGATGCTCGGGGAGCCGCTGCCGTAATGCTTGTCGATCAGCGCCTGCACCTGACTGCGACGTGCGACGACAGGCACGACCTGCTTGCCGAGGCCAAAGCGCAGATCTTCCACGAGCTGCGGGTTCAGCGGGTCCGTGAAGGCCACGTGCAAACCGCGTCCGTCGAGCGTGACCGGGAAGGCGCCGTAGAGGCGGGCCATGCCGGAGGGGATCAGATTGATCACCGAGGGCGGCGGCTCGTAGGAGGCGAGATCAAAGTGATCCGCGCCGAGTTCTTCAGCCACGGCGGCCCAGAATTCATCCTCACTCTGGTAGATGCCGTAGTCGATGATCGTCTGCAGGATCTCCTTGCCGTTGTGGATGCAGTCCTGGTTCAGTCCATCTGCCACGCCGGAGTCGATCACTCCGCGCGACTCAAGCATATCAATGACGTTTTGGGGGGTCATATCGGGGGAAAGTTTCGCTGTTCTCGGTTCAGGGTTGGATCAATCAGCGTCGGACATGGTTGCCTCGATCACTTCATCGGCGGCGGTCACGCCCGCCAGCACCTTGCGCACGCCGTCTTCACGCAGGGTTCTCATGCCGAGTTCACGCGCACGTTTGCGGAGCTGCGGGGTGGTCAGGTTCTGGTTGATCATCGTTCGCACTTCATCATCCACCTTGAAGATTTCAGCGATCACCATTCGTCCGCGGAAGCCGGAGTTGCGGCACTTGTTGCAGCCCTTCGGCCCCATGACATTCGCATTGAGGAGCTGGTTCGCTTCCAGGCCGAGATTGCGCAGTTCTTTGTCACCCAGCCCGGCGGGCGTCTTGCACTCGGCGCAGAGCTTTCTCACCAGCCGCTGCGCCAGGATGCCGCGCACGGCAGAGGCGATGAGGAAAGGCTTCACGCCAATGTCCGAAAGACGCGCGACGGCGCTCGGCGCATCATTCGTATGCAGCGTGGAGAAGACCAGGTGCCCCGTGAGCGAGGCCTGGATGGCGATGCCCGCCGTCTCCGCATCTCGGATTTCCCCCAGCATGATGATGTTCGGCGCCTGGCGCAGCATGGCGCGCAGCGCGGCGGAGAAGGTCATGCCCACGTCCTCCTTCACCATCACCTGATTGATGCCCGGCAGCTCATATTCCACCGGGTCTTCCACCGTGATGATCTTGCGGTCGGGGCGGTTGATGAAGTTCAGGCACGCATACAGCGTCGTCGTCTTCCCGGAGCCCGTCGGCCCCGTCACCAGCACGATGCCATCCGGCATGGTGATGAGTTTTTCGAAGGTGTCCTGGTCATCACTGAAGAAGCCCAGGTCCACCAGGCCGAGTCGCAGACTGCTCTTGTCCAGCACACGCATGACCACGCTCTCGCCGTTCTGCGTCGGGATGATCGACACACGCAGATCCAGCTCCTTGTCTCCGAAGCTCATCTGGATTCGGCCATCCTGCGGCACACGCTTCTCATCGATGCTCATCGTGCCGGTCTGGATCTTGATACGGGCGATGATGGAGGAAAGCAGACGCTTCGGATGATGCTCGATGTCCACCATCACCCCGTCCATGCGGAAGCGCACGCGGATGTCCTTCTCCAGCGGCTCGATGTGAATGTCAGACGCCTTGTTACGGAAGGCGTCCATCAGCACATTGTTCACCAGCTTGATGACCGGCGCATCGCCATCACCACCAGAGGTCGCCCCCTCCCCCTTGGAGCCACCCGTCATGGCCTCATTGCCATAAATGTTCACCATCGTCTCCTGGATCAGGTTCGGCGTGGAGCAGAAAAACTCCAGGTCCGGCTGCAGCACATGCGGCAGAGCATCCAGCGTCTCAAAGTCATACGGGTCAGAAATCGCGATCTGGAGCGCCGTGCCATTCATCCCGATGGGGACGATCTTGTACTTCTTCACCTGCTCCAGGGTGATCAGAGTTTTTAGCATCGGATCTGCCGGGAAGCCGTGCAGGTCCACATACTCCATCCCACTGTTGGAGGCCACGAGCTGCGCAATCTGCTCATCACTGACCACGCCGGTTTTGACCATGGTTTCGAGCGGCGTCTCAGTGCCTTTCTTCTGGCCTTTGGCCTGCTGAATGGACTGGGCGGTGACATAGCCTGCCTCAGTGAGCAGTTCGAGGAGGAACTCTTCGTTGGAATACATGCGGAGATCGTGCGGGGGGACGCTGATTTTCTTGGGAAATGATGTTTTAGAGGAAAGACAGCCGCTCTGTCAATCATCCCAGCCTCAAGAAAGAAAACTTTTGTGCGCCTTCCTTGTTGTGAGCGGCCTTCCCCACCGCCCCGAGCCCCCCGCCTTCATCAAACCAAGAACAAGGAACAAGGAACAAGGAACAAGGAACAAGAAACAAGGAACAAGGAACGAGGAACCAGGAACCAGGAACACTCACGCCCTTCCTCCACGACTCATCATTCAAGCTTCGTCATTCATCATTCGAGCTTCGTCATTCATCATTCGAGCTTCGTCATTCAGGCTTCGCCCTACGGCCGCCTCATCACCGTCAGCAGCTCATCCACCTTGTTGATCAGGTTCTGCATCTGCGGCTGATTGTAGGAGCTGTCCGCGATCTCTCCCAGCAGGCTCACGGCATTGGAGTTGCTGCTCGTCGTGGCGATGGCTGCATTCAGGTCCACCGTCGTCACCTCCCCCGGCGGCCCCGCCGGTCCGGGCGGCCCCTGAGCACCTTCCGGCCCCGGCGGTCCCGCAGGCACGGCGTCGATCAATGTTTTGAGGCTCGTCAATTGCGAGCGCATCACCGCGCTGGAGAGCGGCGAGTTTTCGGCAGGTTGGTTTGGGTCGAAGGGCATGAGAGTGGGGGAAGTTGACGGTGGTTGAGGCTCGCTGCGCGAGCGTTGACAGTGGTTGACCGTTGTTTTGAAGCGGCGGCTGTGCAGGCAGTTCTTGGTTCTCTTCTCTGTTCCGAGTAACCACTGTAAACCATCGTCAACGGCGCGAAGCGCCCTCAACAACCGTCAACAGTTCCGCCTCCGCTGCCTCACGGCACACGGATCTGTCCGGGGTCGCTCCACGCGCCCATCACCCCTTTCAGGCCCACCGTGCGCACGCGCACCCAGACCACCGTGCCGGGGGTGAAACCGTCCAGATCCGCCTTGCCGCCATGAAACATGCCCTTCGTGTGCCAGTCCGCCTCCAGGTTTGGATCACCCGTGCAGGTCTGCACCTCGTTCACACTGGGGCTGCGCTCCGGCTTGTAGCGGGCCACGAAACTGCCGCTCAGATCCCCCGGGCGCAGGCGCAGATTCATCGGCGCGGCGGGTGGTGAGGTGTCCGGCGTGCGGCTCGTGTCATAGCTCGGGAAGCCGCTCTGCTCCACGATCACCGGGTCCCCATTGGCCACGATGTTCACATAGTTGCCCAAGCGGGTCAGCGTGTCCTCCAAGACCTCCCGCGCCTCGTTGAAGGCGATGATGTCCACCTTGGCCCGGCCAACACGCGCGGCCAGCTTCTCGTCGTAGGTGTCGATCTGCGCTCCCAGCGTGACCAGAGTCACGGGCAGGTTCGGGAAAGTGGCGGCGTTCTCCGTCAAGCCGTCCAAAATAGCATGGGCGGCGGGGCTCAGTTCAGCGCCTGAGTAGCCGCTGAAGTCGATGATGGCTTTGGTATTGTTCATGGTCTTGCGGGGGCTGGCCGCCTCGCCATCCCAGGAAATCGACGAATCATACGTTAAATTCGGTAAATCCCAGGTTAGCTCGGCTGGCATGTGGTGGTTATGGTTTGGGTTCCTTGACAGCTCCTTCTCCGCTTTGGCAGCTTCGAAGGAAAAGATCGTGAGAGGGGATGCCCTGCGCCGTCTTGGCGAAGCAGGGCGGCGCAAAAAGCTTCACCATTTTCCGAAACAGGCACCCAGGAAGCCGAAACAGGCATCCATGACCGTCATGCCTGCCTCTCCGAGCGTCCTACCGGCCTGTTTTCGCTTCATACCGAACTCTTCACGCTTCCTTCCTGCCTCTCCGACCGCCATACCGCCCTCTCCGACCGCCCTGTGCCTCTGTCCGACTGCCCTATGCCCCTCCCGGACCGCCGTCCCTGCCTCTCTCTGCGCCCTTCGTCATTCGTCATTCGAGCTTCGTCATTCCATTGCATCCCTCTCCCCTCCCCGCTACACCTGCCTCCCTTCCATGCCTGACGAACGCATTATTTCCATCTACGGCCCCGGCTTGCTCGGCGGCTCACTGGCCTTGGCGATCCGGGAACGGATGCCGGGGACGAAACTGCGCTTCTGGGCGCGGCGGGAGTCGGCGGAGGCGGGCATCCGCGCACGCGGCATCGAGGCGGAATTCTTCACGGATGCCGCCGCGGCGGCCTGCGGGGCCTCTTTGATCATCCTCTGCACGCCGGTGGAGACGATGGCGGCGCTGGCGCGGCAGATCGCGGCGGGCGCGCTGGCGGAGGACTGCCTCATCACCGATGTCGGCAGCGTGAAGGGGCAGGTGGTGCGGGAGCTGGAGCCCATCCTCGGCGCGCGCTTCATCGGCAGCCACCCCATGGCGGGCTCGGAGAGGACGGGGATCGAGGCGGCGCGGGGGGATCTGTTTGAAAAGGCGGCCTGCCTGCTGACGCCGGTGGCGGCGGCGCCGGGGGGACTGGCGCGGCTGCGTGATTTTTGGTCGGCGCTGGGCTGCCGGCTGCTGGAGTTCGGCCCCGAGGAGCATGATGTGAAGGTGGCGCGCATCTCCCACCTGCCGCACATGATGGCGGCGGTGACGACGCTGGCGGCTCTGCGCTGTGACGCGAGTGCGGTGGCCTGCGTGGCGGGCGGCTTCCGGGATACGACGCGCGTGGCGGGTGGGGACCCGGGCCTGTGGACGGGTATCGCGATGGGGAATCGTGCGGCTTTGATCGACCGGCTGCGGGAGGCCTCCGGGGCGCTGGCGGAGCTGGTCGAGATCCTGGAAAGGTCGGACGAGGCGGGGCTGACGGCGTTTTTGGCGGAGGCGCAGGCTCTGCGGCGGTCGGTGCCGGCGGCGGATCAGTGAGCGGCCTTGGCTTCGCCGTGCGCGGGGGCTGGGGCGTGGGCGTCCACTTTACCATGGCTATCGCCGTGAGCTTTGTGCATGCCTTCATGCAGGACCTGGGTGTCTTCCCAGCTGTGCTTGGCGCAGGAGGGACCGAAGGAGATGAGGGCGGCGGCGGCGAGGACGGTGAGGGCGGCTTTCTTCATGGAAATGGAGGGGTGCGGCATCGTAGGAGTGGATGACGGCTGTGCAATCGGCTTTTCGGCTCTGCCTTGAGTCTTTGCTGACGCGGGAAAAAGACAGGGCGCCGACAGGAATCCTGTCTGCGCCCTGGGTGGGTGGGAGGTGGCTGGCGGGTTATTTGCCGACGGTGCCGTGGAAGCCGGCCTTGTTCATGGCGGCGACGAGCTCGGCCTCGGTGAACTCGCCTTTGACGGTGAAGGAGGTGGCTTTGGAGGCGACGGTGTTGGCGGTGATGCCAGGGACGGACTTGAGGGCGTCGGTCATGGCGGTGGCGCACTTGCCGCAGCAGAGATGGATGTCGCTGACGGTGGCCTCGGTGAGCTTCTTCGCGGGGGCGCTGCTGCTGGAGGCGGTGGCTTTTTCCTCGGTGTCGCTGGTGCCGTAGTAACCGGCGGCCATGATGGCCTCGACGGCCTTCTTGGCGTTGGCCTTGGACTTCGCGACGATGGTGACGGTCTTGCCTTCGGCGGTGACGGTGACGTCTTTGAGGTCGGCGGCGGCTTTGACGATGCCGTTGGTGCAGCCTTTGCAGCAATTGTGCACGCCGCTGAGGGTGACGGTGGTTTCTGCGCGGGCGATGCCGGAGATGAGAAGGAGTGAGGAGAGAAGGGCGAGGGTGTGTTTCATGGACAGGCTAGAGACGTGCCTGAATTGGCGATTCTTTGCCCGAACTTGCGAGAAAGTGGCGCGCCTGACGAAATAGAAACCTGCATTGCCAGCAGGCAACTCACCGCCTAGACTCCAGGACCATGGCCCTCTACGACCGCGACTACATGCGCGAAGACGCTCCGACATTCGGCGAGCGCTTGCGGGACGTGTCGGCGTTTCACTGGTTCTTCTGGGCGAACATCGCGGTCTTCATCGCGCAGTGGGTGTTTGCCAGCGAGCAGGCGGGGCCGTTCATCCCTGCGGGTGGGGTGAGCATGGATGAGCTCACGGCAGGCAGGGTGTGGACGCCCTTCACCTACATGTTTGTGCATGGCAGCGTGGGGCACATCCTGCTGAACATGATGATGCTGTGGTTCGCCGGGAAACGTGTGCAGGACATCTATGGGTCGCGCCATTTCGTGCAGATCTACATTGTGTCGGGTCTTGTGGGGGCGGCCTTTCAACTGGTGGCAGGCTTCATGCCGCAGCAGCCGGACGCCTACCTCCTCGGCGCCTCGGCGGCGATCATGGGACTGGTCCTCGCCTACGCGGTCGCGATGCCGGAGGAGAAGATCGACCTGCTGCTGATGTTTGTTATTCCAGTGCGCTTCCGGCTCTGGGGACTGGCGCAGTTTCTCCTCATCTCCAATCTCGTGCTCGGCGTGCTGGCGCTGATGCACATGCTGCCGGACTGGCTTTCCGGCGGAGGCGCGCCCGTGGCCTACCTCGCCCACCTCGGCGGGGCCATCGCCGGCTGGTATTATGCCCGCACATTAGGTTATGGCGGGCTGCCTGCGGATCTGATGAGCTCCCATGCCAGGACAAGACCTGCGCGCCGCCCCACGTTTGCCCAGGCTCGCCGTGAGTTTGCCGTGGAACTGGATGAAGAGGCCATCCGCCGGCAAAATCCGCGCCGCGATCCCGTGGTGGACCTCATGCGTGACGAAGTGGACCCCATCCTCGACAAAATCACCGACCAGGGAATGCACAGCCTGACCGATGAAGAGCGCCGCATCCTCAGCCGCGCCAGCCGTCAGATCTCGCGGCAGGAAAAGCGCTGAGATGAATCATCCCTTCTGACACTTCGGACAAAAGAAGGTCGAGCGGTTGCTCATCACGAGACGCTTCACCCTCGTGCCGCATGCATGGCAGGGCTCGTCCTCACGGTCATAGACCCGCAGCGTCTGCTTGAAGTATCCCGGCTCGCCCTTCTCATTCACAAAGTCCCGCAGCGTCGTGCCTCCCATCTCGATGCTCGCCGCCAGCACCTCCTTGATGGCGGAAACAAGCCTCGCCAGCCGCGGCTTCGACACCTTGCCCGCCGCCTTGTTCGGGTGGATGCCCGCCATGAAGAGCGCCTCGCAGGCATAGATGTTGCCGACACCAACCACGGTGTGCGAGTCCATGATCACCGCTTTGATCGGCGCGCTTCGCCCCTTGCATTCCTGGTGCAGGGCAGCCGCAGAAAAGGCATCGCCCAGCGGCTCCGGCCCGAGATCGCAGAGCAGCGGATGCCGCGCAGGATCACCGTCAATCCAAAGCGCCGCACCAAAGCGGCGAGGATCATGCAGACGCAGTTGCTTCCCCTGATCGGTCGTGAGGGCGAGATGATCATGCTTCTTCCATGCTGTCGCCGGATCACTCACCCGCAGACTGCCAGACATGCCGAGGTGCAGCAGCAACGTTCCCTTGGCGCTCGTGAAAAGCAGGTACTTCCCTCGCCGTGCCCCTGCCGTGATGCGGCAGCCTTCCAGTTCATGAATCGTGTCCGGCACCGGCCAGCGCAGCCGTTTATCCCGCACGATCACCTCGCGCACGACTCTCCCGACGAGGTAGGGCGAAACACCGCGCAGCGTGGTTTCGACTTCAGGAAGCTCAGGCATGGTTTAAAGCATAGGATACCCGCCTTCAAAGCTCAAGAAAGCTTCATGAGGGAACTCGTAAAGGGTGAGCGTCGGATGGATGTGCCAACAGCGCGGCCCATCATTCCGGCGACACACCCTGGTCACAGCACCAGACGCACACACTCACACCCCGGAATGCCTTGATCTTGAACGTCTCCTGATGCCCCCACCTCCTTCGCCACCAAGCTCCACCTCGGTTAAGCATTCCTCAAAACGCACTTGTAGCACCTCCAAACCCAACTCTTTTGTCGATAACCGAGAGTAAATTTGCTAAAAACAAGATCGTTGATCGACCACTTACTCTAAAGTGATCGATAACCGAGAGTAAATTTGCCAAAAACAAGACCGTTGATCGACCACTTACTCTAAAGTGATCGATAACCGAGAGTAAATTTGCCAAAAACAAGACCGTTGATCGACCACTTACTCTAAAGTGATCGATAACCGAGAGTAAATTTGCCAAAAGTAAGGCCGTTGATCGACCACTTACTCTAAGGTGGTCGATCCCCGAGAGTAAATTTGTCAAAAGTAAGGCCGTTGATCGACCACATACTCTAAGGTGGTCGATCCCCGAGAGTAGATTTGTCAAAAGTAAGGCCGTTGATCGACCACTTACTCTAAGGTGGTCGATCCCCGAGAGTAGATTTGTCAAAAACAAGTGTGTTTCCCGGCTCAGCACATGGCTCCAGGGCGAACGGCATCGAAACTCCATTTTAGGTTCGCCCACCGCCGCCTGCCTCTCCCGTAGCAGGGCGGATGTGTTCGGCGCGCTGTGTGTCGCCAACACGATGGATCTCCTTCGCCGAACTATCCGGCTGGTTGGGGGCGTGGGAGACTGCGACGTTCAAAGAAGCCGGTTAGTTTGGCGAAGGGGATCAGGAGCCAAGGCGAGACCTCCCCCACCAACGCACATCCGGCCTACCTTACTTTAGCTGCGCCCGCCACTGTCCTGCGCGTACCGGGCGCGGATGTTTCTTTCCCCCACGGCCACCAGATAGGACAGATGGAGAGGCCACTCAGCCCTGCGCAGCCTGTCCTTCAGTTGAGGCTCCGGTTTGTTACTCAGGCAACACTTCCAGTATCCGTTATGGGCGTGATATTCCACCTTATTGTTGCCTGATGACGGCATAGGAGAGTAAAACACACCCATGAAATCAAAACCCCGTGATATTCCCGTCAAAGTGTCGGCGATAAAGCTGCTGACAAACCTCACGACCTGCTAACCACCTGAACTGTTAGGTGTCACCATGCACATCCCACAAGACTTGCACAATTTCCTCAGCATCCCCGAGAATCGGCAGATGACATTGCCGGACGGCGAGGTCAGGCGACTCACTCTCTTCGCTCCCGATGAGTTGTCACAACAGAAGTTCATCGTGGACAGCTTTGAACTGCACCTGAACGGTCCACTGAAGACCGACCCAAAGGAGCAGCGAGAGTATGAGGGGTATTCGTTGATTCAGGAGTGCAACAACTACTCCCCCGAGGGTGTGTTCGTTTGGTTTCCGGAATTCGGTGCGTATGGATCGTGGGACTGCGACCATCTGCGCATTATCATTTACCCTGGTATCACTTGGTCGGACATCGTTCGCGAGCCCACGTGGTTTATCAACGGCCAGTGGTATCCTGACCGCGTGCCACACAAGGAGGTGAATCCGTGGCTGTGACACATAATGGATGCAGTCAACGACTCGTATGACATCTATCATGTCATCGACGCATCCCGCTCGCCGTCGCCTGGTCCGAGTCGTTCAGTATCCGGGTGCGGTTGATCCTGGGATGGCGCGGGGAGAGAACGTCAGAGTTTGACTTCCCCTGGCAGCGCTTCGGCGCCGTGGGGCTTCAGGGCGTGATGTTCAGCTTGTGTGAGGCGGAGTTTGATGGTGTCTGCCTCTGGATGATCGGGATGGCGATTTAGGAAAGCTCTGACCTTCTCAAGAACGCGGGTGTGGAAGATGCCCTGCTCGACGAGTTCCATCCGCGCCAGGGTCAGCTCATGCTCTTCTTCCAGAGGCAGGGTCTGTCGTGCCGCGAGATCGTCGTGGCGGGCTTTCAGCGCGTCGAGTGACCGCGAGCTTTTCCTGCAAGGCTCACAACGAACGGCCTCCGCATCGGTGGGGAAGTGTAGCTCTTCATACCAGTAGCGCTGTTCTTCGGCAAAGAAGATGAACATGCGGCGGCAATCGCGGCACTTCCTTTCGATGTCGTAGTAGTGGGTGCGTGGGAATGAGGTGCCTGATTGCCTAGCGGGATCTGCGACGATGGCGGTGCCTGGGATGCGGAAGCCGAGCAGCAGTGGGTCCAGCCCGAAGAGCTTTCCCTGGCGATGCTTCTCCATGAGCTGGCCCTCTGTGGCGATACTGCCGATGTGGGCGCCGTGCTGCCCATTCTCGACATCAAGCCCTGTGATCCGAGGCAGCTTCCCATATTTGGAATGCGGGACGTAATAGGAGCGGGTTTTGGGCAGTGCTTTCGGCTTCATGAGCTTGGGATGACTGAAACCTGATTTTGACTGATTGCGACACCCGTGTCTCTGGAAGTCTGGCCGTTTGCCTACCTCAGAATGAAGGAGTGCCATTCGGGTAAGCCATTCGGGTCAGTCCCTCTATCAGGAAAAATGCTGCTGGCTGTGCGTGCTGAGCTAGGAGCGGGACCTGGCGGCTCCGATAGCTCTCACGCGGGCCGCTACTTCCACCGAGATGCGATGTGACGCCTCAGGTCTGCTGTGTTTTCTCGCCACTCTGCTGGATGGCCTGCTCCAGAGCGCGCCAGCCGAGCATGGCGCACTTCACGCGCTGGGGGAATTTCTGCACGCCTTCGAGCAGGGCGAGTTCGCCGAGGGCGTCTTCATCCTGCACGGTGCCTTCGCCAGTGACGACGGCGCGGAAGTCTTTGAGCAGTGTCTGCACCTTCGCGGCATCGGCTCCTTTCATCTTCACGGTCATCATGCTGGCGCTGGCCTGGCTGATGGCGCAGCCCTGGCCTTCGAACTTGAGGTCTTCGACCTTGCCATCGGCACCGACTTTCACCCACATATCGATCTCATCGCCGCAGGTGGGATTGTCGCCATGGACGTGGATGCAGCCTTCGCCGTGGAGCTGGCCATGATTGCGCGGGCTGCGGGAGTGATCGAGGATCACTTGCTGGTAGAGATCACGGAGGTCGTCGGAGAGTGCCATGGTTGGTTAGGAAAAGAAGGCGATGGCCTGCTGGAGGATGTCGATCATGCGATCCACCTCGGCCTTCGTGTTATAAAAGTAAAAGCTCGCACGGCTGGTGCCGGGGGCTTTGAAGCGCTTCATCAGCGGCTGCGTGCAGTGATGTCCGCCGCGCAAAGCCAGCCCCTGGGTGTTGGCAAACTCCACGAGGTCATGCGTGTGGCAGCAGGTCAGGGTAAAGGCGGCGAGCGATCCGCGATCGACTCCGATGGGCGGCCCGAGGAGTCGCAGGCCGGGCAGGGCGACGAGCTTCTCCAAAGCATAGGTCGTGAGTTCACGACCATGTTCCTGAATGGCTTCAAGGCCGACGCTTTCCAGGTAATCAATGGCTGCACCGAGTCCGATCACACCCGCGATGTCCGGCGTGCCAGCCTCGAAGCGGGCGGGGCCGCTCTTGTAGGTGCTGCGCTCCATGGTGACGGTTTCGATCATCTCGCCGCCGCCATGCCAGGGCTGCATTTGATCCAGTAGTTCGGCACGGCCATACAGGGCACCGATGCCAGTTGGGGCGCACATCTTGTGACCTGAGAAGGCGTAGAAGTCACAGTCGATCTCGCGCACGTTCACGGGCACATGGCCCACGGCCTGAGCACCGTCGATGAAGGTGGTGATGCCGCGTGCTTTGGCTTTCGCGCAGATGTCCTGCACGGGGTTCTTGGTGCCGAGCGAATTCGAGATATGCACGCAGGCGATGAGCTTCACGGGACCGGTGAGCAGTTCATCCAGAGCGGCCATGTCCAGCGTGCCGTCATCGAGCACGGGCACATATTTTAAGGTGGCGCCGCTGCGCTGGGTGGCGAGCTGCCAGGGCACGATGTTGCTGTGATGCTCCATGCCGGTGATCACGACTTCATCGCCGGGCTTGAGGAACTGATTTGCCCAAACGTTCGCCACGAGGTTCACGCCTTCCGTGGTGCCTCGGGTGAAGATGATCTCCTCATCACTCGCCGCGCCGATGAAGCTGGCGACCTTTTTCCGCACGTTCTCGAAGTTCGTCGTCGAACGGTTGCTCAGCTCATGCAGGCCGCGGTGTACGTTCGCATTGTCGTGCTCATAGTAGTGGACCAGCGAGTCGATGACCTGACGCGGCTTTTGACTGGAGGCGGCACTGTCAAAGTACACGAGCGGATGCCCGGCGACCTGCTGATGCAGGATGGGGAAATCGGCGCGCAGATGGGAGAGGTCGGACATGCGAGGTGGGCGGGGTGAGTATCACCGTGGATACGCCTGCGCAAGGGCCGTGAGTCATGGCAATGCCTGACATCCCCTGCCCTACTTCACCATCACCTTCACGCCGATGGACTTGTATCCGTCCATGATCTCCTGCGCCAGCTTCACATAGGGACGCTCCGCCACGAGGACACTCAGGTGTTTGAAGGGGGCGCTGTCAGGCTTCATGTCCGGCGGGGGGAAGTCTCTCGGGTAGGAGAAGCGCCCGCCCTCCATGCGCTTCACGCGTGGATCGGCAAAGAAGGCGCGCAGCTCCGCCACCTGCCCATAGACCGCGTCCATGAACTGGATGAAGCGCGTGCCTTTGCCCTCGCCATCCAGGTGGCAGAAGAAATACACCAGGAGCTGTGAGCGGTGGTACATGTCGCGCATCTTTTGCGCGGTGGAGCACTCGGCGTCCCACTGGTCGCGCGTCATCGTCATCATCTGTTCCAGATTCGGGATCGCCAGGGAGAAACCCTCCCGCTTCTCCCACAGGTCAGCATCCTCCTTCATGCCATTCTTGTGCGCCTCAGCGCGGAAGGTGCCGGACTTGTAAGGCAGCATCTCCGTGTACTCCGCCGTGCCTTCGATGATCCACTTCGGCAGGAAGCCGAGGTAGTCATCCATGAGCTGATGCGTGATCTCATGGACGAGCGTGCCGTTGCTGTAGTTGTCGTCTTTGAAGTAGGTCTGCCCGCGCTTCTCCATGCCCAGACTGGGGAATGGGATCTTGAAAATCTTGTCCCCGCTGCTGTACACACCGCCGGACATCTCCGGACCACCAGCGGCGACGTAGTCATCCCGCGTTTCATAGAGTGCGGCGAGGAAGCGCGGCCTGCCCTCCGGCGGACGGCAGACGATGCCCCAGGGCAGTGAATCCACCAGTGAACGCGTCGCCTCAAAGGTGCGCGCCACCTCCTTCATCACACTGCCCGCCAGCTTGGCCTGGGAGGTGAATTCAAAGGCCTCTGACTGATACACATACTTCCGCTCAGCAGCGCTCTCTGTGACTGCTGCGATCTCGATGGAGCGGGCGGGCACGACCACCGTCGCAGGCCAGACGCGCTTCTCCAGAGGCACTCGCTTCGCATCCACACCTGCTGCT
>Ga0075152_10001504_pt1 | contig 16784 bp, 13 predicted proteins | sample JI61114C2DNA_FD_70964 | JGI IMG/M metagenome (GOLD analysis project Ga0075152, IMG submission 70964) | Wastewater effluent complex algal communities from Wisconsin, to seasonally profile nutrient transformation and Carbon sequestration -... | ecosystem: Engineered > WWTP > Effluent > Algae...
GTTTATAGGATGGGAGATAAAAGGCGTTTGTTCTTTTTTATTGATTGCCTTTTACCGCAACCGCTACCTGCCGGTTAAGAATGCTTTCAAAGCCATTTCTTATTACCGCATTAGTGATGTTAGTTTGATGCTTTGCATGTGGATGATGCATCATCTTACTAACCAAAACATCAGTTTTTCGGAATTGGGCGAGGCAAAGGAACTGGCAGTATCAACCGGTAGTATGGGTATGGCTGCTTTTATTGTTTGTATGATGATACTGCCCGCAGCCATAAAATCGGCACAGTTTCCCTTCACGTCATGGCTGCCACGTGCTATGGAAGGTCCCACTTCTTCTTCAGCCATTTTTTACGGATCGCTGAGTGTGCATATAGGTGTTTTTTTATTGCTGCGTACGCATCCTTTTTGGGAAGATATGCTGTGGGCCAAAATTGCCATCATTGTTGTTGGCGCCACAACTGCTATTGTTGCCACATTAATTGCAAGAGTGCAGCCTACGGTAAAAACCCAGATTGCTTACTCATCTGCAGCACAAATAGGATTGATGTTTATTGAGGTTGCGATTGGCTGGCATTGGCTGGTGCTGCTGCATTTTGCCGGTAATGCATTTTTAAGAACCTACCAGTTGCTCGTTTCTCCTTCGGTATTAAATTACCTGGTGCATCATCAATATTTTCATTACCTGGCACCAGTACAAAAGCCGGTATCAAAAATAAAAGCATCGCTATACATGTTGGGCATTAAAGAATGGAACCTGGACAGCGCCATGTTTGCTTATTTGTGGAGCCCTTTTAAATGGTTGGGAAAGCAGGTGCAATTCTTACAATCTTCAGTTTTTATTGCTGTGCTTTTTGTTGCAGGGCTTGGCTTTTTAACGCTAGGATGTTTTAGTCCGGAACTTATTCCTTCGATGGATGGTGCTTTGCCAATTATTTTAATGAGCATTGCCCTGGCAGTTATTCTTTTTGCTTTCACTTTTCGCCAATCTGCTTTAAAAGCCTGGACATACTTGTTGACAGCACACTTGTTCATTATAGCGGCAGTGCTGTTTAATGCACCGCATATTAATGCCATTGAGATCATTTTTTATACCAGCGGCATTGTACCGGCGTTTTTATTGGGGTACTACTGCCTGCAAAAAATTAAAGCAATTGACAATGATATTTCCCTCAACCAGTTTCATGGCTACGTGTACGAGCAGGAAACTACCGGGCTGTTGTTTTTATTTGCTGCCATCGGCATGTTGGGTTTTCCCGTTACAGCGGCATTTATAGGTATTGATGTATTGTTTACTTATGTACACCATAACCAGGCTGTGTTGATCACATTGCTGGGACTATGTTTAATATTTATTGAATTGTCTGCCTTCAGAGTTTTGCTGCGCATTTTTATGGGGCCGCACAAAAAATTAAATCATCCGGTGGCATTCCGGTCTTCGTAATAAAATGAAAAGGATTTTTTTTATACCTGTTCTGTTTTTTAGTGGCTTGGCTTTTGCACAAAACGACCGGGTGAACGATTACAATAATACCAACTGGGTCCAGTTATTCAGCACCATCAATCTTGATAAAAAATGGAGCCTGCATACTGAGTATCAATGGCGGAGAACAGCTGGGCTGAAGAACTGGCAACAAAGCCTTTTGCGTATTGGGGTTAACAGAAAACTAAATGAAAACGTCACCGTACACCTTGGCTATGGATGGATTGAAACTTTTCCTTACGGCGATTTTCCGATAGCATCGGCAGGCACATTTCCGGAGCATAGAATTTATGAGCAAATCAGTTTTAAACAACCTGTTAAGAAATGGACATTCACCCATCGCTTTCGCATTGAACAAAGATGGTTGGGAAGAGTTAAGCCCGGCACCGATCGGGAAATTGAGGCCTGGACTTATTTGCATCGGTTTCGCTACCAGTTTAAAACACAATACAACTTCACTTCAAAATTTTACCTGGCTGCAGCAGATGAGATTTTTATTGGTGCCGGTAAAAATGTAGGTGTGAATATTTTTGATCAGAACCGTGTCTTTTTGCTTGCGGGATTTAAACTCAATAAAACTATATCGCTTGAAGGCGGTTATTTTAACCAGACATTGCAACAGGGAAGAAGGATTAACAACAACACGATCATGCAAAGAAATAATGGTGTTGTTGTCAGCTCGTTTTTTCAGCTCTAAGTTAGTGTAACAGGAACAAGCCATTTATTTTTTAGCGGCTTTCATTTGAATTATATCTACAAGGAAAGCAAAAGCCATCGCAAAATAAACATACCCCTTAGGCACATGAACATTAAAACCTTCAATCAGCAGTGTAAAACCTATCAGCAATAAAAAGCTGAGTGCTAAAATTTTGAAAGCAGGATGTTTATTTACAAAATTGCTTATTGGGGCTGCAGCTACCAGCATGATCAGAACAGTTACAATAACTGCGGTATACATTACCCACAATTCTTCAACCAGGCCAATGGCAGTAATAATGCTGTCGATTGAAAAGACCAGGTCCAACAAAAGTATTTGGCCGATTACAGCAGCCAATGACAGTTGCCTGCTTCCCTGCCCGGGTGTTGTTGACCCTCCTTCTACCTTATGATAGATCTCCCTGCTGCTTTTGTACAATAAAAACAGCCCGCCTGCAATCAGGATCATATCTTTTCCGCTGAAGCTGTTGCCCCAAAGTGCAAAGATTTCTTTATCTAATTTCAAAATGAACGAAATACCGGCCAATAACCCCAGCCTTAAAACCATGGCCAGTATAATACCCCAAAGCCTTGCTTTTTTCTGCTGCTGCTCTGGTAGCTTGCCTGCAAGTATTGAAATAAAAATAATGTTATCAATACCCAATACCACTTCAAGTGCAATAAGGGTAAACAATGAAATGATCACTTCGTAGTCCATATAATTTTTTTTAGAATTGCCATAATTGCCCGCTAGCCCATTGCAAACCCAATGCCGTTTTATTTAGTTTAACTGTTGCTTCAATCAATTTGAGCATGGTTTCCTGTGTTTTATTTTCACGGCTGTTTACCAAAAACAGGGAACTCTCTCCGTTAAAAAACCTTGTTTCTTCTCCTTTTTGTAATTGCAGTACACCTGCATAGGTCCGTTGCAGTAAAGATACCTGCGACTGGTAATTTACAAGTTGGTTGTAATACTTTCTCACTTTGTTTATTACATCTGTTTGTTTTTGATTTTGCTGCAATTGCGTTTCAGTAATTTTAAGTTTTGCCATTTTATACTCTCCACGTCCACTGCTTAAGCGAAGTGGCATACTAAAACTGATGCCGTATCTATAATTGTTGTCGAACAGGGTTTTGGTTGCAGTAGAAGCAAGATCATAACCCTTGCCCAGTTGATTGTATTTCAGATCGATCTTAGGTAACAGTTCCTGAAATTTCAGTTTTCTTTCCACAACAAGAGCGTTCAGTTTAAAATTGTATACGGCCAATTCCGGGTGGTTTTTTTTCGCCGCTTCTATCAGTTGCTCCTGTTCAGGAAAAATCACAGCCTGGTAAAGGTCATGCATTTTTTCCTGTGGAAAAACCTGTTCTGGTAAAACATACGGTTCATTATTCTGTTTCCATAAATAGCCACTCAGTTGTACGCCTGCATTCTGCCACATCAGTAAAGCTTCGTTTTGCTGGTATTCAAACTGCTGTAACTGCGTTAATGCTTCGGTAGTATCAATCGCCGGACGGTCACCGTTTCTATAAGCGGCTTTAACCAGGTTGTAACGCTGCCGGTTTACACGAATTACCTCTTCGTACGTTTTAAAATTAAGGTAGGCCTGTACCCATTGCCAGTAAGTTTCTGTTGCGTCCAGCAGCAAATCGTTCAGCATGATCTTTCTTTCTGCATCTGAAGCCTGTTGCATAATTTTTGCCTGTTTCAGCGAAGCTCTTCTTTTATCCATCAGCAGGTTTTTAGCCAATGGGATACTGATGCCTGCAAAGCTGGTTTTACCGGAAGTTTCTTCGGGATTGATGCGGTTGCCGCCCAGGTATTCGATGCCAGTTTGCACTTCAATACCATACCAGGTTGGAATGGATAGTTGTGCTGAGTTGCTTCTGTAATAGTTTATGCCGTCAAAAGTTTTATCAGCACCGCCTCCGCTGATCACCGGATCGAAAGCGCCACGCTGGCTTAGTAATGAAGCATCGGCTTTTTGGACTACTATTACAGCCTGCTTTGCAACCGGGTGATAATTTTTTACGATGCTTAAAAAACTTTTTAGCGATAAAGTTTGCAGACTGTCCTGCGCAAAAGCAGTTATGCAAAAAACTGTAAAAACTATGGTTAGTATTGTTCTCATTTTTTTGTGTCTGTTTCTTTTTTATAATAATCCGGCGGAAAGCCGTTGATATTTCGCCACAGCTCGTACCATACCGGAACATTTTTTAATAGTGCAAAACCCTGTGCGCCGGTGCCTACCTTTAGTTGCTTGGGCCATCTTTTTGCACTGGTAAAATCTTCAGTAACCAGCACCCTGAATTTGCCATTGGCGCTTACTGCATTTTCAACTGCAACTACTTTTCCGGTAAATGTTCCGTAAGATGCATTGGGCCAGCCGCTGAACACAATGGCCGGGAAACCATCGAACAGGAACTGTATTTTTTGATTTTTGGCTATCAGCGGTAGATCAACAGGTTCAATAAAAAGTTCTACGGCATAGTCAGGTTTATCCGGTACTATCTCTACAAGCATTTCTCCTTCTTTTATGATCTCGCCAATACCGGCTTTTTTTGCCTTGGTAACCTGCCCGCTTTGTGGAGCGGTGATGTAATACATACCGCTGCGGATATTATAATTGCTCACCTGGTTTTGCAGCTTCGCTACTTCGCCCTGCCCGCCTGCTATCTGCGACATGGATTGAAACTGGTCGCCCTGCGCCTTCGATAGTTTTTCCAGGTAATCCTGGTTAACAGCGCTTATTTCAATATTGGCAATGCCCAGCTCCTGCCTGGTATTAGCAAGCCTGTTCTCGGCACTTATTTTTTTTGCTGCAGCATTTTGAAAGGATGCGTTGCGTTGTTCCAGTTGGGTTAAAGAAACAAGACCGCTGTCGTACATGGCCTGCTGCCTTTTGTATTGTTTGGCAGCAATCTGGTAGTCATTTGCAGCAGCAGACAGTTCTGCACTATCGCTTTGCAGTTTTATCTGCAATTGCAGAATTTTATTTTGCAATTGCGATTGTTTTAAGGCCCTGCTGTTTTCAATGGCCCCAATCTGGTTTTGTGTGGCGGCCACTTTGTTTTTATAATAATCTACACTTAGTTGTTTAGCATCCAGTTGCTGGCCGGTTCGGCCGATTAGGTTAGGGTCAAAATAATCTTCTTTTACTTCGCCAATTTGTAAAATGGTATCTCCGGTATTTACAAAGTCGCCCTCTTTTACATACCACTTAATTATTTTGCCGGGTATAATACTGTTTAGCTCCTGGGGGCGTTGCTCCTGCCGGAGGGTAGTTACGCTACCTCTTGCCCGTACATTTTGTGTCCAGGGTAAAAAGAGGAATATGGCAGCAACAATAAAGAACCCGATAGCCCAGTATTTTATTTTACTGTTTTTATTGTGGCGGTAAATGGTTTTATATGCTTTTAATTCGATCATGGTCTTAATTTTTATTGTTTTTCATGTGAATGGTTTTGCTGCAGGCTGCTGCAAAATCTGCATCGTTTGAAATAATAAACATGGTGCTGCTTTTCATTTCCCGCAGCAGCAGTGTTTTAATTTGTTGCTGGTATTGTATTTCCAGCCCATGCCATGGTTCTTCCAAAAGCAGTAAAGCCGGCTTATTGATGAGGGCTCTTACCAACAAAATTTTACGAACAACAGTGGCGGGAAGTTTGCGTCCATTTGTATTTAAAGGAGTGTCGAAACCGTTTTTAAGCGTGGCTAAAAAGTCTGATAAGCCCGTTTTTTTGCACAGGAATATCAGTTCATCCATGTCCGGCTTTTCTAAACCCATGGTGATGTTTTCCATCAGGGTTCCTTCAAAAATATCCTGCTGACTTATCATTACTCCTACTTTTTGACGCAGTTGCTGCAGGTTGTAATTTTTTAAAGGAATACCATTGAATAACATGTTTCCCTCAAAATCATCATACATACCGGTAAGCAGGCGCAGTAAGGTTGATTTGCCGGTGCCATCGTTCCCTGTAATACAAACTATTTCTCCGGGTTTTGCTTCCATCGAAATATTGTTCAGCACCTTATCTGTGCCGGAATATCCAAAAGAAAGGTTTTGAATAGTTACAGTTAAGCCTTCATTGTTTTGTTGTGTATATAAAACGGAACCTTGTTTTTCACTTTCTTTATCTGTTACCTGTTCAATTTTTTCAACGGCGGTAAGTACATCATACACACTATCCAGGTTTACGATCAGTTTTTCTACAGAATTGAGAATAGTAAGAATTACGATCTCGGCAGCTATAAACTGACCAACTGTAAGCTGCTGATTGATCATTAAAAAAGTACCAACACTTAGCATAGCTGCAGTTACCAGCACTTTAAACCCAATGAGTGTTTTATACTGAAGCAGCAGTACTTTAAAATGTTCGGTACGGCATTGCAGGTATCCTGTTATGCTTTCATCGGCTTTTTGCAACGTAAAATGTGAAGATTTGGAGAATTTTACAGAGCGTATGATACGGGCCATTTCCTGCAGCCACGCAACTACTTTATATTTGTAGGTGCTTTCTTCAATGCTGGTTATTAATCCTTTTTTACCGGAGAAGTACAAGATGGCATATACCACCAGCACCAGTATTAAGCCAAAGGCAATAAATACCGGGTGATAGAAAGAAAGTAATATCAAACCAAATATGATCTGCACAATTGCAAGCGGAAAATCGAGTAACAGTTTGGCGATTTTTTTCTGAAGTGTAAGCGTATCAAAAAACCGGTTTACCAGTTCGGGTAAATAATAATCATCAATACCGCTTATGTTTAACTGCGGAATTTTTTGTGCAAAGCCAAAGCCATAACGCACAAAGATCTTTTGCTGAATTTTTTCGATGATCCGCATCTGGTTTACCTGCAGCACACCGCTGGCAAATACACTAAGCACAATAAAAATTACAAGCAATACCACTGCGGTGGAAATAGTGGCTGTTTGGGCAAAAGATATCAGGGCCTGGATGCCCACCGGTATTACCAGCATGATAATACCATAAAGAATAGCATAAAAATAGATCTGGGATATTTCTTTCTTTTCAAGAGATACCAGTTTCAGTATCCTGGAAACAGGATTTGCACTATGTTTCATTTTAAAATTAAGAGTTTAGATAAGCAGGATTGTAAACACAAGGCTAGTGTTACAGTAATCATTAAAACCGTAAATAAAAGGAGGAATTACGCCAGGTCGGGAGGAGGCGTTTCTATAGTAAAATGCACTGGAAGGGCAGACAGCAGCGGAAGTATTATTACAGACGCCGTGTTGTTTTTTGGGGGAATCGGAAAAGCAGCAAAAGGAATAAACTCCTTACCATTGTCTTTCTTAGTATCCTTACTGTCGTCGGTATTTTTATCGGTGTATTTGCAGATTGATTCGGTATCTGCCATAAACCCATCACTTACCGGGAGCACATACAGTGCAGTGATCAGGATCAGTAATATGGATATAATACGCTTCATCAGTGCCGCAAAGAAAATATGTTTACACAGATGCCGCAAGTTTTGATTGTAAAAATTTTGTAAAAAAGCCGGTGTTTAACAAAAAACACTGGCTTATTTTTAAAAGTTCAACAAACTAAATGTTCAGTCCGCCGCAAACGCTAAGCACCTGCCCGGTAACATAGCTGCCCATATCGCTGGCTAAAAATAAACAGGCATTGGCAATATCTTCTGTACTTGCAAACCTGTTCAACGGAATGTCTGCTTTATATTTTTCGGCGCCTTCACCTTCTTTTAAATAGCTGGTCATATCGGTTTCAACAAAGCCTGGTGCAATAGCATTACAACGCACATTGCGGCTGCCTAGTTCTTTGGCAATACTTTTTGTAAAGCCAATGATACCTGCCTTGCTGGCTGCATAGCTGCTTTGGCCTGCATTACCCATTTCGCCAATAATACTACTCATGTTAATAATGCTGCCGTTTCGGGCTTTCATCATCGGCCTTATCACCTGCTTGGTCATGTTAAAAACACTCTTCAGGTTTATTTGCATCACTTCATCCCATTGCTCAGGAGTCATACGAAGCAATAAATTATCTTTGGAAATGCCGGCGTTGTTTACACAAATATCTATACTGCCAAATTCCTTTAATACATCATTTACAAAAGCTTCAGATGCTGCATAATCTCCTGCATTGCTTTGGTAAGCTTTTGCCTTAACGCCCATGGTGGTTAATTTTTCTTCCAGGGCTTTTGCTTTATCAGCACTGCTATCGCTAACATAGGTAAATGCTATGTTACAACCTTGTTCCGCAAATTTTATGGCGATACCTTCTCCAATGCCACGGGCGGCGCCAGTTACAATGGCATTTTTTCCTTCTAATAATTTCATGATAAATAATTTCTGTGCCTCAAAATAAAACCAAAACTTTAAATATTGCCGATATTTTTTATGGAGAGTATTTCTTCCAGCATAATTCTTTCGTTACTGAGCCTGGGTATTTTATGCTGGCCGCCCAGCTTTCCTTTGCTGCGCAACCACTCCGTGAAGGTTCCCTTTTTCAGTCTATGAACAATGGGCAGCCGCAACGCAATACTTTTATGGCGCTTGGCTTCATAATCGCTGTTGATATTTTTCAGTTCGTTATCCAGTTCGGTAATAAAACTATTAAAATCGTCAGGCTCTTTTTCAAATTCAATAAGCCATTCGTGTGCACCATTGCTGTCTTCTGTAAAATAAACCGGGGCTGCAGTGTAATCATTTACTATGGCATTTGTTTTTTCTGCCGCACAGGCAATGGCTTTATCACTGTTATCAACAATCACTTCTTCGCCAAAGGCATTCATATAATGTTTTAACCTGCCGGTTATTTTTATATGGTATGGGTTAAGATGAGTAAACTGGATGGTATCGCCAATCAAATAGCGCCAGAGCCCGCCGGTAGTGCTCATTACCAGGGCATAATTTTTTCCTACAACCACATCCTTTAAGCCTACGGTTAAAGGGATATCTTTCCCATATTCTTCCACTGGCATAAACTCATAAAAGATACCGTGCTCGGTAAATAACAGCATGCCATCATCATCCGGACTTATCTGCGCAGCAACAAAACCTTCACTGGCATTGTATATTTCAAGATAATTTATTTTGCCACCCATAATTTTTTCAAACTGATCCTTATAAGGGACAAAAGAAACGCCTCCGTTGATGTATAGTTCAAGATTTGGCCAAACTTCTTTGATGGTTGTTTTCCCCTTAATTTCTAAAATGCGTTTTAATAACAATAAGGTCCAGGTTGGTACGCCGGCTAAGGAAGTAACATTTTCTTCGGCAGTAACCTGCGCCAGTTTTTCAATCTTTTCTTCCCATTCATCAAGCAGGGCAACGCTCAGTTCAGGTGTGCGTATCCATTGCCCCCAAAAAGGAGAGTTCTGCATCAGCACTGCACTAAGATCGCCATACTGGATATCTTCATTAACCTTACTTATCTGGTGAGAGCCGCCAACAACCAGGCCTTTGCCGGTTAACAGATCGCTGGAGGGAAAGTTTTTATAATAGTTGCTCAGCAGGTCTTTGCTTGCTTTATAATGATTGTCGTGCAGGCTTTCTTCACTAATGGGAATGAATTTGCTTTTATCAGAAGTAGTACCAGAAGATTTGGCAAACCAGGTAACAGGGGTGTTCCATAAAATATTTTCCTCACCATTCATCATACGTTCAATGTATGGCTTCAGGTCGTTATACTCATGTATGGGCACTTTCTTTTTAAACTCACGCAGTGAAAATAATTTTGAGAAATTATATTTCCTTCCAAACTCTGTGTACTGTGCAGCAGTAACCAGTTCCTGCAAAACCTCACGCTGTACAGCAACCGGATGATTGCTCCAGTTTTCGATGCGCCACAAACGCATGCGGGCTAATTTAGATATGGCGGGGGAGAGAAATTTCATTTAGCCAACAAGATAAAAAAACTGACAGGATTTAAGGTCAATTATTTTTGGCGTGAATGAGCATGTTTATTTCGCTTAACACTGAACGGATATGGTAAAGTTTTTCTTTTATGGACTTGAAAACAGGATTATAACTAAGATAAACGAAAAGTAATGGTATTCCAATACTAAAAATACTTACGCAAAACAACAGTATAAGGTAATTATCATAAAACTTCAGACTTTTTTTATATTGATCATAATCAAACGACGGAATTTTCAAAACAAGGTCATTAATTTCTTTTTCCCCGTAATCTGATTTTTCGAAAAAAGAATTTTTAATTTCATCGATATATTTTGAGTATTCATCCAGCCTGATATCTTCAGCATAAGTAAAATTCAGTTTGTATATTCCAATCCTGTCAAGCATTGCGATCTTTTTCTCTGTATCGGCAGTGCAACTCTGCAGTACAGTTTCAAATTTAGTTGAGTAATTATTTTCTGCCCTGTCCTGTTTTTCTTCTGCAGCCTCATCATGCAAATAATCCTTCCGCTTTAGTTCAAAATTCTTACCCAGGTATAAGCGGCGCACCTGCTCATCGCTGGCAAGCTCTTCGGCTGTGCCATGGGTAAATATTTTTCCATCGATCAGTAAATAAGCACGATCGCAGATGGAGAGTGTTTCATTTACATTGTGATCGGTAATAAGTATGCCTATATTTCTGAATTTTAATTTGGCAACAATACCCTGTATATCTTCCACAGCAATGGGGTCAACACCGGCAAAGGGTTCATCCAGTAAAATAAATTTGGGGTCAACAGCCAGGGCCCGGGCAATTTCTGTACGGCGCCTTTCGCCTCCGCTTAAAGTATCACCATTGTTTTTGCGTACCTTCTGCAGGTTAAATTCATCCAGCAGGGTTTCCAGTTTTTCCTTTTGTTCTTTCTTACTGAGTTTGGTCATTTCCAGTACAGCTGTAATATTATCTTCTACACTAAGCTTACGGAACACACTGGCCTCCTGTGGCAGGTAGCCAATACCCATCTGCGCTCTTTTATACATAGGCAGTTTAGTGATATTGATGTCGTTTAAAAAAACATCGCCTTCATCCGGCTTTACCAAACCAACCACCTGGTAAAAAGAGGTTGTTTTACCGGCACCGTTCGGACCCAGCAAACCAACAATTTCTCCCTGCTTTACATTAAATGAAACATTATTAACAACAGTGCGGCTGCCGTAAACTTTCACCAGGTCTTTGGTATGTATAGTTAAACTCAATTAAACTGTTTTTACAAAAGTAAGTGAACTGAAATAAAGGATGATATGATAAAGGCAGATTATCAAAAATTTATAAGATTACAGCCAGGGATACATACCCGGCTACTTAAAATCCGTTTTTTTTATGTAAGTTTATAACACAACAGGTGCTGCCCGTACCAAAACGTCATAAATGAAATCATCTTATTTATATTTTTTAATACTGTTCTTTGTGGCCGGCACAATGCTGTCCTGTCAAAAAGAGATTAACGGGCTCTCTGATGGAATCATTAACCCGGCAGATCAGAAGCCTAAAGTGGGCACTATCTGGACTTACCGATATACTACTTACCAGATTGTGGGTTCTGTAATTGCGGTAAAAGTTATCTATCATAAAGCCCAAAGTGAAGAGACTGTCGGATCTGAAAAATGGCTGAAAATAATAGATGTAGATGCCGATACAACGGTATATTACCTTAATGTAAAAACTAACGGTCTTTATCAATACACTAATAATAATTCCTATTTATTCTGCAAAAGCCCAGCTGTTATAAATGAAACGTACAACACATTTAATGACGGAGCAACAGAAGATTTTACAGTAAAAACAATAAACGATACTTTGGCTACCGGAATCGGTAACATACCCGCTAATTATTATGAAGGAGTAAAAGGCGGGTATCTGATAGACCGCATCTGGTACAATAAAAATGCGTGGATAGTGCATAGGGTTATCTGGCGCAAAAAACCAGACCCATCCACCGCATATTACAGGTTTAGCACGATGTATATCGACAATATTATTTATTAATTTACCAATATCTTTCTGGCAGTACCGTTCTGGTTTGATAATGTATGCCAGCTTGCTTAAGTTTGCATATTAATTCAACAGATGAAAGTAATAGACCACATCAATCAGGCAAAGGATACACTTATTTCTTTTGAGATCTTACCTCCGCTAAAGGGTAAGGGAATACAGTCATTATACCAGCACTTAGACCCCCTGATGGAGTTTAAGCCAGCTTTTATAAACGTTACATATCACCGCAGCGAACATGTTTTTAAAAAAACACCCAACGGCACTTTTGAAAAAGTAGTGGTACGCAAGCGCCCCGGTACCGAAAGTATTTGTGCGGCCATTATGAATAAATACAGTGTAGATACTGTGCCGCATTTGATCTGCGGAGGTTTTAGCGTTAACGAAACAGAAGACGCATTGATAAACCTGAATTACCTGGGTATTGACAATGTGCTGGTTTTAAGGGGCGATGCTGCAAAGAACGAAACTGCATTTTTACCCGAACCCGGTGGGCACCAATATGCCAGCGATCTGTTGAAACAGGTTACCGACCTGAATAACGGAAAATACCTGGAAGAGGACCTGAAGAACACCAGCCAGACAAAATTTTGCATTGGTGTGGCGGGCTACCCCGAAAAACATTTTGAGGCGCCCAATATAGACAGCGACCTGCACTACCTGAAACAAAAAGTAGAAATGGGTGCAGATTATATTGTAACGCAAATGTTTTTTGACAACGAAAAATTTTACGCATTTGTAAAAGCCTGCAGAGAAATTGGAATTAATGTGCCCATCATACCTGGATTAAAACCCATTTACACCAAAAAGCAGTTAACGGTTTTACCCAAAGTTTTTCATATTGATTTACCAACAGCGCTTAGCAAAGAAGTAAGCAAATGCAATACAGATGAAGAAGTGGAAGAAGTTGGTACTGCATGGCTGCTGCAACAGTCAAAAGAATTAAAGGAATTTGGTGTGCCGGTTTTACATTATTATACATTGGGCAGACCCAAAATTATAGCGAACGTAGTTAAACAGATCGTATAATACCATCTTTATTTCATTAGCAGTCCATAGGACCATGTTGAAAAATTAGCTGGCATAAAAGAAAGCCCCCCGGATTAACGGGGGGCTTTTATTTTCAAGGGGATTTTTTATTTGCCAAGCGGAATACCTACTGAAAAACTAAGTGTACGATACTTGTTTTTATCATTCACTGTATTATCGCTTTGTGTTGAGTTTATTTTAGAAAGGCCCAGGCCATAATTTGCTTTTAAGATCAGGTGCTTAAACTGAAAACCGCCGCCAAAATTCAAGCCAAAATCAAATCTTTTCAGCTTATCATAGGCCGCATCATCCTGCTGTGAAGTGAAAGGATCGTCGTTGCTGAATTGGATGTTTTTTTCGGAAGTTGATAACAACGGACCAACTTTGGTTTCTGTTTTTGATTTACCGCCTATTCCCACAGCTGCATATGGGCCGGCATTGAAAAAAATATTTGAACCTTTATTTACTGGAATTTTAACAACTGCATTTAACGGCACTTCAATATACAAAGGATTAAATCTGGATTTGCTATAATTGCCATTTGTGAAATAAGTTTCTGCTTTTGAACCACGGCCTGTTAGTAATACACCCGATTCAAGATCAAAAATCGGGTCCAGCTCCAGGCGGCCTAAAATACCTGCGTTAAAACTCGGGAGCATATTATTTTTTTCGGTTTGCCCGTCGTTGGTTTTTGTAATGTTGGCAAGGTTTAATCCGCCCTGTACATAGATCTGTGCTTTTGTGCTTACTGCCACTGTTGTAGTTAACAGCAGCGCTAAAAATAATTTTTTCATACTTTACGTTTTAGTGAATTAATGCGGTTTAATGATAAAAATCCTCATCATTTTATGCCGTATCCTGTTCTTAAAACGCATATAGACAAAAAGCCTGCCAACAAGTTTTGCGGGCAGGCTTTCAATTGTAATTAAACGGTCATTATTTTAATAAAGACTGAAAAACAGACTCATTTACTTTTACCGGATATTTATTTTTTAATTCTGCTATCCATTTTTCTTCCAGTATATTCTGGTAATCATTTATTACCAGGCCTTTTGCTTCCTCAAAATTGCGCTGCAGGTTTGCTGCATATTGTTTAACAACTTTAATAAAACTTGTATTGCCATCAACCGGGTTTATAACAACCTGCGATACATAACCATCGGCTGTTTTTGAGTCGATGGTTACCGGAAGCTGTGCCAACTCAAACCTGCCCGAATCGGCCAGTACATTATTATTAGATTCTTCTACGATCTTTTTCCAGTCTTTACCATTTAAAACCGCAGCCCTGGCACTGTCTGCTATTGCTTTACCAGTGCAGTTGAAAATGATAATATCAGCACTGGCATTCCAAGGGTATTTGGTTTTATTCTGGTCGTAATATTTCTCTAAAGCTTTTACATCAGCAGATGCTTTGCCCCAGATATTTCTTTCCATTATTTCAAACAGTACATTTCCGTCTTTAAATTCATCCATCTGGTACCTGAACTCAGCATTGTAATCTTCCAGGTGTTTTTTATAATAATCCATTATGGTACTGGTAACAAACTTATCGGCTAAAACAGCGTTTGATTCTCCATGATAAAGCTCACCACTTTTATAGCTTCTTACAAAATCAAGCCAGTCTTTACCGGTTAATTTTGTTTTTGCATAAGTATACAGTGTTTTGGCAGCTATTGGATAAAGAACTGCATTTCCTGTTTCTGAATCTGGTTTTGCAAACACACTATCTGCGTAACGATACAGATCTGCATCAGCCACAGCGCTGGTCTTTTTTAAATTAACCTGCCTCATGATCTCTTTTACAAAAAGATCTTTTGCGTATGTTATACGGCTGTCCTGCTGTATTTTTTGTTTTAACTCAAACTGGTAGGCGGCATCGTTTTTATCGGCTGGTACCGGTGTTTGAGACAAACGCTTTACAATATGATAGCCATAAGCAGTTAAAAAGGGTTTGCTTATTTCCTTGTCTTTGGTAAGTTTAAAAACCTCGTTTTCAAAAGACAGTTCAAACTTGCCAGAGCCAAATTCTGCCAGTTCTCCGTTACTGCCATAGGTAACTTTGTCATCGCTGAACCACCTGGCCATCTTACCAAAGTCTTCACCTTTTTGTAATAGCTGGTAAATAGAGTCGGCCTTTTTTTGATAGCCGGCTTTTGCTTCGGCGCTTGCATCAGGAGGAATAGAAAGCAGTATCTGGGCTATTTTCCATTTGCCAACGGCTTTTCTTTCATCAACCAGTTTAAACATATGCCAGCCATTTTTAGCACGATAAGGTTTACTGGTTTCATTCATCTTCAAATTGTAAATGATACTTTCATATTCGTAGGGTAATGCAAAAACGGTAACAAAGCCAAGATCGGCCTGCCTTACTTTAACCGCTAATGCTGCGTTCAAATTGTCGTAGTCGGTTTTTCCGCCGGCAAGGCCCGTATAAAATGCGTTGATCGATTTAAATGCATTCAATGTATCAGCAGCAACTGCATTTGCATCAACAGGAATAAAGAAATGCAATACATGCATATCCTTCTGGCTGCGGTTGAATGCTTCGCCCAGCAGATCGTTTACGGCTTTCTCATTGTTTAAATAACTGTCTTCAATCTGGCTTCTGAAACTTTGTGCATCATATTGCAGCTGTGGCAGCGTATCCAGCTGCAATTCCATGGCAGCTTTTACTTTCAGTTTAAATTTTATATACAGATCCAGATATTCCCGTAAGGCTTTTTCTTTATTCTCAACAGGAGTTTTGTTTTTGTTATAAGCCCTCAGGAATTCAGCTTTATCCACTGCATTATTTCCATACGTAAATATGGTTTGTGCATAAAGGGTGTTTGTAAAGCCGGCAACAGCAAGCAGCAATAAAATTTTTTTCATCAGTTAAGTTATTTAGTTCGAAGAGGCAGCTTTCCATTTCACTTCCAGCAGATCATTTAATTGTAAAAGGGTTAGTTTTTTTCCAATGATGCGTTTCTCCTTATCCAATAAATATATGGTTGGTGTCATTATGATATCGTATAACTGGCGAAAGCTGGGCTTTTGGGCTGCAAAATCTGCATCTTCCATTTCTTTGGTCTTATAAACATGGGTCCAGTCGCTTATATTATGCTCTTTAATAAAAGCAAGCCACTCGGGTTTTACACTTTGCTTGCTGTCAGGTGTAAGCACGGCAAATATTTTAAGGTTATGTTTTTTCCAGCTGGCCCTGTATATAGAATCAAGCCTGGGAACTTCTTCCTTGCAATGGCCGCAGTTGGGGTCCCAAAAGCAAATGATGGTATAATCTGCATTTACGCTGTATAAAGAAGTTGGCTTATCTTCTGTGTTCAGCATATCCAGGTCGGCAGCTTTTTCTCCAATAAGATTGGCCATAAGCATATAAGCCCTGCGGCTGATGGACTCCATCTGCTTTTCATTTAGCCATGGGCTTGCTCCTTTGCTATGGTATTTTTCAAACAGATGCACAAATACAGCATCCTGGCCCATATACTTCGGGTTAATGAATTCGTCTGTTAGCCAGTTCAATAAAAATTTATACATCTCCGGCGAAGATCTTGCCAGCAATAATTTATAATCAACGTCTTTAATGATTGAATCGGGTTCAGGAGAGACTACCTCACGATAGTAACGTTCTACCTTTTTTAAA
>Ga0075152_10001505_pt1 | contig 16771 bp, 21 predicted proteins | sample JI61114C2DNA_FD_70964 | JGI IMG/M metagenome (GOLD analysis project Ga0075152, IMG submission 70964) | Wastewater effluent complex algal communities from Wisconsin, to seasonally profile nutrient transformation and Carbon sequestration -... | ecosystem: Engineered > WWTP > Effluent > Algae...
CGCAATGATAATGGCATTGCTAGTATTCAGTTCTTGCAAAAAAAATGAAACCCCTGCAACAAGTTCATTTGGATTTAAAAATGTTACAATATCAGGTAATCAGTTTGCCCCCCTCTTTGAACATCAGTCCTTAGTATTTAACAGTAAGCTTTGGGTTATTGCTGGTAGAAAATCCAATACTAGTTTTAGCAATGAAGTTTGGAGTAGCCCAGATGGGGCATCTTGGTCTCAAACTACTACTAATGCTGCTGTTTTTAGTATTAGAAGTGGACATCAGGCAGTTGTATTTAATAACAAAATTTGGGTATTGGGAGGACTGAGTAATGGGAATGGATTGAATGATGTTTGGAACAGTGCAGATGGGATTACTTGGGCGCAGGTAACTAGCAATGCCTCTTTTAGCATCCGTTTTTACCATGCAGTTACTGTATTTAACAATAAGCTTTGGTTAATTGGCGGAGATGGAATAGGTGGAACTAAAAATGATGTCTGGAGTAGTACCGATGGAAGTACATGGGTTCAAGAGACCACTGTAGGTAATTCATTTGGTCCAAGGGCTGGTCACCAGTTAACCGTATATAACAACAGAATGTATATTACTGGAGGCTATACACCAACTGGTTTTAAAAATGATGTATGGAGCAGTGCGGATGGAAGAACCTGGGTAGAAGAAACTACAACAGGTTCAAAATTTGCGGCGCTATATTCTCACCAAACAGTTGTTTATAATAATAAGTTATATGTCATTGGCGGCTTGGTTGGCTTTACCTCAACAGATGAAATATGGAGTAGTACAACTGGTAAGGATTGGACAAAGGAATCCAGTGCCCCCTTCGGATTAAGAGGTGGCCACCAAGCTTGCCTTTTTAATAATAAACTCTATATAATTGGAGGGTATGATGGAGCAGGTGTTGCCAAAAATGATATTTGGACAACAAACTAGCAATGAAAGGTTGTTTTATTTGGCTTTCTCAATTGTGCCTATTGCAAAAAGATCACTTGGCTTTGCCGATAACTTATCTAAGAAGAAGTATGATATAGCAATTACTAGAACGGTAAATACCAAGACTATTACAAATTGCATAAGAGAGATTTTCTGAATCTGCTGTTTCTGTTTAAGATCACAAATTTCTCCAGGACAATATTGTGCTTCTTCTTTTTTAAAAATTTTATACAATTTACAACCTAAGCAAATTCCAAAAGCGGTTTCAAAAAACATTAATATCAAACAAATCAAACAAACAATACCAGTAATAATACTGTAGGTGTTCATAAGTACCATTAATACAAACATGGTGGCTGATAAGATTAAACCAATTACCCAGGCATACTTTTTTTGAATAGCACCAACATATTCTGGGTTTTGATTGCTTACGAAAAAACGACCTAGGATTAATACAGGTGAAAACTTAGGATTAACAAAGACACGAATGCTAAAATCTACCAGAAAAATGGAGATTACATATTTAATGGGCACAAAATTTCCTTCAAAGACAATGAACATCAAGGAAAGAAATGTTGCCAAGAACATGATGCCCGCAGCTGCCCTAATTTCTCTTTCATTCAAGACCAGGATCTTATATCCAGCAACTTCTTCTCCAAAACCAATCAGCTTAGCCATAATGCTATTATTTAGTGCTTTGAAGATAAGTTCCAATAACTTAAATGGCTACGAACTTTATTTCTATGGTAAAATAGACCAATTTAGGTTGGGATTAGGGAGATAATCGGTGTATTAACTTATTTGCTGGCGCGATATAAAATCCAAAGCCTATTTAATACACTTAAACCCAGACCACAATCCATCCAAACTTTGCCAAACTTTCTCTGTATAATCCTTAGGTGACAATTCATAAAAAACAAAGGTTTTGTCTTGTCCATCACAAGACCTAAGATGTACTTTACAGTATAGCGCTATTGGTTTATTTGACATATAGTCTAGCATGTAAATAGATCCATTAAATGTTTTTATATCCCCTTTTTGAGTAGCAACTTGTTTGAATACGGTTCTAACTTCGGTTGAATTAGTTAAAGACGCATCTCTTTTATTAACAGCAATCAGACCAGTATAATATTCTTTTAGATTGATTTCAAGAATGTTAGCGTTTATCTTTTGCTGACCGTCTAAATACCATAAAAATGCATAACTCCAATATTCTGCAGTTGCCGGCTTACTCCAACCGGGGGTAAATCTAATATCCTCTACGCCCTTGTAAGGAATTTTAGGTGCAAAAGAAATTGGAATTGGGAATCGTTCAACTTCCCAGCCAGTAGGAATATCCAAACTATAGGGTGGCTCCCATGTTTTAGGATCAAACTCGCTAGAATTTGTTTGACTAAAGGAGATAATGGGAAGAAAGAAAAACAGGAAGAGTATGGGATATTTCATTTTAATACTTTCAGTTTAATGTTAATAGCCACTTCTTATTCAATCCTTTCCAACGCTACTCTTTCAACAAAGATTGTATTTTAAGATTAATGGCATCCCTACTCAATATCGCATCCTTCAAAGGAAGCCCCGCTTTCATTCCAGGTCTTTTGTGCCCATTCAGGGTCAGCCATGCATCTTTCATAATGGCTTGTCTTTCTTCCACTAATTTAAAGACTGCATCGCCGTTTTTAAAGCCAGACAATGCCGATGGTATATCCGTGGCTTTTGAAAGTTCTTGATTGCCTAAATCTAAGAGTATCGCTTTAGCCATTACAAAATGCCCTATGTCATTGGGATGAATCCCGTCTTTGGCAAATAGAAATGCAGTATCCACCATACGGCGGTCTTCCAAGAATTTTTTCATTGGCCCATGAACGTCTAAGACATCCCATTTCATGGAATACCTAGAACTGATAAGCCAATCTGAATATAAATCCAGCACATTGGCATATGCTGCCCCTTTTCTGGGGTCATAGACGGGAGGGGTAATATGAACAATGGGTGCACCCGATAAAAGTACCTGATCATGCAACTGCTTGATGCCGTCTTTAAACTTTTGAAATCGCTCATCATCAAAAGGCATATAAATACCATCGTTAATTCCGTAACAGGCAAAAACTAAATCTGGTTTAATGTTGGTTAATGCTCTTTCTAATCGCTCTTGCAAAACCGGACGTGGAAACTTTCCACCCGCATGATTGGGTTCTGACAATCCAGAAACCGTTTCACTGGGCAGGCCCAGGTTAATGATTTCAAAATTTCTTTGGAGATATTTTAGCGTAAGATAGGCGTCAATAAAGGAAATGTATTTACCGTTGTAGGTGATGCTGTTTCCTAAAAAAAGAATTCGTTTAACGTTATCTGGAATGGCATAAGTTTGGGCATAGGTTTGTACACTAAGCAGGATTAGGACTAAGTATAGGAAGCGTTTCATGAAAAACAAACTTGGTGCATTTTGATTTGGTTAAGTCATTTCAGCTGGCGCGATGCCAAATGAAAGTTAATCAAATCAAATTAAAACGGATGGCTTAATTCACTAAGTCTAATTAGCTATTTGAAAATTTTTATTGATGCAATTAAACATTCGCTACTGCTGTACAAATTTCAATTAAAAATCCATCAAGATCTCTCAAATATGCCACAACTTGACCCCAAGGTTTTGTTTTGGGTTGTTCAACCAATATAGCGCCAGCTTTGATTGCAATAGAAACAGTTTCATCTACATTGTCAGAAACAAAACCAATTTCAATACCAAATGGCTTGTTAGATGTAGTACTTTCTATAAAACCATCGGTCAAATTAGACTTGGCTAAAGTGATGGAAGCAAACGAAAGTGTTGTTTCACCAACAAATAGTTCTCCATAATCATTTTCAGGAGTTACAAATTTTCTTTCAAATCCAAAAGCCTTTTCGTAAAATTCCACAGATTTTGACACGTCTTGAACATATAGAATAGTGTATCCAAATTTTATCATTGATAAGATTTTATTTAAATAAATTGAAACACAAGCTTTTTAAAATATAATGTTTGCCTAAGTTTAAATTTAATTCAAAATTTGGAATAACTGCCCTGCTAAGTTTTTGTAAGTAATTATTTGTACAGAATACGATTTCTCAAATCATTATTAGGTTCATTTATATTTTCTGCATTATAACTTCTTCGTTCTCAGTATCAAAAATCAAAATTCCTTCATTCTCACTATCAAGTTGGCCAACTAAATTTCCATCTTTTGTCCAAATAGCGCTTTTACCTACAGCTAGAAAATCATCGCAAAACCCAACACAATTAGTCATTAATACAGGAATAGAATACTTCTTTGCTAGTTTTGGAAAATAATCAAATGCTTTGACACAACCTTTTTCGGATTTTGCAACACTTGCCAAATAAATATTTGCACCAAGTTTAAAAGCAATTTCAGCATGTTCTTCTTGCAAACTCTCGTAACAAATTGCTGGTGCAATTGATGTATTATTTACATTAATTAAAACTTGTCCAACACCGTTTTCAAAATACGGCAACTCGTCTGAATGCAATTGTTGTTTTGAATAAGTTTGAATTTGTTTATTTGGTTCAAATATTATCATACTAATTCGGATTTTAGAATCCACCAATGTTGGTAGACCAAGTCCGATAATAATTTTGCTATTGTTACTTATTTGTTGAAATATATCTAAGCGTTTGTCAGTATGATTACTAGCTAATTCATGTGCAAGCTTTGGTTCATAACTTGTAAGAGAAAGTTCAGGAAAAAATATTGCATCTACATTATATGTCAAAGCAATATCAATAAATCTTTTATGCAAATCAATATTAGCAGAAATATTTCCTTTTATTGGTTTAATCTGCGCTAAGCAAATTCTCATTGTTATAAGTTTTAACTTGGTATATTGAACTAGTAATAAATGATCATTCCAAAATGGAGCATATTATTTTACACTACAAGTTGGATTACACTTAATTTCAAAATTAACAGAGTTTGCTATATAACATATTTCATGGGCTTTATGATGAAGCTCAAGGGCCTTTTCAATCATAGAAGCTTCAGCTACTTGACAAATTGGGTTCAAAATTACATCTATGAAATTACCTCCACCACTTTCATTTTCAATCATAGTACCTGTGGCATTATCTAAATAAGAAGTAATAATAACTCCTTCTAATGCACAAACGTACAAATATGAAAGCATGTGACAGGATGAAATAGCTGATACTAATAGATCTTCTGGATTTAGTTTTGTTGGATCACCAACCAAAGGAGCATCTGTAGTTAAGTACAATTCAGGCTTGCCTAGTATTGAAACTGTGTGGCTTCTATCATAGGATCTTACATTTTTAGTACCTTCTCCAAAATTACCATTCCACAATGTTGTTAACTTATAGTTGTGTGTTTTTGCCATAATTGGATAATTTATTGCTCTTCAATTATGGATGTTCCTTCAGAGAAGTCTCCAGATGTCCACTTCCAACTTTCATGAAGCCTTATTTTGCCATTTTCAAGTAATTCAGGTTTTGACTTACAAAGTCCAGTCATAAGTTCTCCTTTTTCATTTATTTGGTGATATCGCATGTCAATATTTCCCATGCTATCCACTAAACCAATTAAATGACCATATTTAATTTTACCTCCTGAATATGTTGAAATCAATAAATCATCAAATTGCTTGTACTTAAATGTAGTTTCACTTGATGTTTCCGCATTAAGAGTACTACTAACAGGTCTAAATATTTTATCATTATAGTTAATCATTGGAATAATATTAGGTTAATCAATAAAAATAATAGCAACCCATATTTTATGATTTTTTTGGATCAAAATTAAAAGTTACAATTTTTCAAATCCATAATCCCTTTCCACTTTTGCAATTCTTGTTTTAAAGGAAAGATACCAGGCCTTTCTTCCTTTTTCTCTTGCAAAAATGTGGTCAGTATTTTCTTTCCACTTTCTAATTGACTCCAAATCTCTCCAATATGAAACTGTAATACCAAGTACATTTCTAGCAGATTCAATACCTAAATAACCATCCTGAAGTTTTGCCAATTCACCCATTTTGTCTGCAACTTCAGTATAATCCTCATTTATTTCAGTTCTCAATGAGGAAAAAATAACGGCATAATAAGGGGGAGTAGGTGTTTCAGCAATCATTATTTTTGATTATTTAGATAATTAAAGATTTAAATAAGTGGTTATGCAATAAACATTTCCAATTAGTGTAAAATTGAACCTCTTTAAAACCAAAAAATTGTAAAAAAATGCGCTTTTTTAAAAAACTTGGGAGAAATAACCCACATTTTTTTAAAATATTTTATAAAATGACTTTGGTCAAAAAAACCTAATTGATAGGCTACATCAGTAGATAATTGCCCATTTTCCAAAAGCATTTTTGCTTGAGTAGTTTTATCGTGTTGTTTTAACTGTCCAATAGTCAATCCACTCTTTTTTTTAAATTCACGTTGATAATGATACTTACTCAAATGGGCCTCTTTGGAAAGTTCATTGATTGATAAATCAAGATTTATATGGGGAATATTTTTATTAACTGAAATACTGTTATTACTATTTTGTTTTTGAGAATTTTGCATAAACTCATTGATTCTAAAAATAGAATCACAAACTTCACTTTTACTCTTTTTATTCTTTATTGTAGAAAATAACTCAACTATATTTTCAAAAATCTTATTCTGACTCAATTTTTCAGTAGCAATATTAGACTGACCTAAACAGTCAAAATAATTATTTGGCACAAATAGGGCTTTATAAATTGTAGGTGTAGAAATTGTATTTCTATGAACCATTAAAGGCTCTATAAACAAGACTTCCCCTTCTTCAATTTGTATAAGATTTTCTTGAAACTCGTACAATATTGAACCCTTTTCAACAAGAACAATAGTGTAACTATTATGAAAATGCCATGGATATTGATGTTTTGAAATTTTACCTTCAAAGATTTCAATGTCTAAATATTTTTCATAATTAACCATAGTCCACTGAATTATAAACGTTTATACAATATTAATAATAGGTCTTTTTTCAAAACCACCACCACAATTTGGACAAATATTTTCTAAAACGTTTTCAACACAGTCAACACAAAACGTACACTCATATGAACAAATCATGGCTTCATTTGAGTTATTAGGCAAACTCTTATCACAATTTTCGCAGTTCTGTTTAATTTCTAACATCTTAACTCAATTTAGTTGTTATCCCAAGTATAATAATTATGCTCCAGGTCTAATGTAAAACCTACTTTGGGATAAAGATTATTACCAATTATATTTGATTTTGAAGTTTCTAAAATTAATCCACAAGAATTTGTTTGCTTACAAAGTTCTTTTGCAGTTTCAATAAGCAGTTTAGATATCCCCTTCCCTCTTTGGGCATTATCTACAAACAAATCATTTAAAAGCCAAAGTTTCTGCATTCTTGTAGAAGAAAATATTGGATATAATTGCACAAATCCAACTATAGTTTCATGTTCATTCTCTGCAATGAAAATTTCAGCATCATTTAGTTTAAGTCTTTCAGAAATAAACGCTTCCGCCTTTTCTGGGTTAGATGCTTTATTGTAAAACACCCTGTATTGGTCAAATAATTCAACCAAGGTTTTCAAATCCTCAATTGTTGCTTTTCTGATTTTTGCCATAATGCCTTCTTCTGGTAATGATTGAATTAGATCCTTTAATATACGGATAGATGCAAAATTCAAACCCTGAAAAAGCAAAAAATTGTAAAAAAGTGCGCTTTTAAATAAATTGGGAAAAATTACCCAATTATATTTAAACTACTGATTAAAACGGGTCGCTTAATTCACTAACCCTATTGGCTGATGTTGATGTAATAAAACTCATTTGATGGTGCTTTAGTTCACTGGTATGTATATGATGGCTATTTAAATTGCAAACTGGTTTTCCGCTTCAACACCAAAACTTCAACTTCCCTTTCTGCAATTTGCCAGTACAAACCTAAATTAGCAAATGCTGTTTTGAGGCTTTCTTTCTTTTCTGGTTGCCATTCAAAAAAAATCGAATATCGGCCAGAAATACCCGTTTCATCAATCACTTTCCCATTGAACAGCCCAAAATCTTCTATGTATTCCGCCAAGGCTTTCAGGCTCACACCATCACCATCAAAATGACCGCCTCCAGCACTAAACTTGTCATTAACTTTATCGGTTGGTTTTAGTTTATAGATAGCACTACTGTCAGCTCTAATAACTAACACTTTTCTTTTTCTCTTTTCAAGCACAGCTTGAACATCAGCAAACTGTTCCTTCAATTTATTCCTGAAATATTCTAACAAGTTCTCTTTTTGATCCGTGCTCACCCAAAAATCCACACAATACTTTTTTTGATTTTCATAACTATGCTTTACGCTATCATACTCATTAACTAACAAGCTGTACGTTTTATTAAAAGCCAAACGGTAAAGACCTTCCATTGGCATGTTCACCATTGTCATTCTTCTTCCGCCAAAGAAACCATCCGAATAAACTTTGCTCATTGTTCCCACACCTTCAGCTGGAGGAAGCATTGTAAAAGTCTCTAGAAGACTAGTATCTGCTTTAAAATAGGTTTCAATGGAAAAATCAGTATTATCGTTCTTAAGCTTAAGATTTACAGGCTTACCTTTTAGAAGAAGTTGAATGACCGATGCTGTAATATTTTTAGCATCCGTAATAGCATTTACCCTTCCATCTGGCCCAATGAGTATGGTATGCGGAATGGTACGATGAGGAAAATGTTTATGCAGACTTCTTCCGGTATCACTGCTAATTAGCAATGTACTAGGTCGGTTATGAAGAAACAAACTAAGCCTGTCTTTGTTTTCATCCGAAACAGCAAGTACTACTAATTGATCTTTAAATTGCTTCTGATATATTTCAAATTGATTCAAAGCTTCAACACAGGGACTGCACCATGTAGCCCAGAAATCAAGAATGACTACCTTACCTTTTAAGGATTCAAGTGGAATCGTCTCTTTTTTTCCGTTAAGAACATGAACCACATTTACCTTTGTTACGGCACTACCCACATTTAGGGCTTGTCCCGAACAAATAATACTAATAAGTACGAACAGCAGGAAGATGCTATATTTTTTCATAATACTGAATTAAGAGGGTAAAACTAACATCTTCACATTTTCTGAATGGCTAATGAACATGAATCTCTGTTAATGTTTGTTAATGAAACAAGGTGGTAAAGAAAAGGCCAAATACATTTGCATACATGAACACCTCACATTTTCGAAAATTGTTTTTCCTTGCTTTAACAGCAGGTTTTGGATTGTTTGTCTTGCAGGTATACTGGATGCAGAATGAATGGAAGAATTCCACAAGCTTATTACAACGTCAGATTGACCATGCTTTTCGTTCCGCTGTTGACAGCGAACAATCACTCCGAAAAAATAAACTCAGTACTTATCTGGAATCTATTCTGAATGATTCCAACTATATTGGGATTAAGCCTCGATATAATGAAAAAGAAAAGAAATGGATGGTAATGATGTTTGATACAAGGAATAAAAAGGATTATTCCAGTTGGACTGATACACTAATAGCCACCGGCCCTATTTTTTCACCCAATCAAAAAAAACAGTTCATCCATCAATATATCATGAATAATGTGAGTAGAAATATTGAGGAAGATGTAATTTTCTTTTATACCCAAAGATTTGGTGAATTATGGACAACTAAATACCATGGCCTCTATCTGGATACTGGGTATCTAAAAAATAGATTTTCACAAGAGCTTACTGAACAAAATATACATTCCAATTTCCGAATCATATATACTGACACGAGCACTCAGACTAATATCTTGCAAAAGGATGATTGGAGTTTTACAACAAAACCTATCTATGTAAATTTCAATTCTATTAATGATTCACGCAAAAAGTACCAGGCAGTTGCATATGTCTATCATCCACTTACCCTGCTCATTCGCCGTCTCTGGCTAGCTTTACTGGCAACATTTTTAATGTTATCACTTTGCTTCTATTGTCTATATAAAATGTACGAAGCCCTTCTGAAACAAAAAGAGTTACATGAATTAAAAAATGATTTTATCAGCAATATGACACATGAGTTAAAAACTCCAATTGCTACAGTAAGGGCTGCAATTGACGGTTTGCAGTTTTTTGACGCTTTGCAGGATCAGGAAAAATCCTTGCGCTATCTGAACACATCCCGTACTGAATTGCAAAGACTGGATGAACTTGTTACCAAAGTGTTGGAAATTTCTGTTTACGAAAGACATTTACTGGAATTAAATAAAGAAAAGATAGATTTAGAGCAAATGCTTGAAATAGTGGTTCAGACTTTTGAAGTGAAGGGAAATACATTTACATACCATATCAATCCTTATAATATAAAAACAACGGTTAATGCAGACAGAACTCATATAAAAAATGTTTTGTACAACCTTGTAGACAACGCAATAAAATATGTTCCAGATAATTTACACCTAGAATTCTCCCTTACTACTGATGAAAACTATATCATGTTGGCAGTTGCGGATAATGGCGCAGGAATAGAAGAAAGACATTTACCAAGGATTTTTGAAAAATTTTATCGAATAACCACTTCAAATCTTCCTAGCGTAAAAGGATTTGGTCTTGGACTATTCTATGTAAAAAAAATTATTGAACAACACGGGGGAACAATAAAGGTAGAAAGTGAGATAAATAAGGGCACCGCATTTATGATACAATTACCAATTAAATGAGCAGGGAAACAGATCAAACAATTTTACTGGCAGAGGATGAATCTTCGCTTGGAGCTATCATTACAGAAAGCCTACAAGCAGTTGGGTTTACCGTTACCCATGTAACAGATGGCAATCAGGCTTATGAGTGCCTAAAAGCTGGTGCATTTAAGCTGGCAGTATTAGATGTTATGATGCCGGGAATGGATGGATTTTCATTGGTTCAGCAATTAAGAAAGGATCATATTCAAATTCCTATTATTTTTCTGACCAGCAAAACTATGCCTCATGATGTAGTAATGGGTTTTGAAAGTGGCGGGAATGATTATCTAAAAAAACCGTTCTCTATGATGGAACTGGTAGTACGGATCAAGGCCCTTCTCAATACAAACAAACAGATAGCGGTTTCGTTGCCAATGCCTGTTCAAATTGGCCATTTTCATTTTGACCCTATACGCCAAGAATTGATTATAGGCTCAGAGCTAAAAAAATTAACAGCACGTGAGAGTGAAATTCTTTGGCTTTTATACAAGCAAAAGCAAAATCTTATTTCAAGACAACAGATTCTGACAGAAATCTGGGGAGACGATAATTTTTTTAATGCCCGCACCCTTGATGTTTTTATTACCAGATTAAGGAAATTACTGAAAAAGGATCCTAATATCCAAATCATCAATGTCAGGGGTGTGGGATATAAATTGGTGGGTTAAATGGAATTTCATGTTCCTTTTAGTTTGAATCGTGCTTATTATTTAATCAGTTTTGGAATGTCGCTGTACTTTATAAATAGAAGTCCATCAAATCGGTCTTTTGCAATAAATCCACTAGTGTTTCCGTAACTCTCCATTCCCAAAAGTAGTTGATTTGTAAAATCAGGTTTGTCATGAGCTCTTAAATCAAGCACAAATTTGTCTTTTTTAAATTGGTTTAAGTGATAAGCCAAATAGGTATTATTGCTGCTTTCAAATTCAAAAGGCCCGTTATTACCTAGAAGGTCTTTTCCACTATATACAATCGATCCAATTGAATAGTATTTATCCCCATAAGTTTTTTTAAGACTATGTCCCATCCAATTGATAGTTTGATTAGGTTTTGATTTATTTTCTATATGACTGTTTTGTGCCCAAATGATGATTTTAGATGTAGGATTCTTATCCTTATACCACTTTATAATTTCAAACATTGATTTATCTCTATTGTTGAGTGAAAATGGCCAACCCCACAAATCGCCAATTTTAATTTCGGAATAGGTCTTTTTAAAAATCTGGTTAGATTCTAATATAGCATCAATTTCATTTTTTGTAGTTCCTGAATTGATTAGTTCTTGTTGGTGTTGATTTAAAAAAGAGTTGTATACATTAAGAAAATTAAAAAATCTATCAAGTTGTTTGTTGAAAGATAAAGTGTCTTTGTCTTTCTCAAATTGATACAGATTGTTAAAGCTTCTCATTTCAAACTTTACTGACTTTGCCAAGACAGAATCTATTGGTTGGGCAATTTCAGTCATTCGTTTTATTAGATAATTCTGTTGTGGTTGACAGTCAAAGCCATTAATTTTAAGGCTTTGCTTTTGTGATTTAACATAGGTTACAAGCGTTAAAATCTCTTCTGAATTATAATAATGATTTGAACTAAAAGAGTTTGTGAACGCTATGGGCGATAATGAATCTAATCGTTCCCAAGCTAATGCTCCATCTCCATAACCTGATTCAAAGAGTACTAAATCAAATCCTAATTCTTTGTGCAAGAATTTCACCAATTCAGTTTTAGCATTAAAAACTTCTCCAAGACCGTGACTTTGCTCTCCAAGAGCAATTATTTCTACCCCCTTCAATGATTCACGAAGAGCTGTTAAATCCTTGAAATCACTTAAATCTGAGGTAAACTTGATGTTTGAATTTAATACAGTTTGTGCGTTACTTGAATTAAAAAGAAATAGTAAAATGAGTATGTGAATTTTATTCATGTTGCTGTATTTGAGATCTCGGTTGTATGATTATGTTGGTTAACTGCCTAGAATCTTTATTTAATAAAACTAAGCAAACTTTAAGTACTAGCTATAAATCCACCAACTTACCATAAATCTCATTAAAGTACCCACTGGGTTGGGGATTGGGAGGGAGTTGAGGATTGTGGGCATGGTAGGGGTTTGCTGGCGCGATGGTTAATGAAAGAGAACTGTTTATTCTTTTTCAAAGTTTGATAGTCATATTTGTCGTAATAGAATAGTTATTAATTTCATTTACAAATATTTTGTCTTTTGACTGAAACATTTTTCCTTCAATTCTACATTTTATTTTGTCATTTAGATCATAGTCAAGATTGGAAGAAAATCCAAAAGTTTGAAAGCCATTTGTTGTACCTGTAGTAATAATAATTTGTTTTGGATCACTATAGTATTCACCTCGAATTGCAATTCTTGTTTTTTCGTTTATACTTTGCTTGATTATTAAAACTGGCGAGTACCAAGTTCCATAAGTAGTTGGATTAAATTTATCCCTTCCAATATCAAAACCTGCAATAATTCCAAACTTATTGGTGGGTTCGTATTGCAAGTAAAAGTTATGAAATTGTCTAATAGCATTAATACTATCAGGTTTGTCGGTACCAAAAAATGTGCTGTAATTAAGAAGTATTTTTTTAGACAGCTTATAGTTTATTTGTGTTCCAAATGAAGGTTTTTGAATGTAATTTGGTTTGCTAATTTTTTGCCAACCATTTAGATATAAAGCTGATAGGTTTAATTTTTCATTTTTTGAAGTGTAGCTTAATTTAATGCCTGTTTCGTAATAAGGTGAGTTTTCTGCAAGTAAACTCCTAGTCAATGTCCAACAATCGGCACTTATAGCACTTTCAAAACCAATATGTGAAGGCATAATTCCTGCGTCCAACCATATATTTTGTTTTTGTGATAGTTTAACACCAATATTTGCTTCATATATGAATTGAGCCCAGGTTGGTTCAGAACTTAGGTTGTATTGAGCATAATTTCCTGCCATTAGTCCAAGATTGGCTCTGTAACTTTTATCTAGATAGTTTGCTTTTAATAAAATTAGATTAGCATTTAATTCATTGTGCCGTTTATGATTGTAAAGAAAATTTGACTTTTCATGGTTTTGAGGATTTGAAAAATCATAACTATAATACAATTCACTATAGGCGCTAAAATTCAATTTTTTCAAAGTATCATTTTGAGAAAATGTATTTAAAGCTATTAAAAGTAAAAAAAGTGATAATCTAAACTTCATTTTTCGTCTGTTGTATGTTTTTGGGTTCTTTTAGAATGACCGCCAGTAAAAGTAATATAGTTTTTCAAGTGTTAGCATTTGGGCTAATACTAGCAATGATCAAATTAGTTTACTTATTCTTTGACTTTAATAACATTTTGGATTTTGTTGTCTTTGCCAGCTTTTGCACTTTGCCTATTGATTGTAATAAACCTTGGTTATTCATCAAATGTAAATGGTGTAGAAACTTCCTACACAGTGTCTTTACTTGTAATCCCTAAGGCTAGCAGTATTAGGGTTTTTATAATTGCAATTTGTGGTTTCCTCATTTTTAAAAATGAACTGTATTTAAGGTGTGAATTCAGATACTTTAAAAGTGAAGATTTATAAAGGATAATGCATTTGAGATCTGGGTTGTGGATCTAATTGCTGGCGGGATGGAAATTTAGGATGATTCCAATGCTATTGTTTTTACATTGCATTATGGTGTTCAATCCCTTTTTTACTTTTCTTGAATGCCATGAAAAACTGAAAACAGGCTAGGAATAAATACGTGATGGGAAGGGCTTTCTTTCCTACATGGAAGAATTCATAAGCAACTACAAGAGATAGTATTCCTTCTATGATGAAAAATATGCCGTCGATCCAGGGAGCTTTTTTTTCTATCGTGGGGTGTAGTATGGCTACTGTTAGAAAGATGATGGCAGCAATGCCAAAGAGTATATAGGAATTGTGACCTGATTCGTATTTCTCGTAAGCGTGTATTAGAATGACTACTCCAGCGCCTATGTGGGCAACTCGTTTGCGTTTTTCTCTGTTTTTGAAGAGCATGGGGTTGGGTTGGGGTGATGTTGTAATATAGGGAAAATTGGGGATTTTGGGAGGGCTAGCGCGATGGTAATTGAGCGAGATTGAAATCAGGGTGCTAGTTGATATATGGAACATCTGATTCAAAGATGGTAATCCATTTTGACCAGTCATTTTTCTTTCTTTTGAAAATGGCACATACTTCTTCACCACATTTTATTCCACAGGTAGTGTTATAGTAAAAAATGCAATATTGGTTGTTTCTAAAGAAAATGGGGATGCTAAAGTTGAAAAGGGTTTTCCCATAGACTTTAGAAAAGTAGTTCCAGCCTTTTGTGGTGTCATTGGAAATAGCGGTTAATGTATCAAGTGGAATAAGTTTTGAATTGGGGATTTTCAATTGATTCCAAAGATTGGTGTCTGATTGTTTTTTTAGTTCGTTTAGGATGTATTGCTTTTCTTCCTTTGTCAAGATCAGCGTGTCAAATACTATTATTTTACTAGCCTCATATTTTCTGTTATTGAACATCTCTTCGCGTTCAATATGTTTGGAGATTGCTTTTATAACGTTTGTGTTAAGGCCTTTGGAGTAGATGAAAGGGGAATCTGAGGTGGTGTTGGAGAATTCGGCTAAGAAGGCGAGGGTTAGTTTGTTGGATATTTGGGCGGTTGAGGGAAAAGTGGAAAGCCTAAGGAATGATAGAAGAAGAATTAAGCGTATCAAACTATAAATTTGATCTATTAAACTTTTTTGTTCGGGCAACTTTAATAGCGGCATCTAATTCCGCTAAAAAGATATTAGCTTCTTTAGAATTCCTAATTGATTTAGAAAGACTATCATTTGCACGAAAGGAGTCAGCACCTTTAACAACATGCCCTTTTGTTGGGGTTGTTGCTAAATGTCTAACTTGATTAATTCTTTCCTGTATTTTTTCTTTCATAGTTTGAAATTAATTAAAATAATTGATTTAAGCTAGTCTATTGTTTTAGTTGAAACATGAATGGAATGGCATTAGTAACTTCCGTATTAAAAGTTATAAATGACATACCTTCTGCCACTTCAAAGGGAATGATATATTTGAAATCTGGGTTGTGGGATAATTTGCTGGCGCGATGGTAAAATGAAAATTTAAATTTTATTTCTAGATTCTAAAAAAGAGGTTACAGTCATAATCTTTGTCTTCCCAAATTTTGCTATAGCTAATAAGTCTTTATCACCCGTTAAAATATAATCGGCCTTGCTATCTTTTGCAAGTTCAAGCAAGAAATTATCTTTAGGATCCCTGCATACAGATACAACACTTTTAACTTCTACAAGGTTAATGAATGGCTCAAACATTGTAAGCATTTCTACCAGACCGTCAGATAGAAAATATTTTTTAAGTTTTGGCTTTGCAATTGTAGCCTCAATCTCCTTAATAAGTTCTAGACTGAATATTAACCTTATTTTCCCAGAGAAAATTAATGAATCAAGCAAGGAAAGCTTGTTAGAAATGATAAAGCTAATCCATAGGTTAGTATCAATGATGATTTTTGAGGGCCTACTTTTGGGCATAACGCTTAGCTCTTACTTCTTCAACGATATTTGTAATCTCGTTCAAACTTGGAGCTGTTGCATTATTACGCCTCATTTTTTTAAGGTATACTTTCAAAGATGAAGCTGGCTCTTCATTAACCTTAATTAGCTTTAAATCCTGCATCCCTTTTATCAGCTTTAAGGCTTTCGGATTTAATATTTCAATTTTTAGCGCTACCATAGTTCGAATTTAAAGATTTTTTCCTGAATCTGAGTTCTAAACTAAGCTTTGACTTTTAAACAATCGAAGGATTTATATAAAAGAATTTTAGTTATTGAATCTGGCTTACAAGTTAAGATGGTAGACTATTGAAATCTCCTGTTAGGATCATTGGCTTCTTTAATAGTTGATCATAGTAATGGATGTTCCTTATCGTTCTATATATCTTCCTTCTTGGGCATTGTTTGCCCAGATGGCTAGGAGAATGAATGTTTACCCTACCTGTTACTTGGGGATGATGTATTTGAGATCTGGGTTGTGGGATTTGTGGGGTTTGATGCTGTAGGAGCCGAATGTGTGGATGCTG
>Ga0075152_10001506_pt1 | contig 16768 bp, 14 predicted proteins | sample JI61114C2DNA_FD_70964 | JGI IMG/M metagenome (GOLD analysis project Ga0075152, IMG submission 70964) | Wastewater effluent complex algal communities from Wisconsin, to seasonally profile nutrient transformation and Carbon sequestration -... | ecosystem: Engineered > WWTP > Effluent > Algae...
CTGTGCCGTGCTCACCGAGCATGGTGTGCGGATCGCCCCGTCGACCTACTACGAGTGGAAGGACAAGCTGCCCTCCCGCCGACAGGAACGCGACGCGGTACTGCTCGGCCACATCCGCCGGGTCCACACCGACAACTTCGGGGTGTACGGGCCCAGGAAGGTGTGGCTGCAGCTGAACCGGGAAGGCATCGGTGTGGCCCGCTGCACGATCGAGCGGCTGATGAGGGCAGCTGGGCTGGCCGGCGCGGTCCGTGGCAAGGTCAAACGCACCACGATCGCCGGCGCCGGTCCACGGCCCGATGACCTGGTGAGGCGGAACTTCGAACCCCTGGCGCCGAACCGGCTGTGGGTGGCCGACATCTAATGCCGACGTCGGCATTACATGTCCTATGCCGACCTGTGGAGGAACCCCAAACCAGCGAGTCTCCGGACATGCCGGGGCGGTTCAAGTTGCTGCCCGGACTGGGTCATGGCCCCGTCGGTTACGACGTCCCGGATGAGGGTGGTGGCGTTGGCGAGATAGGGCTGCTGAAGCCAGGTGAGCGCGGTATCGGGGATGGTGGGCCAGCCTCTCCCGAGGTCGGGGACCGGGACGGCTGCGGCTGGGAGGAGGGCGCCATCGGTCACGGGGACGGATTGGATGAGGGCCTTGCCGCCGACCATGACGTCGACTTGGTTGGTGGTGGTGTCGAGGGGGGGGAACAACACCCAGCAGACCATCGCCGCTTCCGCGGTCGGCGGCCGGAAGGTGTAGTCGGAGTAGCAGGACTGCTTTCGCTGGCCGACTGCGACGTAGGCCTTCATGGTCCCCCGATCGATCAACCCGAACGCTTGAACGAACGGGTCGTCTGAAATCCAGACGCCGTTGAGTAGTCCCCCGCCCGCTCCCCAGTTGGCGAAGTCTTGAGGTTGGGCGCCGGCGGGGAAGACGGCCGAGTAGTAGAGGACGGTGCCCCCGTGGGCACGTCTGAGTCCGTGGAGGGTGATGATGAGCGGGTCTTTGTGGTCGACATTGGCGATGTCGCCGATGACGGACCGGCCGAGGATCGGCACGTCGGGTGTGCCTGCAGGGACCGGTTCGGCGCCGCGGTCGACCTTGACCTTGATCGGGGTCGCGATCAACGGGGTGGTGACGTCGACCTCCGTGACGTCGGCAGGGAGCGGGGCGTAGGCGCCGAAAATGGGACGAGGTTCCGGATTCACGCCTAGCAGTTTGGACACCTCCGGAAGCCAGCCCGTGAAACCACCGTCTTGGTACCTGAACTCGGTTGGAGCGTAGTCCTTGCTCTTCGCGATCAGGTGAGGCAGCCAGGGGCGCGACTGGCTGACCTGCATCAAGACCGGTGCGCCGTTGAGGGTGGGGTGAGTGATCGCCCACTCCAACCGGGTCGAGGAGTCGGTAGACCGCACCGAGAACACGTACAGCGTGCCCCCCTTCAGTTGGGGGTCATTGGTCGCGAGCGGCGCGCTCGCCACCGGCTTCGCCATCGTCGCACCCGCCCGCACCAAAGCTGCGGCCACGGCGATCGAATCCGGTGCTCCCGAGACCTGGAGACTCGCCGAGGGTGACCCGCCGTTAGCAGGCACGCCAGGGGACCGGCTCGACGTCGAGGGCACAGTGCAACCCGCGATGGCCAGGGCCGAAGCAACTAAACAGTCCCGCTGGCCGCCCGGAAACGCGTGGACACACGACACCACGCGCCGAAACCATGCGTTCGGCCTAGCCAACCCACAAATTCAGGCCAATCGCGTGCCCACCAACTGCGGAACCCCAGGCCTAGCCAACCCACAAATTCAGGCCAATCGCGTGCCCACCAACTGCGGAACCCCAGATGTCGGAGATCGGCTTGGTGGGGCCTTTCGTCGCCGGGCAGTTTGTCTGCCCGGTCACCAGGCAGATCGCCCGGGATACCGCCGCGGCCAGTTGGGCGGGCACGACGGCGGCGGCGAGGGAGCCGACGATGAGGCTCGCGACGATGATCATGCCGACGTACTGGAGCGCCGAGGCGCCCCGTTCCAGCGGGGACCTTCTCATGGCCGGGCCTGTCTCCTGGGGGCGTGACCGGGGGTGGTTGACGTGTTACTCGAACGCTATAGGTCGCCCGGTCCCAGGCCCCAGGGTCCGAGAGCCCAACGTGGGCCCAAGCCGGGCCCAGGACGCGAGCGTGGGCGGCGTCCGGCGTCGTGACTCGCCGAGGGATTGGTGCCGGGGACCAAATTGCGGGGCTAGAGTCGAGCCAGCCGCCCGCCCCGGGACGCGGGCGTCCACGAAAGCAGGGGGAGATGGAGCGAGCGAACTCGTCGACGGTGTCCGTCGATGTGCTCACGCTGCGGCACAACCACGTGCGCCGACAGGTCGAACTCGCGGTCACGCCCCGCACGACCGAGCCCTATGTGGGGCAGTTGGCCCTCCCCGGCGTCGTCCTGCACGAGGGCGAGCGGCTGGCCGCCGCGGCCGAGCGGGCGGCGTCCGAAAAGCTGGGGCTGCCGCTACGGGCCCAGGGCCAGCTCGAGGTCTTCGACGACCCGCAACGCGACCCGCGCGGCGCCACCCTGTCCATCGCCATGTGGGCGATCGCCGAGGACGCCGACACCGATCAGGCGCAGTGGTTCGCGCTGGACGAGCTTCCGCCGCTCGCGTTCGACCACAGCCTGATCGTGGCCGCGTGCCGTCCGCTGCTGGTGGAGCACCTGTGGCGAGACCTGCCCTTCACCCGCGCGCTGACCGGACCGACCTTCCCGGTGTCGGCCGCCGTGGCGATCACCCGGTCGCTGACCGGCACGGCCCCCGACCGCGGCAACCTGAACCGGCGGCTGGCGTCCGTGAAGGGCCTGGGGGTCTCGAACCACAAGGTCGTCCTCGGACGCGGGCGTCCCGGCACGCTGTGGGAGTGGCTCCCGACCGCCGAGTAGGCGACGGCGTCCCTACGTACGCTAGGCGGACGCCCTGGCGTCGCGGACGGGAGTGACGACGTCCCAGCGGTGGGCGGACGCCACCGGCGCCGGATCGATGACGACCAGCGTCAGGAGCAGCCAGCCGACGAAGTAGGTGGTCGTGACGTAAACGTCCAGCCAGTCCCAGGCGGCCCCGGTCGGCGGCGCGAACATGGCGAACGCCACGCCGGCGTCGCTGCCCAGCAGGGTGAGCCCGCCGGCCGAAGTCCACCAGGCGACCCGACGACGGAGGAAGTGCCGTCGGGGTGCCAGGCCGAGGGTCCACGCCATCGCGACGATCACCGTCACGAAGACGGGGACGGCGACGTACATGATCCCCCCCAACGACGGCCACAGCACCGCCAGCAGGATGCCGCCGACGGCAGCGAACGGGACGAGCCACGCCCACTCCACCGCGTGCAATGGACGCCAGAACGCGATGGTCAGAGCCACGTACGCCAACGCGAACATGCCCATGCCGACGAGCCGGGCGAGGTCGACCGGCACCGGCAGACACCCGGTCAGTAGAAGGTCGCCCAACGCCGACAGCCCCAGCGCCACGACCACCCCGGTCGCCCTCGGCAGGCGCTTGTGCGCCACCAGCGCGACCGCGAACAGCGCGGCCGGCTCGAACGCCTTGAACCACTTCAGGATGGATTCGTCCATCCGCAGCGCGATCGCCAGGCCGACGACGACGAGGAGGACGATCCCGCCGATCACCGACGAGCGCTGGAGAGGAGATAGCCCCCAGCTACGCTTCATATATCAAGTCCGGCATGCGGAACACTGTCCGGCATGCCTTCCGGCCGGGCCGAATAGTCGGGACGCCCAGCCGGACGGCGGCGTCCGACCGGCCGGCTGCGGCAAGGACTGGCAACCCTTGGCGGCGCGGGGCCCGCGGGCGATGTACTCGAACCACCGCATCGCCGTCCGAGGAGAATCCGTGAGCAACGAGGCCACCGCCATCGTCCTGACCCGTCCTGCAGCAGCCCAGGTGCTGGTCGACTTCGTCCCGGCCAAGGCCTTCTTCGTCGGTATCGACTCCGACGGCTGCGCCATGGACGCCATGGACATCAAGCACCAGGAGTGCTTCACCCCCTGCACCATCAAGCACTGGGACCTCCAGCCCGTCTCGACACTCGCCCGCCAGACCGCGCTGTTCGTGAACCTCGGCTCGATCACCCGCGGGCTGAACCGGTGGGTGGCCCTCAAGCAGGTCCTCGACCTGCTGCGCGACCGCGCCGAGGTCGCCGAGCGGGGCGTCACGATCCCCGAGTACCCCGAACTCGCCGCGTTCATCGCCGCCCCCGGCTACCCGCTGTCCGATTCCGGCATCGCCGCCTACTACGCCGACCACCCGTCCGAGACCATCGCCCGGGCGATCCGGTGGGGGGACGCGGTCAACGCCGCCATCGCCGACATGGTGCACGGCTGCGGGCCGTTCCCCGGCGTCCGCGAGGCGATGATCGCGCTGCAGCCCGACGTCGACTGCATGACCGTGTCGGCCACGCCGCTGCACGCGCTCACCTACGAGTGGGACGCCCACGGCCTCGCCCCCTTCGTGCGCGTCATCGCCGGACAGGAGATGGGCAGCAAGGCCGAGCACGTCCAGTACGCCGCCAAGGGCAAGTACGCCGACGACCACATCCTGCTCATCGGGGACGCCCCCGGCGACCGGGACGCCGCCGCGAAGGTCGGCTGCCTCTACTACCCGATCCTGCCGGGGGCCGAGCGGGAGTCGTGGGCGCGGTTCACCGCCGAGGCCCTGCCCCGCTTCCTCGCCGGCGAGTTCGCCGGCGCCTATCAACAGCAACTCATCGAGGAGTTCGACAGCCGCCTGCCCGACCGGGTTCCGTGGCCGACGATCTCCGGCACCGCATCCGTCTCCATGCCGAAAGTGAAGTGACCACCATGCCCGCACTCGTCGATCTGACCGCCTCCCCCTACGACCTGGACGCCGCCCAAGTGGCCTGGGTCGAGGAGACCCTGGCCTCGATGACCCTGGACGAGCAGGTCGGCCAGCTGTTCACCAACCTGTTCTTCTTCGGCACCGACTCGTTCTCGGGCAACCCCTACACCGCCGAGGAGATCATCGAGAAGTTCCACATCGGCCTGGCCCGCTACCACGGCGGGGCGTCCGAGAAGGTGCAGGGCCTGCTCAACCGGCTGCAGGCGGCGTCCAGGATCCCGCTGCTGATCGCGGCGAACTGCGACTCGGGCGGCAACGGCGCGATGAGCGACGGCACCTACGTCGCCTCGGGGGCCCAAACGGAGGCGTCCGGTTCGACCCAGGTGGCGCACGACGCCGGCTACGTCTCCGGACGCGAGATGCGCGCGATCGGCGCCAACCTGAACTTCGACCCCTGCGTCGACATCCTCTTCAACTGGCGCAACACGATCGTGAACACGCGGGCGTACGGGACGACGGCGTCCGATGTCATCAAGTACACGATCCCGTTCGTCGAGGGACAGCGCGAATCCGGCGTCCTGACCGCGGTCAAGCACTGGCCCGGGGACGGCACCGAGGAGCGCGACCAGCACCTCGTCCTGGGCGTCAACGAGCTCACCCCCGAGGAGTGGGAGGCCAGCTTCGGCGAGGTCTACCGCGCCCACATTGCCAACGGCGTAGAGATGATCATGGCCGGGCACATCGCCCTGCCGCACTACCAGCAGCGGCTCGTCCCGGGGCTGAGGGACGCCGACGTGCTGCCCGCCACGCTGGCCCCCGAGCTGATCAACGGGCTGCTGAAGACGAACCTCGGCTTCAACGGCGCGGTCATCACGGACGCCTCGCACATGCTCGGCATGACGTCGGCCATGCGCCGCGAGGACTACGTCCCGGCCGCGATCGCCGCCGGCTGCGACGCGTTCCTGTTCTTCAACGACCTCGAGGAGGACTTCGGCTTCATGAAGGCCGGCGTCGAGAACGGCGTCATCACGCGCGAGCGGCTGGACGACGCCAACCGGCGCGTCCTCGGGCTCAAGGCCAAGCTGCGGCTGCACGAGAAGCAGGCCGCCGGGACGCTGCTCACGCGTCCCGAGGACCTCGCCGTCGTCGGCTGCCCCGAGCACCTCGCCATGGCGGCGAACGCCGCCGACCTGGGCATCACGCTGGTCAAGAACACCCTCGGCCAGCTGCCCCTCAACCCGGCCGACCACCGCCGCGTCCGGATCTACCACCTGACCGGCGAGGTCGGCGGCATCACCGGCGGCGGCGAGCCCGAGATGCTGAACGCCTACATCGCGGCCCTCACCGAACGCGGCTACGAGGTGAGCGTCAACGACGGGAACTCCCGGATCAAGGGCCGGACGCTGGCCTACCGCGACGAGGTGGACGCCGCCCTGATCCTCGCGGAGGTCGTCGGCTACGGCGCCCAGAACAACTACCGCATCCAGTGGAAGACGGCCATGAGCAACGAGTGCCCCTGGTACGTCTGGGAGGTGCCGACCTTCATGGTGAGCCACAACTTCACAACGCACCTCCACGACGCCACGATGGTGAAGTGCTACGTCAACGCCTACCACCCGGCCAACGTCGCGGCGACCCTGGACAAGCTGGAGGGCAGGAGCGCGTTCAAGGGCACGCCCAACGACCTGGTGTGGACCCAGAAGTGGCAGGCCAAGCTCTGACGCGCCGGGCCGTCGCCCCCGCCGACTGGCGGCCCATCCTCGGGATGGCCGCGTTCATCCTGCTGCTGCACGTGGCCGGCTGGGGGACCCTGGCCGGCCTCGTCGCGTCCGGGCAACTACCGGACGCCGCCGGCTCGGTCTTCGGCCTGGGGCTGGGCTTCACCGCATACACCCTCGGGATGCGCCACGCCTTCGACGCCGACCACATCGCCGCCATCGACAACACCACCCGCAAGCAGCTCGCCGAGGGCGGGCGTCCGGTGTCGGTGGGATTCTGGTTCTCGCTGGGCCACTCGACGGTCGTGTTCGTGCTCGTCGGGCTGCTGTCGCTGGGCGCGCGCTCGCTGGCCGGCCAGCTCTCGGACGCCTCGTCGCCCCTGCAGCGGGTCGCCGGGATCGCCGGGACGCTCGTGTCGGGGGTGTTCCTGGTGCTCATCGGCGTCCTCAACCTGATCGTGCTGGCCGGGATCGTGGCGGTGTTCCGGCGGATGCGGCGCGGCGAGTTCGACGAGGCCGAGCTCGAGGGGCACCTGGCGAACCGCGGCGTGGTGAACCGCCTGATCGGACGCGCCACGCGGGCTGTCAGCCGGCCGTGGCACCTCTACCCCGTGGGGCTGTTGTTCGGGCTCGGCTTCGACACGGCCACCGAGGTCGGGCTTCTCGTCATCGCGGCCGGCGCGTCGGTCAGCCTGCCCTGGTACGCCGTGCTGACGCTGCCGGTGCTGTTCGCGGCCGGCATGAGCCTGCTCGACACCGCCGACGGGCTGTTCATGTACTACGCGTACGGCTGGGCGAACCTGCGTCCGGTGCGGAAGGTCTACTACAACATCGCCATCACGGGCCTCTCGGTGGCGGTCGCACTCGGCATCGGGGGGATCGAGCTGCTGTCGGTGCTCGCCGACAAGCTGGGCATCGAGTCGGGGCCGGTGGCCGCCGTCGCCCGGCTCGACCTGGGGCACGTCGGCTTCTTCCTCGCGGGCCTGTTCGTGCTGGCCTGGGCGTGCGCGGCCGCGGTCTGGAAGTTCGGCCGCATCGAGGAGCGCTGGTCCCGGGCCTGAGCCCGTGGCCCCCGGATCGGCCCGGCCGCTGGTCGGAGGGCGGCGGTCGCGGGGAGCTCTACCTGGTGGGGGGCGGCGGCCCGCGAAGGTGGCCCGTTGGCCGAACGGGCACCTCGTGCCACCGTTGCGATTTCAACCAGGGCCCACTAGGGGTGATGGTGGCGTGGCCCGCGACTGATGGCGATCATCGCCCGATTTCGCGCCACCTCGGAGCGCGTGAAGTCCTCGCCTCCTCGCGGACCGCGTGATAGTCGCGCCTACTCACGAACCGCGTGGAATTGCCGCGCGGTCAGTTCGTTGTCAAGCAGATCGCTCTCGGCAGCGCTCCACGTTGCAGGATTCGGGTTATCAGCACGGTTGTCGACCCCCGGTGCAGCCCACGTTGCCAGATGAGGGTTATGGCGGGTGTTGGCGGCCCCATAACCCTCGTCTGGCAACGTGGGCCCGTGCTCCGAGACGGCGGGCCTCTCATAACCCTTGTCTGGCAACGAAGGCCGGTCGGCGGCGTCACGCGGGCGGAGCCCACCGGAGTTCGGGCCGACTGCGCGCGGCGCATGCGCGAGCGGATCGATCCAGGCGGCGTGTCGTACACGCCGGCGACTGACACGCCGCCCGGATCGTTCCGAGTGGGGGTGCCACACGGGGTTCCGAGTGGGGGTGCCGGGTCGTTCTGGGTGGGGGTGTTGCGACGGCGTCCGACGGGGTGCCGGGCCCGGATCGCTCCGAGTGGGGGTGCCGGGGTCGTTCTGGGTAGGGGTGTTGCAGCGGTGTCCGACTGGGGTGCCGGGCCGGATCGATCCAGGCGGCGTGTCGTCCGCGCCGGCGACCGACACGCCGCCCGGAGCGTTCCGAGGAGCTGTGAAGGTGGGTGCGTCGGCCAGGCGCACGCCCCAACCGGACGTTGCTCACCGCTGGACGCGGGCGTTGCCCTTCCAGAGGTCCCAGACCTGCTTCTCGTCGGCCGGGGCGGCGTAGTCGTTGACGGACGTCGCGGCGAGGGCGCCGGTGGCCCAGCCGAACTGGGCGCAGCGCTCGGCGTCCCAGCCCTTGAGGATGCCGTAGAGGACGCCGCCCACGGACCCGTCGCCGCCGCCGATGCGGTCGATGACGTCGATGTCGCGCAGCGGCAGGACGGCGAACTCGCCGTCGTGCCACAGGATCATGCCCCACTTGTGGTGGTTGGCCGAGACGACCTCGCGCAGCGAGGTGCCGATCCAGGACGCGTTGGGGTAGGCGTCCTTGATGCGGCCGATCATCTCCTTGAACCCGTCGATCTTCGCGTCGATGCCCTCGCCGCCGGCGTCCGGACCCTGGATCCCGAGGCAGAGCTGGAAGTCCTCCTCGTTGCCGTAGAGGATGTCGCACAGCCCGGCGATCTCGCCGAACGCCGCCGACAGCTCCTCCTCGCGGCCCTTCCAGAAGGTGGCGCGGTAGTTCATGTCCATGCTGACGACCGTGCCGTGCGCCTTGGCGGCCCTGGCCAGCTCGACGCAGAACGCGGACGTCTTCGGCGACAGCGCCGCGATCAGGCCCGACAGGTGCAGGATCTTGACGCCCTCGGCGCCGAACAGCCGGTCGAGGTCGAACTGGTCGACGCTCAGCTCGCGCCCGACCTCGCCGGCGCGGTCGTTCCAGACGCGCGGGGCGCGTCCGCCGTAGCCGGCGTCGGCGATGTTGAACTGGTGCCGCAGGCCCCAGGCGTCGCCTTGGGGCAGTTCCGGGCCCTCGTAGGCCATGTTGCGGGCGCGCAGGTTCGCCTTGATGATCGCGGCGATCGGCGAGTCGGCGACGAACGCGGTGAGCACCTTCGTGGGCTCGCCGAGGTAGGACGCCACGGCCGCCACGTTCGTCTCGGCGCTGGTCGCCTGCATCACGAACCGGTCGGCGGTGTGGACGGGCTGGCGGTTCTCGGGGGTGATCCGGACGCCCATCGACGTCGGGACGACGAGGGACCAACGGGCGTCCTCGCGGAGCTTCATGACGTGCCTTTCGATCGGTTCTTGGTCTGTCGGGGGAGTACGGGTTCAGCCTGCCGGGCCGGCGAGCTCGGCGGCCTGTGTCAAGACGGACGCCGCCGCGCGCTCGTCGGTGGCGAGGTCGGCGTCCAGGAAGCTCAACACCGAGGCGACGGCCCGTTCGAGGGTGCCGGCGCCGAGGGCGCGCACCTCGTCGGCGCGCACGTCCTTGATTGGGGCGCCGAGGCCGCGCAGGTGCAGCACCCAGGCGGCGATCACGCGGGCCGAGCCGACGGGCGTCCGGCCGGCGTCCAGCTCGGCGCGGAACGTCGGCAGCGCCCGGACGGCGATCTTGAGCGAGCCGTCGGCGGCGATCTGGGCGAGGGCGTGGCGGATGTTGGGGTTGCGGTAGCGGTCGAGCAGCGCCGCGCGGTAGTCGACCAGCTCGCCGGCGGGCAGCGGGATGTGCGCGCAGGCCTCGTCCCACCACTGCTCGACCCACCCCAGGACGCGGGGGTCGGCGATGGCGTCCGCGACGGTCTCGTGGCCGAGGATCGTGGCCGCGTAGGCCATGAGCGAGTGCGAGCCGTTGAGCAGCGCCAGCTTGCGGCGCTCGAAGGGCGCCACGTCGTCGACGAAACGCGCGCCGGCGGCGTCCCAGGCCGGACGCCCGGCCGGGAACTCGCCCTGGACGACCCACTCGCTGAACGGCTCGGTCGGCACGGGGGCGGCGTCCTCGAATCCGGTCGCGGCCAGCACGGACGCGCGGTGCTCGTCGGTCGTCGCCGGGGTGATCCGGTCGACCATCGTGGTGGCGAAGGCGACGTTGGCGGCGATCCAGGCGGGGAGCGTCGGATCGACGGACGCCGCCAGCTCGCCGACGACGCCGGCCAGCACGTCGCCGTTGTGGGAGAGGTTGTCGCAGGACACGACGGCGATCGGGCCGGCACCGGCGGCGCGGCGGGCGAGCAGCCCGGCCACGAGCTTGCCGGGGGTGGTGCCGACGGACGCCGAGGCGTCCGCGCGGAGAGCCGCGATGTCGGCCACGACGCCCGGGTGGGCGACGTCGAGTCCGCCGCCGGGGCCGCGCAGGTAGCCGGCCTCGGTGACCGTGAGGGTGACGATGGCGAGCTCCGGCGAGGCGAGGTAGCCGAGCCAGGCGGCGTGGTCGCCTGCCGCGTGCACCGCGGTCAGGCTCGAGATGACCTCGAAGGTGTCGCCGTCGGTGCCGCGGGTGATCAGGGTGTACAGGCCGTCCTGGGGGGCGAGGGCCTCGGCCATCGCGGCCGAGCGGCCGGTGAACGCGGCGATGCCCCAGCCGGCGGCGTCCGGGGCTCGGTCGGTGTACCAAGCCTGGTGGGCGCGGAAGAAGTTGCCGACGCCCAGGTGGGCGATCCGGACGGGGGCGGCGGGGCGTCCCTGGCCGGCGGCGCGGGAGAGTCGGACGGGCGTGCTCACAGCTTGAAGGCCTTCCGGGGATTGGTCACGACGAGGTCGTGGGCGGTGTCGAGGGCCTCGTCGAGGGTGAGGCGGTGCTCGCCGACGAGTTTGGCCAGGTAGCCGGAGTCGATGCGGCGCGCCAGGTCGTGGCGGGCCGGGATGGAGAGGTAGGCGCGGGTGTCGTCGATGAAGCCCGAGGTGCGCGTGAAGCCGGCGGTCTCGACGGCGCCGCGGAAGCGGGCCATGGCGTCCGGGGCGTCGATGAACCACCACGGGACGCCGATGTAGACCGACGGGTAGAACCCGGCCAGCGGGGCGAGCTCGCGGGAGAAGACGGTCTCGTCCATGGTGAAGATGACCAGCTGGAACGTCGGGGCGGTGCCGAAGGCGGCCAGCATCGGCTGCAGGGCGCGGGTGTACTCGACCTGCAGCGGGATGTCGCCGCCGACGTCGGCGCCGAAACGCTCGCACGTGCCGGGGTGGTGGTTGCGGAACACCGCCGGGTGGATGGTCATGACGAGGCCGTCGTCCGCGGCCATGCGGGCCTGGTCGAACACGAAGTTGCGGCGCAGGGTGTCGGCCTCGTCGGGGGTGATCCGGCCGGCGCGGGCCAGGGCGTACAGGCGCTCGGCGTCGGCGTCCGGGATCTTCTCGGCGCGGACGTCGCCGTGCGAGTGGTCGGTCGAGACGGCGCCGTGGGCCTTGAAGAAGGCGCGGCGGTTCTCCATGGCGGCGACCCAGCCGGCGTAGGTGCCGGTGTCGATGCCGCTGACCTCGCCGAGGGTGTCGACGAGCCCGTTCCAGGCGGGGGTGGACGCCTCGAGGTACTTGTCCGGGCGGAACGTCGGGGCGACGGTGCCCGTCCACGTCGGGTCGGCGGCGAGCTTCGCGTGGTGGACGAGGTCGTCGCAGGGGTCGTCGGTGGTGGCGATGAACTCGAGGTTGAAGCGCTGGTAGAGCGCCCGCGGCCGGAACGCCGGGGTCGTGAGCTGCGCCGCGATGCCGTCGTAGATCGCGTCGGCGGTCTCGGCCGAGGGCGCGACGTCGATGCCGAAGATGTCGGCCAGCTCCGACTCGAACCAGAACTTCACCGGGGTGCCCCGGTAGGCCTTCCAGTGCGAGCACAGCAGGCGGAACGCGTTGCGGGCGCGCTCGGGGCCGAAGTCGGCCTGGCCGACGCCGAGGTCGGAGAGCGCGACGCCGTCGGCGTGCAACATCCGGTTGACGTAGTGGTCAGGCGTGATGAGCAGCGAGGTGGGGTCGCCGAAGGGGACGTCGTCGGCCAGCCACTGCGGCGGGACGTGGCCGTGGGGGGAGATGATCGGCAGGTCCCGCACCGACTGGTAGATCTCCCGCGCCAGTGGACGAAGCGTGGGGTCGGCGGGCAGCATCCGGTCCGGGTGAAGGTCGAGGCGAGGCATGGCGTCCATGCTGCCCGCCCCCGGCGGGGGGCAACCACGCGTTGCCGTCAGTTGCCGGGCACGGTTGCCGCGCCGCGGTCGGGGGAGCAAGGTTGCGCTATGACCACTCCAGACGTCGTCGCCGCTCTCGCGGCGCAGGCCGCCATCGTCGGCGGGCCCACCGAGACGCTCACGCACGAGCAGGTCCGCGCGTTCATCCTCGACCAGCTGGCCGCCGCCGACCTGGACGGCAAGTCCGTCTGCCTCGTCATCCCGGACGGCACCCGGTCGAGCCCGCTGCCCGAGCTGATGGCCGTCGTCCACGAGGCCCTGCACGGACGCGTCACCAAGCTCACCGCCCTGATCGCCCTCGGCACCCACGTCGAGATGTCGGACGCCGCCATCGCCAAGCACCTCGGCTACCGGGACGGCGGCCTGGAGGCCACGTACCCCGGCATGACGGTGCTCAATCACCTCTGGCGCGACCCCGACACCTTCGTGACGCTCGGCACGATCTCGTCCGAGCGGGTTCAGGAGCTGTCCGGCGGGCTGCTGGCGGTGCCGGCCAAGGTGGCGCTCAACCGCGCGGTGGTCGATCACGACGTGGCGCTGGTGCTCGGACCCGTGTTCCCGCACGAGGTCGTCGGTATCTCCGGCGGCAACAAGTACTTCTTCCCCGGCATCGCCGGGCAGGAGATCATCGACCTCACCCACTGGGTCGGCGCGCTGATCACGAGCGCCCAGATCATCGGCACCCTCGGCATCACGCCGGTGCGGGCCCTGATCAACGAGGCCGCGGCGATGATCCCGAGCGAGAAGCTGGCGATCTGCGTGGTGTCGAGGTCGGGCACCCACGATCTGCACGCCGTCGCCTTCGGCACCACCGAGACCGCGTGGGCGGCCGCCGCCCAGGTCTCGGCCGAGGTCCACGTCCGCTACCTGGACGCCCCCGTCAAGCGCGTCGTCTCGATCATCCCCGAGAAGTACGAGGACATCTGGACGGCCGCGAAGGGCTTCTACAAGCTCGAGCCCGTCGTGGCGGACGGCGGCGAGGTCATCCTCTACGCGCCGCACGTGACCGAGATCTCGTTCACCCACCAGGAGATCTACGAGATCGGCTACCACTGCCGCGACTACTTCGTGAAGCAGTGGGACCGGTTCTCCGGCGTCCGCTGGGGCGTCCTGGCGCACTCGACGCACCTGCGCGGCGCGGGCACCTACGACGACGTGAACGGCGAGCGCTGCCGCGTCGACGTGACGCTCGTGACGGGCATCCCCGAGTCGAAGGTCAGGGGGGCCAACCTCGGCTACATCGCCGTCGAGGACTTCGACCTGGCCGCCTACGAGTCGGACCCGGACACCATGGTCGTGCCCAACGCGGGGGAGACCCTCTTCCGTCTGCGCTGACCGGTCGAGCCGCGCACCTTCAGCTGCGTGGGCAGCAACAGGGCCTCGCCGCCCGTGGGCCGGGCGCCGTTGATGATCGCCAGGACGTTGTTGACCGCGGTCATCCCCATCTGGCGAACCGGCGCCGACACCGTCGTCAACGTGGGAAGGAAGACCCGGGAGATGAGGATGTCGTCGAAGCCGACCACGCTGACCTGGTCGGGGATCGCGATCCCGGCCCTGATGAAGGCGTGCATCAGGCCGATGGCGACCAGGTCGTTGTAGGCGACCACCGCCGTGGGCAGCCTGTCGCGGAGTTGCTCCGCGGCCATCATGCCGCCCTCGAAGGTGGGGACGAACGGTCCGATCTTGTGCGTGGTCAGGCCGATCGCCGCGGCGTGGTCGCGCAGGGAGCGGAAGCGCACCCCGTCCACCCAGGACGCCTGCGGCCCCGCCACGTACGTCACCGAGTCGTGGCCCAGCCCGGCGAGCAGGTCGAGCGCCGCCCGCATCCCGCCGGCGTTGTCGGTGATCACGCTCGGGACGCCCCTGAGCTCCCGGTTGAGCACGACGGTGGGCCGCTGCTTGGCGATGGTGCGCAGGGTGGCGTCCGGCAGCCGCGAGGTGCCGATCACGAAGCCCTCGACCACCGGCACGAGCCGCTCCAGGGCCGCGCGCTCACGAGGGCCCGACTCGCGGCTGTCGGCCAGCAGCAGCTCGTAGCCGGCCGCCGTGGCGGCCACCTGGGCGCCCCGGGTCAGTGTCGCGTGGTAGGGGTTGGCGAGGTCGGCGACCATCAGCGCGAGCAGGTGGGTGTGCGAGGACGCCTGCGCCTGGCCCGCCGTGGCCGTGCGGTAGCCGAGTTCCTGCGCGACCTGGCGGATGCGCTCCGCGGTCTCGGCGTTCACACGCCCGGGGCGGGCGAACGTCCGGCTCACCGTCGACGGCGCCACCCCTACGGCCTTGGCGATGTCGTAGATGGTGACGGGGTTGCGTGGCTGCTCCGTCATGGGCGTCACAGTACTTCTCCGGCAACCCGCGGCAACTGGTTGTCACAAATACCCGGGTGTCGGTTGAGTTGAGCCCGAAGCCTCAATCCGCCAGAGCAGGAGCCCGCATGTCGACCACCAGCCCAGCCGAGCAGACCGCCCCCGCACCGACCGCCGACGTCGGCGTCGTCGGGATGGCCGTGATGGGCAGCAACCTCGCCCGCAACTTCGCCAGCCGCGGGTACGGGGTGGCTGTGTACAACCGCTCGCCCGAGAAGACCCGCGAGCTCATCGCCGCGCACGGCGCGGACGGCCACTTCGTGCCGGCCGAGTCTGTCGAGGACTTCGTCGCGAGCCTGAAGTCGCCGCGCCGCATCATCATGATGGTGAAGGCCGGCCCCGGCACCGACGCCACGATCGACACCCTCGCCCCCCTGCTAGCGCCCGGCGACATCCTGGTCGACGGCGGCAACTCGCACTTCCCCGACACCATTCGCCGTGAGGCGTCCCTGCGGGCCAAGGGCCTGCACTTCGTCGGCGCCGGCATCTCCGGCGGCGAGGAGGGCGCGCTGCTCGGCCCGGCGATCATGCCCGGCGGGCCGGCGGCGTCCTACGAGGCGCTCGGGCCGATGCTGGAGAGCATCGCGGCCAAGGTGGACGGCGTCCCCTGCTGCACGCACGTCGGCCCCGACGGCGCCGGCCACTTCGTGAAGACGGTGCACAACGGCATCGAGTACGCCGACATGCAGCTGATCGGCGAGGCGTACGAGCTGCTGCGGCGCGGGTTGGGGGCCGAACCGTCCGAGATCGGCGACATCTTCTCCGAGTGGAATTCGGGCGACCTGGAGTCGTTCCTCATCGAGATCACGGCCGAGGTGCTCCACCACGTGGACGCCGCCACCGGCAAGCCGTTCGTCGACGTGATCGTCGACCAGGCGGGGCAGAAGGGCACCGGACGCTGGACCGTTCAGAACGCCCTCGACCTCGGCGTCCCGGTGACGGGGATCGCGGAGGCGACCTTCGCGCGCGCCCTGTCGAGCTCGTTGCCGCAGCGCGCCGCCGCCCGTGCGGTGCTGCCCGCGAACGCCTCGCCGCTGGTCGTCGAGGACCGGGCGCAGTTCATCGAGGACGTCCGCTCGGCCCTGTACGCGTCGAAGGTCGTCGCTTACAGCCAGGGCTTCGACCAGATCGCGGCCGCCAGCGCGGAGTACGGCTGGGGCATCGACCGGGGCGCCATGGCGCGGATCTGGCGGGGCGGCTGCATCATCCGAGCCCGGTTCCTGAACCGCATCACCGAGGCGTACGAGCGGGACGCCGCCCTGCCGCTGCTGATCGCCGACCCCTACTTCGCGGACGTCGTCGGCGCCGGCCTGGCCTCGTGGCGCCGGGTGGTCTCCCAGGCCGCCCTGGCCGGCATCCCGACCCCGGCCTTCGCCTCGTCGCTGAGCTACTACGACGGCCTGCGCGCCGAGCGCAGCACCGCCGCCGTGATCCAGGGTCAGCGCGACCTCTTCGGCGCCCACACCTACGGCCGCGTCGACCGTCCGGGCGCCTTCCACACGCTGTGGTCCGGCGACCGCACGGAGGTCGAGGCGTAGTCGACGCCCTCCGGCCGCCGGTGTAGGACGGCGTCCCTGCCGAACAGGCGCGCCGGGGCGCCCGCCTCCACACGGTTGGACCCGTGGCCGGCCCGCATGGACGCGCCGCTCAAACGGGACGTCGCGGGCGGGGAACGGCAGGACCGAAACGTCCGCGCCGAAGCCGACAGGCAGGGACCCGACGATCAAACGGGACGTCGCGGGGCGGGGGGACGGCAGGGAACGGGACCGGAGCACTCAGGCCGAGTGGCAGGGACTCAACAATGAAGCTCCGGGGTGGGACGCCGTCCGGGGTGTGGCGGGCGTAAAGACGCCGGCGACGAAGGAGCCCGCGTCCCGGGCGCGGACGGCGTCCCACACCGGAGCGGCAACAAACCG
>Ga0075152_10001507_pt1 | contig 16766 bp, 15 predicted proteins | sample JI61114C2DNA_FD_70964 | JGI IMG/M metagenome (GOLD analysis project Ga0075152, IMG submission 70964) | Wastewater effluent complex algal communities from Wisconsin, to seasonally profile nutrient transformation and Carbon sequestration -... | ecosystem: Engineered > WWTP > Effluent > Algae...
GGAAGTGCATCTTGCAAAACATCCAAAGAGTAATGTTTTAAATTTGGGTGCGAGATTTCAGGAATATTTCGACTAATATTATGTACTATATTGTTTTTTTCTAATTGTTGCAACAAAATGGCATTTCCTATTCCTTTGCTGCCACCAATGATTACTATGTTTCTCATGTATTTATCGCTTTGAAATTTTATTATTGTTGATTTGTCTTTGTCTGCTGCATTTGAATCTTCCTTCCTGGAAATCCCTTAGTTTTTCGTGTTTTGTTTTACGGCCTTGAACTCTTTCACGCCACATTTTGAAACTCGAGGGTTTCATTTCTGTTCGCATAAGGTCAATAACTTCTTGCTCTTTTAAGCCAAATTGCATTAAAATAGCATCGAAAGTAGTTCGGTCTTCCCAAGCCATTTCTATGATTCGGTCTTTTTCAATATCGGAGAATTCTTTTTTCAATCTTGGTATTTTTTAAATTCATTCACAACGATTTTGGCTTTCAAATCAAACATCAAGTTATATAATCCAAAGAAAGTTCGGTTCATATAAATAAAATGTTTCGAACCACGATTCCCGTTCATTTTTCGAAGATTAGTATCTTTCGAAAATCGTTCACCCAATTGGGCAATATTTTGAAAAAATTCTTCATCCGAAAAATCGAAGGTTTCTGATTGAAAAGGCTTTGTAAAAAGAGATAATAAATCATAAAACATTTGAGTGAAATATTCGATTTCTTCTTTCGAATCATCGGCTCTTAGGATTTCCAATTCAAATAATATTTCTTCAAAAAGGATTTTATTATCTATCACTTTCTTATTGACCAACTCAAAATATGGATTGTAAAAATCTTTTGGAATTTGTTTCATACAACCAAAATCTATTGCCACCAATTTGTTTTCTTTACTTACCAAAAAATTACCTGGGTGAGGGTCGGCGTGAACTTTCCTGAGAATATGAATTTGATACATATAAAAATCCCAAAGCGCTTGGCCTAATTTATTAGCGATTGCCTGATTAGTGTTTTTCTTGGAAAACTCAGAAATATGAATCCCCGACATCCAGTCCATTGTTATGATTTTCTCAGACGAATATTTAGGGTAATAATTCGGAAACACTAAATTCTCAATTTTTTGACAAGCTTCAACCACTTCTTGACTTTGTTTAAGTTCCAATAAATAGTTGGTTTCCTCGGTCAATTTGTCTTCAACTTCCTTGAAATATTTATCAGAATCTTTGCCTTGAAGATTAAACATTCGAATGGCAATAGGTTTTACCAAAGCTAAATCAGAGGAAATACTATTGGCAACACCAGGATATTGAATTTTTACAGCTAATTTTTTGTTGTCTTTTACTGCAATGTGAACTTGACCAATACTGGCTGCATTTACAGAAAAGGCATCAAATTCATCAAAAATTTCGTAAGGTGATTTTCCAAAGTTAGCTTTGAATGTTTTTAAAACTAAAGGCGCCGACAGAGGCGGAACTGAGAACTGTGATAACGAGAATTTTTCGACATAAGCTTGTGGCAAAAAGCTTTTGTCCATACTCAACATTTGAGCTACTTTAAGCGCACTTCCTTTCAGGCTTTTCAGGCCATCATAAATGTCTTCGGCATTGTCTTCGTTAAGTTTGTCACGGTTTAAATCGCTATTAACCATTTTTTCACCGTAATATTTCAGGTAATTAACACCCACTTTGGCACCAGTTTGAACCAATTTTGTGGCTCTTTGTATTTTTGAAGTTGGGATATAGTCTATTGTTTTCATTAGTTGTGTTGCATTTTTTCTTTAAAAAGAAATTTTCCTAAATCGATAACGCTTTCTATAGGTGTAATGTTCATCAATTCAAAACCCGCTTTTACAGATTTTTCAATGAAAATATCAGTTTTTTCAAAAGCAGCTGATTCGTCCTCTAGCCAGAATTTCAAAATCATAAGAAACTGAATCCAAGCCGATTCCTTTATTGCTTTTACTTGGATATTTTGAAATTTTTCGTATTGGGTTCTCACTTCCTCAGTAATTATTTCCGAAACGTAGTTTTTGAATTCGGTTCTAAGGCTCGAAAGTTGCATCAGATTTTTTAGTTGGTTCTGATGTTCTTTTAAAGTTAAGAGAACATAACTTCTGTTGGCTGACATCATTTCGAAAAGAGTGAAGTAGAAACTCAGCATCTTGTTCTTCATATCATAATTTTCGTAGGCAGGATCTTTGTGAATCAAGTCTATCGTTTTTTCGATAAATATTTTATAGATTTCTTTTTCCACACTTTCTAAAGTGCCAAAAAAGGAATAGAACAACGTTTCATCAAAACCATTTTCTTTTGCAAATTGATAAACTGATTTTGGTCTATCTGATTTTTCAAGTCTATAATTCATATACATAGAAACAATTTTGTCTCTAGTTATGGTTGTTTTTTTAGTTGCCATCTTTTAGTTGTTTTAAATTATGGTGTAAATGTAGTGATTGTTTAACATAAAACAATATAAGTTAAACAAAAATAAATGTTAATGTTTGATTGTCAAAAAATATTACCTAAATTTGCAATATGAAAAAGAACATATTAATAACTGGAGGATCAGGTTTTATTGGAAAACATTTAACTCGTTTGTTGATTTTGAATAATTTCTCTGTTTCTATTTTAAGCAGAAGTCTTAAACATAATACTGCTGATATTTCCTATTTTCGTTGGGATATTGCAAATCATTATATTGAGGAAGAAGCAGTTTTGAAAGCCGATTACATCATTCACCTAGCAGGTGAAGGTATTGCCGACCAAAGATGGACTGCCAAAAGGAAAAAGGCAATTGTGGAAAGTAGAGAGCAATCCATCCAATTGATTTATGATGTTTTAAAAAGGAATAATAAAAAACTAGACGCTTTTGTTTCAGCCTCAGGAGTGGGCATTTACGGAGCTGTAAATGGTTCCGAAATTTGTACTGAAACTACTCCAGCAGTTAATGATTTTTTAGGTTCAACTTGCCAAAAATGGGAGGCTGCAGCCGATACAATTGAAGGTTTTGGAATTCGTACTGTAAAAATTAGAACAGGTTTAGTTCTAGGCAAAGAGGATGGTTTTTTGAAAAAATTAGCCCCAATTTTTAAATACAGATTGGGTTCTGCTTTGGGTTCTGGAAAACAATATATGCCTTGGATTCATATTGATGATTTGTGCGCTATTTACCTTGAAGCGCTAAACAATACAAAAATGTCGGGCTCTTACAATGCGACTATCAATGACAATACCAATAACGAAATTTTTTCTAAAACATTGGCTAAGGTCTATGGTTATTCACTATGGTTGCCTAAAGTTCCTACTTTTTTGATAAAAATAGTACTAGGCGAAATGGCTTTAATTATTTTGAAAGGGCGACGAGTTTCATCGGATAAAATTGAACAAACAGGATTTCAGTTTCGTTTTAAAAATCTTGAAGTAGCGCTTCGTGATTGCATCGTTAAATAGCTTTATTGAAGTAAAAAGCGATTGTTAATATTTACTGTTTCCGCTACTTTCAAACTTAATATTTGAGGGATTTTTATATTGAAATCCTTGATATTTATTCTGAAATCAGAAACAATTTCCAATTTGTTTTCTATTTTTTTCAGTAGAACAATGGTATTAATTTTTTTTGATTTTCCGTGTAATTTTAATTCCCCTTTAAGTTTAAATTCTTTGGGATTGGTATCAATAATATTCCAATTGAATCCTTCAATTCTACCTTTAAATGAAGCGTTTGGAAAATGATCCGTTTCTAAATATTTTTTATTAAAATGTTCTTCCATTAAAGACAACTTAAAACGAAAATCTTTCATTTGAACTGTACTTGTAAACTCGCCATTTTTTGTATTGAGAATACATATAGCCGTTTTGTTTGTAGCCTTAACTTCTTCATACAAAGGAACCGATGCTTCAAAACTGATACTACCCGAAGTGGTTGTTATTTCAGTTTGGGCATAGGAATTACCAGCAATAATAAAAAGAATTAGAAAGATAATTTTTCTCATTTTGTCTGCCAATTTAACTACTTAAAGTTAAACAATTAATCTGACAAAATATAAAATTTATTATTTTATTTTAAAGGGTGAAGTTTCTTTTGTTACATCCGTAATAAAGTATTTGGTTTCTCCCCACCAAGGGAATGTTTTATAGCGTTCGATGTAGTTTACTTTTACATAATGACCTTCTAAGTTTTTCAAGTCTGAAATGACTTTTTCATCACTGTCCAAAACCGAGAAACTAAAAATTTGAGCACCCGAAATTCCTTGACTCAATTCCCCTTCATAGGTTTTGAAAACCATTCCCTTGTTGCTGAATTTTATCAATTCGCCAGAACGAACACCTTCGCTGTAAGTTGCATTATACAAAAATGTAAAGTAACCTAAAGCCGATACTAATACAATTCCAATAGTAATTACTAAAAATTTTTTCATTTTTTGTCTTTATTTATGTTTAATTTTCGTCTTTTCCAGCTCTTGTTAATATGTTTTCTGGAATTGATTTTTGTGTTTTCGCGCCCATTTTTTTTAAATTTTCAACCCTTTTTATCAAGTTGCCACTGCCATCAACCAATTTATTCATTGCGCCTTGATATTCAACTTTGCTTTCGTCTATTTTCTTGCCAACTTTGATTAAATCGGCGACAAATCCTTCGAATTTATCATACAATGCGCCTGCTTGACGAGCAATTTCAAAAGCATTTTCTTGTTGTTTTTGGTTCGTCCACATACTGTCAATCGTACGTAAAGTGGCCAATAGAGTAGAAGGGGTTACAATCACAATATTTTTCTCGAATGCTTTGTTGTATAAAGTCGTGTCTTCGTTCAATGCCAAAGCAAAAGCGGGTTCCATCGGGATGAAAAGCAATACAAAATCAGGACTTTCTATTTGGTATAAATCTTGATAATTTTTATCACCCAGTTGTTCAACGTGGCGTTTTATAGAATTGACATGTTCTTTTAAAAAGGTGTTTTTCAGGCTGTCGTCTTCCTCATTGATATATTTTTCATAAGCAGTCAGCGACACTTTCGAATCGACAATCATCTTTTTACCATCGGGAAGATTAATCACAACGTCTGGAAAAACTCTGCTTCCTTCAGCGTTGGTGTGCGATTGTTGCACAAAATATTCGCGGTCTTTTTCTAATCCTGATTTTTCTAGCACTCTTTCTAAAATGAGTTCGCCCCAGTTTCCTTGCATTTTGCTGTCGCCTTTTAATGCTTTGGTCAGGTTTAGGGTTTCTTTGCTCATTTGCAGGTTCATTTCGCGCAAACCAAGAATTTGTTGGCGCAAAGCCGCGTGATAATCGATGCTTTCTTTGTGGGTATCTTCGACTTTCTTTTCGAATAATTGAATTTTATCTTGCAAAGGGGACAAGATATTTTTCATATTTTCCTTGTTCTGTTCAGTAAATTTGCTTGACTTTTCGTCCAAGATTTTATTGGCCAAGTTCTCGAATTCTTTGGTGAATTTTTCCTGAAGTTTTTCTACTTCTTCTTTTTGTTCTTTGTTGCGTTGCCAAAGATTTTCAAAATCAACTTCTTTCTTAGTCAATTGAATGTTGATGGCTTCTTTTTCGTTGCGAATGCTTTCTTTCTCTTGAAGAATTTGTTGCAATTGTTTTTCTAAGGTTGTTTTTTCAACCAATGATTGCTCTTTGAAATCATTCAATTTTTCTTCTAAAAAGACTTTTTCGGATTGGGATTTGGCTGAAAAAATAAGTTTTCCAATAAAAACGCCAATGACGAGAGCAATGATAAACACCAATAAAAACGGAAGCAGAGTTGACATAAAAAAGAGTTTTTGTAAAAAGTAAAAGTAAGAAATTATTAGCGTGATTTTTAAATAATATTTTAAGAATGCATTAAGTAAGCACAAAAAAAGAAGCCAACAAAAAATTTCTTTCTTATTGGCTTCTCCTAAACTAAACAAAAAGTTTATTCGTCTAACTTTATATTTCCTCTATCCTCGTGATTATCGGGATCCGAATTAGGATATCGGTGAGCCGTAATATCCGAGTTGTGGTCTTTGTTTTCGATCATTCTTTGGATTTCTTTATCCGAAAAAATTTCAAGACTAGAGCTTGGACTTTCATTGTCTTCGCTGTTATTTTGTTCTGGATTTGAGTCAATATTCCTTGCTCTGTGTACGATTTTTTGTTCACCGCTGCTGTTGGTTTCCACCTCTGCTACGAGTTTTGTTGCCGTTGGATCATAATTTTCTGGTACATTTTCGGAGCTGAATTCTTCCGATGTGTTTTGCTTATTGTTCATCTTTTTTGAACCTAAATCATTATTTTCCATAGTGTTTGTTTTAGTATGAATAGTATCAACTTTTATAAAGATATTCTATTTGGCTTTGGTAATGCAATCATTTAACAAAGCTTTTGGTTTGTGGAGGTGAATGTATTGTTGGTTTTTTGATAGCGTCATTGACAAATACGCCGATTAAAAACTATAACAGAGTGGGTATAATTGAAATGAATAAGAAATATTACGGAGTATAAAAAGTTATGAATAGCATCTTTTTGATAGTGTATATTATACTAATATATATGATTTACATCTATTTTATACTATTGCTATATCCTTTTAATACTTTATTTATATTATATTTGTACTACAAAAGTGCTATAACAGTGCTATATCTATGCTATAAAATGTACTTTAATATTCATTTGCATAGGTTGTTTTATGAATTAAATAGGGATTGTATCACAGGTAAAAATTTATTATTATGGGTAAGTTAGATGGAATTATTCAGTTTACTGGAAGTTTTGATGGGTTGTCATTTTATAAACTCCGCGGAAAAATTGTTGTTCGAAGGACTGGAGGGTTTAAAGGGGCAGCTATAAAAACGCAAGCTAATTATGTTCGAACACGTGAGAATGCTTCACAATTTGGGTATTGTTCCAAGGTGGGAAAGGTATTGCGTTTGGCATTGTTTCGCTTTGTTGCACCAATTCGTACACCGTATTTGCACAATCATGTTGTTTCGTTGTTTCATCAAATATTGAAATTTGATAGTGTTTCTCCTCGAGGAGCAAAAACATTGTTATTAGGGTTGGCTAGCGATGAAGGCAGGGCTTTGTTGCTGGGTTTTGAATTTAATAAAGAGTTGTCTTTTAAAGATGTATTTCCTGTTGCTTTCACCGTTTCGTTGGCTGAAAGGAAGTTTGTTGTTCCTGTTTTTAAAATGACAGCGATTTCTTTTCCTGCCGGAGCTACTCATATTGGGTTGCAATTTATGATGCTTCGTTTTGATTTTGAGAGTCTTGACTATCGATTGCAGACTAGCGAGGTTTGTTATTTGGCGAAAGCAGATGGTGAAGCTTCGTTTGAATTGGTTGCCAATACTGTTGCGGGGAGTGGCTCTTTATTAGGATTGGTATTTGCCTCTTTTTATCAAGAAACCAATGGGGAGAAGTATGCTTTTGAGGGATGCGCTTTGAGTGTGGTGGAGGTGGAGGTTTAGTTTTGCAGACCTTTCCCCATTGTATTAAACATCCAATTCACAACGAAAAATCGTCCTTTCGATTTTGTTGTAACGATTTTTCGTTGTGAATTGCTTTCAAAATTGTATTTTAGCTTATAATTCCCAACTTTCAAAGTAGATTCCACAACGACCAAACTGTTGTGAATTGCTTTCAAAATTGTATTTTAGCTTATAATTCCCAACTGGTCTTTCGCCAATGAGCTGAATAGTACTGTTGTGAATTGCTTTCAAAATTGTATTTTAGCTTATAATTCCCAACACAATAACAAAAAATGAAAATCATCATCGGTTGTGAATTGCTTTCAAAATTGTATTTTAGCTTATAATTCCCAACTGCCAATTTCCAAAGGATTCCCTGTTGTAAGTTGTGAATTGCTTTCAAAATTGTATTTTAGCTTATAATTCCCAACTGACGTTAAGAATACAACTACTAACTATACGTTGTGAATTGCTTTCAAAATTGTATTTTAGCTTATAATTCCCAACATAAGCAATATTATTTGTTATATCCAAACAGTTGTGAATTGCTTTCAAAATTGTATTTTAGCTTATAATTCCCAACAACTATACTAACCAGGTGAAACTGTTTCTGGTTGTGAATTGCTTTCAAAATTGTATTTTAGCTTATAATTCCCAACTGAAAAGAAATCTTGCACAATTACAACAACGTTGTGAATTGCTTTCAAAATTGTATTTTAGCTTATAATTCCCAACAGTTGACAACGAAACTATTACAGTCGATAGGTTGTGAATTGCTTTCAAAATTGTATTTTAGCTTATAATTCCCAACTACGCGGTCGATGAGTTTTGTAAGCTGTAGTTGTGAATTGCTTTCAAAATTGTATTTTAGCTTATAATTCCCAACTTGAATTATAAAAAATCTAAGTAAATGGCAGTTGTGAATTGCTTTCAAAATTGTATTTTAGCTTATAATTCCCAACATACCTCGATTCAATCGTTTGATATGTTGGTAGTTATGAGCTTATTTTGAAATTAAAAAAGAGTGTTGATTCTTTGTTGTGTTCTAGCGAGTTAGTCTTTTTTCTTATCCTGTAACTTTAGAACAACTCTAATTGTTGTGAAGGTTTGTCCGTTTCTACCAGTTTTTTTCCATAAAAAAGTTCCATCATCCCAAATTGTTTGTCGGTTATTTGCATCACTCCAATTTTGCCGTGTTCGGGTAGATTATTCTTTATTCTTTTGCTGTGGACTTCGGCATTTTCTCTGCTGGCACAAAAACGCATATAGATCGAGAATTGAAACATAGAAAATCCATCGTCTAATAATTTCTTGCGAAATGTACTGGCAATTTTACGCTCTTTGCGTGTTTCGGTGGGCAGATCAAAAAATACTAATATCCACAAACTTCTGTATTGATTTAAACGGGTATAATGTTCGTCATACATACGCAGGGTATAAAATTTTCCTTGCAGTTCCTTCAAAACATTCGTGTAAGGAATGTGTAGTTCGACTCATTGCCACCATCAACGGACTGTTTTTTCCGTCTATAAATACATCAATAGAGGCAATATTTAACAATTGTTTTTTGATTTCAATTGTTAATTCGTCGTAGTTATCTTCTGTTTCCATAATGTGACTAACAATCAAATCGACATAAGGCCGATACGGCTCCATAATATCATCGGCTAGGCAGTATGCATTGTATTTGTTGCGATGAAAGATGCCCAAAGTGGGCAACATTCCAGAACTGACAATGGCTCTTGCCGTAATCGCTCTCAAAATGGCATAACCATAATTCAGTAAATTATTGGGAGGAATTCCTTTTTGTCCTCTAGTAAAATTTTCTAGAGGGATGAGGTTTTGCCAATAAAAAACTGCTGCCCTCGATTCGTGATTGAGTGCATCGCCCGAAGTAACTTCTTTTGCCCAAAGTTCCATTTTTCGGCACGGGATTCCCTTTTCTTTGAGCAGTCCCGCTTGGTTTGATATTTTGGAACTAATGGTTTGTTGCCACAAATTCTTTTTGAGCGGGATTGAAGCATTAATCTGGTTTTTAAAACGCTCCGTTTGTTCGGTGTGTCCGTTTAGTGGCATTAGCAAACCAATAGGCAAGTGGTATTGGTCACAATTGATTAATGCCACATTGTTATTGGTTAGTTTTTCGAGTAAACCGTTTGTAATTGTGATTTGTTGGTTTTCCAAAACGATAACGCCAATATCCTCGATAGCCACAGTTTTGGTTTCTTGTTCCTTGTCGGGATAAGAGATGACTATTTGCTCATTTTTAGTACTCAAATAAGCAGGATTGCCGAAGAAAAGGGTTCGTTTTATCATAAGAAGTTAGTTTTTGAAAATTATTTCGTAAAATAAATTCCCTTGTTTGTCAAGTAGTTTTTCAAAATTTTGTATTCGGTCTGGAATTGTAGCTACCTTGTTGATATTGGCAATAATATAACCATCGTCATCAAAAATATTTTCTATTTTTAGTATACCTTCGTTTAATTTAGCTTCAATATCCGAAATTGAAATATCTTTCGGAATGCTATTTTTTTGGATTACCAATCTGGATTCGTTTACTACAGTTTCCATTTCTTGATCATTGTCAAATGAATAATGGATTAAATCATAAACCGCATCAGTAGAACTATTGTTAACTAAAGTTTCATAAAACTGTTCGCCATTTAAAATTTCATTCTCCTCTTCTAGAAAGACTCTTGTGTAAGTATTGTGATTTGATTTTAGTGTATAGTATTCGGGAGTTTCTAGTAAGGTATAAGGTTCAATTATTTCTTGAGTTTGACTATCTTTAATTTCGGTCATTGCATAAACAGCAACATAAATACTTTCCCAATCCGAAGCATTAGGTTCTATATGAGTTATTTCTGCTTGTAAATCCAATAATTTGGTATCAAGTAAAACACTCAACACTTCGTTGCTTTCCATTGGTATAAAACCAATTTTTTGATTATTGAAATGCAAAGCTATGGCACAAGGGTCATATTTATTATTGGGCTCACGAACCATTTGTAGTAAACCACTGCTGTTGATTTGATTAATTATTTTAGGACCTTCATAATATTGAAATCCCCTAACGAAACATTGTAATAAATAGACTTTTTGGTATTGCTTGACCATTTCCAGTGGAAGGGAAGCAATGCCATAAAAGCCAATTAGATTTCTTAAAAAGTTACCTCTTGTCATTTATTAGTTTTTTATCTATTCCTCCATTTTTGAATTATCTTCATTTCTTGATTTCACTCCCGCTTTAGCTGGAGGGATATAATTATTGACTTTGAAATTGGCTTCAGCCGAAGTATTTCGGCTAAAGCCAATTGTTTTATTTATATTTTGTTGAATGAGCTAAAGCCAAATCCTATTGAATTTAGCTGGATAAGAGATGAGACTATTTGCTCATTTTTGGTGCTCAAATAGGAAGGATTGCCGAAGAAAAGTGTTCGTTTTATCATCATTCAATCCAATTAATTTTTCCTAGTAAGGAAATCTCAAAATCTTTGTTTTCAAATAAAAAATTCCAATTTTCTTTTGAAACTTTTAGTAAAGGAGTTCCTCCTTCAATTTCTATACTTGATGGTATAGCTTTATACTTATCTAACTCTTTTTTGAATTCTTTTGTTTTTTCTTCACCAATAATCTCGATAAATCGCTTCAGCCTATAACTATTATTAATTGTATCGAACCTGTATCGTTTATTTTCATAATCTTCTTTTCTGGTTTTATTGTCTTCTATTAATTTGTTTTCAATTACTTCTGGAATCTTTAATTCTTTTTCAAATTTGCGACATAATTCATCTTTAATAACACTTATTGAGTTTTTTACTTCATCTTTTGATAAAGCGTTTAAATGATATCTTAACCAAATACTACCTTCTGAAAACTGAGTTATTACAAAAAGTCTTTTTTGTTGAAATTCTATATTTTTTCTTTTTTCAAATTCAGAATCAATTTTCAGAACTATAACTTTTTGCCCAATTTTCATTAAATCTTTTGCCCAATCAGTAAATTCTTTGTAGTTTTCTTCAACATAAGTTTCAATATTAAACTTTCCTAACTTCTTTTTCATTTTAGCAATTTCATAAGATGCTAAAGGAAGCATTTCATATTGCATTTTTCCATTTGTATTTTTTTGAAGTAAAATAGCATAAGGTAAACTTCCTGCTTCTGAATAAAAACTATTTTTATATTCAAGTTTTGAAAGATAGTTAACACGCTCTTTTACTTCTTTACCAGCATTTGTTCTTACTCTGACGTGTCTAATAATATTTCCTTGGTAATCTTTTATTATACTCTTATTTTTTTGATCAAATATTATTTTTTTGATAACAGGATCGATAATTGAAGAAATTAACTTATCTGATGTTTTGACTTTATCTATACTTTCTCTTTTTACAAAGAGATATTCTTCTTTACCTGATTTATATTTCCATTCTCCATTTTCTCTAATAGGTTGACCATCTTGGTACCTTTCTACATCTTTTATTTTTCCTAAATAAGTTTGAGCAAATAATGTACTTCTTATGGCATCACCATCAGATATTTTTATTATTTTTTTATCTTTATCATTAAGAATGAAATTCCCTTGTTTATCTTTTACATACTGAATTTTACCTCTTTCTCTAATTATTTTCTTTGATTGTTGAACTAGTTTATCTTTTTTGTAATTAACAATTAATATGTTATTCTCTATATCGTTGATTAACTTTTGAGAATCAAAATTTGAATAAGGTTTAGTAGTAAATTGTTTTTTGTATGCTTCATCATAAGCATACATTTTTTTTATCATTTCGTCTCGTTTACTGCTGTTGTTTGGAATTAAGGTTAAAACAGCAGCATCAATAGCATGATGAGTGTGTTTGTTTCTGCTTTTAATTTCATCAACTTCTTGAAAACCATATATTTTTCTGAAATTAGAAGTGACTTTTCCGCTTTGAACGGCAACCTTTTTAAAGTATAGTTGTAAAAATTCTTTAGCATATTTACTTATAATTTGGGTATCAACTAATTGACGTCTTGCCCAACTGTCTTTTATTTCTATTGCTTCAAATCTTTCAAGTTTATCTTTCCAATAGTCATAGTGCATTTTATAATAATGCTTATCAATAATTCTTTTGCTTTTTGCCTCATCATCTTCATTGCCATTTGGCTTTAAATTTTTTTCATAAAACCATTTGTAATTATCTCTTATCTTTTTCCAAAAATCTAATCGAGGTAAAATACTAGTCCCGTTTCGCGTGTCTTTTGAAAAGTTTTCACAATAGTATGGAGTTTTAGCCTCTTTAATGTCTCTGTTGTATTTTGAAAATGCTATTGTTTGATTTGCCATAGTATTATCAGGCAAAATACTTCTTGGGACCGTATGTTCTATATCTGTATCTTTTGAAAATAATTGTGAAATAGAAATCATTTTGCCAGTATACATGCACTGCCCTTTTTGTTCCATCCAAAGTTCATAACGCTTGATTGCATCTTTTTCCTTTAGAATATCAATTCTATTTTTGTTTTCAACTTTATTGTTTTTTTCATCTAGAGTTTTTTCGAAAATTTGTTCAGTCCATAATTCAAATACTGGAATGTTTTCCTCTATATTTATAGATTTATTTTCTAGAGTATTAAATTCTTTTAAAAAAGTTCTTATTTTTTCACGATTATTTCTTCGTTCATTTTGATATTTTTCTATTGCCAGACGTTTGTTATTGTCGTTTAATTCTCTAGCAAGTTCGATAACTATTTCTGTTTCTGCATCAACTTTTCCAGATACAATTAATTCATTAATTAATTTCCTTAAAATACTCATTGATTTGTTAAACATTGGGTTTTTAATACTGTCTATTTGAGGATTAGGTAATATTTCGATTTCTGTATCTTTATATTTAGGCAAATTTTTCTCTCCAGTTTTTCTATTTATTTCTAAATTTTTAATAAATAAATTTTTGCGATTAGAGTGGTGATATAATTCCCCATTTAAGTGTATTTTTTTTTGTTTCAATAATTCTTTAAATATATCTGTCAACGTAGTCAGTTTTCGATATGCCCTTTTATTATCATAGAAATAATCTTGGTATTCATATCCAACCTCATTAATTATTTTTTCTTTATCTAATAGTTTTTCCCAAGATTTTTCACCAAAAAAATTAATACATGCTCTTTCAATTGTTTTAATATCGTTTTCGGTTAATGAATAACTAAAGTCTTTATAAGCAAATGTTTCATCATAATCTAACCCTTTATGATTATCAATTAGATTGTTAGTTATACTGATTATTGTTTTTCTTTTATTGTATAAACCACTACTTTGATTAATGATTTCAAGAATTTCAATTTTATTATTTCCCCATTGATTTCCTAATAGTTCAGGGATTTTAGCTAATACAACAGCTTCATTATATAAATATCCTTCTTTTAGAAAAGGTATAATTTTACACATAGCCTTCAAACTTAAGTCAGCATAGCCTTTTAAAACTTTTTCTTTAATTTCAACAAGTGGAGATATTGAGACTTCTATATTTTTCCTTTTCCGTATAATATTTTCAAGCGATAGCTTTTCTCTACCAAGTTCTTCAAGATGTTGATTGTCAAACTCAAATAGAATATGCCATAAATCATAGATTGAATAATTGTTTTTTATTTTAGGAGCATTCCCAATATGATATTTTTCAATTTCTGATAGTGCTTTTAAAGCATCGTCTTTGAAAATTGTTTTTAATCCTTTACAAATTGGCATGCCAGATACTGAAGTATCATATTTACCATCTTTATCTACAGGGTAATTATATTTATAAATTGAACCTAACTTTACGTTTAAAAAGTCTTTAATTATTTCAAATTTAAAATTAGTATCATTTTTTAAGAAAATTTCAAAAAATAACTGCTCTCTTTGTGTGTTTTTTAATGATTGCTTCTCATTATTTTTATCAAAATATTTTATGGTATTTATAAATTGCCAGGTTCTAAATATTTCAAATACAGGATGTGATATTGGACATCTTAATCTTGTTTGTTCTAATGAACATTTACCAATAGTACCTTTTTTACTTTTTAATGGACGTTGCCATATGATAGCTTTCCATAAACTTTTAACAAACTCATCATCATAATTTTCTTTACCTTCTTTTGAAACATTAAATCCCTGTTCTTTACAAATTATTTCTAGTTCATCTCTATATTCATCTCTAAAAGGGTATTGATTTCTTGCCCGTTCATTTTTTGATAAAAATTCATTTGTTAAAGCTTCAGCTATTGTTCTATTTTCGTCCAATGCTTTTTGAAAACCACCAATTGATCTTCTTTCCTTTTGTTTTTCAGTTTCTTTATCTGTTTCACCAATATCTTTATACCCTCTTCTTTGAACTAAATGATATAGAACTCTGCCAAATTCATGATTACTCAACTTATTATCTATTGCTTTTACTCTTAATTCATATGGATTTTTATATATTAATCCATCCTCATAACTAAAATCACAAGCAAGCCATTTTAAAAAGTTTATACTTTCAGGAAACTTTCTGAATTGACCTTTTTTATATTTACTCCATTTTTCTAGTTCAATTATGTTAATTGGAACTAAATTATTAGTTATTAGTATTTTTAATAATTCCCATTTTCGATATTTTTTAGCTTGAATTAAATTTCTTTTTGAACGAGCTTCTCTTCTTTCTCTAGTTGGAGAAGTATAACCTCCTGATTGTCCTTTTGACATACCAGTGTCAAATGTAATTACACCACTTTCGTGTTTTGTATTTTCATTTAAGTCCCAACCCAAAGAGGAACTTCCTAAATCTAATCCAAGTTTTGTCATTATTTATTTTTTTATTAATTTTAATTACATATATTTACCACTGAAAGACAATTCACAACAAGGCTATAAGCCGTAGGAAATCTTTCTAGGCGACTGCTTCTGTAGTTGCCATTTTTTTTATTTTCTAATTTCATGTTCTTAGCATAAAAACTCTCTTTACTAACTGTTTTTAATCAACTGCTCCGTTTATAATAAAACAACCTCCAAGTCCCAATATTTTCTTCATATTGTGCTATTTTTTTACAATGAATTTTCTCGTTATATCAATTATTCTCTAAATTTAATGAAAAGAAAATTAACTACTTTACGGGAAACCTCATTTGAACATTAAAATTTTTATTATATCAATGCATTAAAATTTTGAAGCAATTCACAATAAGGATTATTCCGTTGTGAAAACATTCAAAGCGGCCTCAAAAGGGTCGCTTTTTTATTTTGATACCGTTGAGATAAAGTTTAATGTCAAGTAATTGAACCCTATTTAAAATTTTGTATTTTTGTATTTTAAATTCAAGCCAGATGACCACAATCACTCTAAAAATAAACGAGAAAACTAAAGCAGGTAAAGCGCTTTTGTCGATAGTTAATTTAATTTCTTCTGAAAATAAAGGAGTTGAGGTTTGTGATGCGCCCAACTTTGAGACGGTAAAAGCAATGTATGAAGCCAAAAATAAAATAGGCTTAACAAAAGCAAAAAACGCTACTGATTTATTTAAAAAATTAGGGATTTAATGTACAGTTTTGTTTATTCTACAAAATTTAAAAAAGACATTAAACTTTGCCAAAAAAGAAATTATGATTTTCAGGAGTTTAAAGATGTTATAAAAATCATTGAAAAAACTGGTAAACTTCCAGCAAAATATAAGCCACATACTCTAAGCGGAAACTATAAGAACCATTGGGAATGTCATATAAAGCCTGATTGGCTTTTGATTTGGCTACAAGATGATGAATTGAAGGAACTCGTTTTGATTAGAACAGGAACCCATAGTGATTTGTTTTAAAACAATTCCAAATTTCGTTGAAGCATCCAAAGCCTCCAAAGTTTCCTGCTTGGCTAGGTTATAAAAATTATTATCTTCTACTCTTTAAAAAAAATGTCCCACCACCATTTCATCCTCCATAAACCTTACGGCTATTTGAGTCAATTTATTTATGAATTGAAACGCAAGAAAAAACTCTTGGGAGAATTACACGATTTTCCGGCAGGGACAATGGCCATTGGTCGTCTTGACGAGGATTCAGAAGGTTTGCTTTTATTGACCACAGACGGCAAAATGAGCGAAATTGTCCGAAGTAAAAAAGTGGATAAAGAATATTACGTTCAGGTGGATGGAATTATCACGCAAGAAGCCATTGATGAAATGAAAAAGGGAGTCGAAATTGGTTTCAACGGTACAAAATACATCACTAAACCTTGTGAGTCTTTCATAATCAATGAAATTCCTCCTTTTGGAGCCAGAGGGAAAAAAATAAGAGACGAACGTCACGGACCCACTTCTTGGGCTTCCAT
>Ga0075152_10001508_pt1 | contig 16760 bp, 30 predicted proteins | sample JI61114C2DNA_FD_70964 | JGI IMG/M metagenome (GOLD analysis project Ga0075152, IMG submission 70964) | Wastewater effluent complex algal communities from Wisconsin, to seasonally profile nutrient transformation and Carbon sequestration -... | ecosystem: Engineered > WWTP > Effluent > Algae...
GAATCGAAATAACTGGTTCGGTTGACTCGCAGGTATTCTTGTCAGAGACAAATTTACTATGGGCCTAGACCCCCCAGCTAGCCCCATCCAAGAATCATACCATTCAGTTGGTGCTTCTAGCCGAAAAACCGAAGGCTTGGTGAACATGTCGGCAAACTAGCGGTCGAAAATCAGCACCTAGGTGACAACGACATTAAAAAAGTCTTGCATGGCTGCGAAACATTTAAGACTTGGAGACGAATGAATTAATTGAAGGATGAGGACAATCCAGAATTAATCGTTGAAAGTGCATAAGACCTCACTAATGCTATCCTGCATACTATCACAATTGAAGGTAGCGACCGGTGGAACGATACTTATCTCCGTTAGAGCGTTAACGCTGCGAATTCGTTTTGGTGAGACCTTCTTCCAGTTTGTTTAGTGCACGATTGGCCCCTCTGAAGTCGCGTTCAGGATTAATGTCTACTTGCTCTTCCTCCTCGAACAACTTTCTTCTGGAAGGTTGTTGGGGGGTTTGATTGGGCAGTTTGCTGGGACCCAGCCTCGTGTAACTCGCACTCAAAGGCTGCTGCGGCTCATCGCGATGCACTCTTTCGCTCTGCAGCTTCTTCAGTATGGGGAAGTCTTCCTGTGGGCGAATCTGACTCTTCGTCAGAGGTTTATTGGTTTCGGGAAGCAAATAGTCCTTTTGTTGTCTTCCGCTTCGGAACTGGGTTTCTTCGTAGCCCTGGAACTTGAGCATAGTACTGCTCTTCACGAAAGAATTGAAGAAATACAGCGATTTGATGTGCATGTCTCGCTTAATAGCAGCAATGTTCGGAGGGCTGTCCATTTCGGAGTTGCTGATGTCGTTGAGTTACTTGAGCATTCCCTTCTCGTACCAACCGAATGTAAACTTGTTCTGTTGGAGGTTTTGCTTGATTCCCAGTCCATTCAGCTGATCACCCCGGAACATTCCTTCGAATTTGATGTTGTTTTAGATGCGTTGACCGACACCGTCGAGCTGTTTGTTGATGTACACACCGTGACTCACCAACTCGTCTCGACTGATGCAAAATCCAACCTTCTCGACTGTTTCTCCGAGGTTGTAGCCGACGTAAGTATGTCCTAGGGGGAGGATTGCCTGAACATAAGTCGCGTCCTTCAGCATTTCATTGCGTAAAAACTGCTTGAGGTCGGGTAGCTCCATATTCTCGTAACCCAAGAATTCTCGAAACACCCGCTTCTCTTCTCCTGGGGAATAGCTCCTTTCGTTGATAATGTTGTAGTTAAGGTCTGCATAAGTGACTGCTTACTTCGATATTCGAGGCAGCGAGCCCGCCACTCTCGATCACTCTCATCCAGGTACACCATTCTTCCCGTGAGCTTGTCGTTTGTGAATTAAGCGTAGAACAAGCTTCGACCGTCACGATACACGAAAGAACCGTCCATTAGACCGCGATTGAAGTCCCCTATTACGTATTTCTTTTCGTTGAGCCAGATGAGTGCCTTGTCGTTCAGGCAGTCGTTCTTCCAGGTGCCTACAAAGACCTCGCCACTATCGGTGATGAGAATTCCCTTGCCTTCCCGACGGCCTCGCAAAAAGCCGCCCTGATAGACACCGTTACGGTACTCAACAAGCTGGATGGTTGGTTCCGACATTAATTAAATTTATTCGGAGAGGACGCTGGATAAGCTGAGCTTTATACTGACGAAATCGGTGCTGTAACAATAAGAAATCATTCCCTTAAGTGAATTGACATTCGTAGTGTGAGACTTTAAATTAGGATCTATCAGTTAGTGGGCGGTTAGCATGAGGAGGGAGGCTACACTTCATGGGCTTATAATTTTTAAAATCTACTATAAAATGGACAAGCCTTCTCAATCGACCGGTCCCGAGGATACTCCAAAACGTAGCCGCTGGGACATGACACCCGTGGCCAGTCGTGATACCAACTCTGCCATCCGAGCATCCTAAAAACCTTCACTCGGATCACTGGATAAGACTCCGGTAAGGCCAGGTATGACACCCAGTCGCTTCTCCGAAACTCCATATCGGCCTGGTGATACACCGAAGAACAAATGGGAAGATAAGACACCATTGGTTGGAGCAACTCCTGCAGGCTATATAGGAATGACTCCCACACCAAGCCAGCTCAAGACACCCGATATAGTCAACATGAGCCAAACCAAGCTAGCAGAGCTCCGTGCAGAGAAGGAGCTTGCCGAAAGAAATCGTCCATACACCGACGAGTAGCTTGATATGTTGCTGCCAGGTCCGTAAGATGGTTTTGAGATCGTCAAGGTCCCCGACACCTACAAACCAGAGAAGGGTGTCAATTCGCTGTTGCATCCTGGCGCTGAAACCCAAAGCTACCAGATGCCAGACAGTATGTCAAAGCCGATTGCTGAGTTAAACCTAACCCCAACTCAAGGGGACTTGCCAGCAATTAAACCAGAGGAATACGCACACTTCGCTAAATTGCTAGAAAATGTCAATGAAGAAGACCTATCAATCGAAGAGCAGAAGGAACGAAAGATCCTCGCATTCCTGCTTAAGATTAAAAACGGAACGCCACAAATGAGAAAGAGTGCGTTGAGACAGCTCACTCTCAATGCAAGGTAGTTTGGGCCAGGACCCCTTTTTAACCAGATTCTGCCTTTGCTGATGTCCCAGACGCTTGAGGATCAAGAACGACATCTACTGGTGAAGGTTGTGGATAGAATCCTGTACAAACTGGACGATTTGGTAAGACCCTACGTTCACTCCATACTTCGGGTAATCTCGCCAATGCTCATCGATGAGGACTACTACGCAAGAGTTGAGGGAAGATAAATCATCTCAAATCTCGCGAAGGCTGCTGGACTCTCCACCATGATTATGACGATGCGACCTGACATTGATCATATCGATGAGGCAGTCCGAAACACCACTTCTCGAGCATTTGCAGTCGTTGCTTCGGCCTTGGGCATATCATCGTTATTGCCTTTCCTGAAAGCTGTATGCCAAAGTAAGAAGAGTTGGGAAGCGAGACATACAGGTATCAAGATCGTTCAGCAAATTGCCATTCTTATGGGATGCTCCATTCTTCCCCATTTGAAATCTCTCGTGGAGATCATTCACAAAGGTCTGAAAGATGAGCAGCGAAAGGTGAAGATCATGACTGCACTGGCTTTATCGGCCCTCGCCGAGGCTTCTGCTCCATACGGTATCGAAGCCTTCGACCTTGTGCTTATTTCACTGTGGGAAGGTATCAATGAATATCGAGACAAGTCATTAGGTGCTTTCCTGAAGGCCATTGGTTACATCATTCCGTTGATGGAACCACACCACGCCAACGAGTACACAAAGACTATCATGCCGAGCTTAGTAAAGCAGTTTGAAAACCCCGAATAGGAAATGCGAAAGATAGTGCTGAAAGTTATCAAGCAAGTGCTGTCCTGTGAGGGAGTAGAAGCTGCATACGTTCGTACAGTGATCCTTCCTGAGTATTTCCGATGCTTCTGGCTGAGAAGAATGGCCATTGAGAAGCGCAACTACAAACAACTCATAGAAACCACCCTGGAGTTGGCTGTTAAGGTCGGCGGTGCTGAAGTTATCGACAAAATCGTTGGATCGCTCAAAGATGAAAACTAGTCTTTCCGGAAGATGGGCATGGAAACCATTGAGAAGATCTGCCAGTCATGCGGCAGCCACGACATAAGTAAGGCATTGGAAGTGCAGCTCGTAGATGGTGTTATCAGTGCCTTCCACGAGCAAACCAGCGACGATCCAATTATTATCAACGGCTTCGGAGCTGTTATCAATTCACTCGGACTACGAGCCAAGCCCTACTTTGTGCAGATCATTGGAACAATCCAGTGGATTCTGAACAACAAAAGCACAAGGGTTAGAATGCAAGCTGCTGATCTGGTTTCCAAGATTGCCCACTGTATGAAAATTTGTGGGGAGGAGAATCGTTTGGGAAGGTTAGGACTCAACCTTAATGAGGGGCTACGTGAAGAGTTCCCGGAGGTACTCGGTAGTATTCTCGGTGCCTTGAGGGCAATCGTTGTAGAAATGGGTATGAACAAAATGACACCTCCAATCAAGGACCTGTTACCTCGATTGACTCCCATCCTAAAGAACCGAAACGAGAAGGTGCAGGAAAACTGTATTGATTTGGTTGGGAAAATCGCTGATAAGGGTTCAGAGGAGGTCTCTCCGAAAGAATGGATGAGAATCTGCTTCGATTTGCTTGAACTTCTCAAAGCACACAAAAAGACAATCAGGAGGGCTGCTATCAATACCTTCGGATACATCGCAAAAGCAATTGGACCACAGGATGTGCTCGTTACTCTTCTTAATAACCTTAAAGTTCAGGAGAGGCAGTTGAGGGTCTGCACAACGGTAGCTATAGCCATCGTTTCGGAAGCCTGTGGCCCATTTACAACTATCCCTGCACTGATGAACGAGTATCGAGTTCAGGAGCTTAACGTTCAAAATGGTGTTCTCAAGAGCTTCGCTTTCATGTTTGAGTACATCGGCGAAATGGCCAAGGACTACATCTACGCCATCACGCCGTTGCTAGAGGATGCACTGACTGACAGGGACCTCGTCCACCGTCAGACTGCTGCTGCAGCCATGAAACATCTGGCATTAGGAGTCCAAGGCTTTGGTTGTGAAGATGCACTCATCCACTTGCTAAACTACGTATGGCCGAACATCTTCGAGACCAGTCCACACGTCATCAATGCAGTGATGGAAGCTATCGAAGCAATGAGAGTTTCTGTCGGTCCGGGAATCATTCTACTGTATATCATCCAAGGCCTATGGCACCCGGCTCGGCGCATCCGACAGATCTACTGGCGTATCTACAATATGATCTATGTGGGCAGCCAGGACAGCATCGTACCATTCCAGCCTCGGATCAAGGATGACGGCAAGAACTGCTACTACCAATCGGAGCTCATGACCGTTTTATGATCACCTCAAACAACGATTCACCATTGACTAAGGTTTACTTAATCTATCGACTGCAAATCAATTGCAGCCCTTGATGGGCCACTTCTCGGCAGCAGCGACAACGCAGATGCATGGCCAGCAGTCCTTGTCGATGGTACCAATGTACTTCAAGCAGTCCAGATCGACGGGGACGTCCTTTCCCTTCTCCTTGGCAGCCTGATCACAGATGGGGTAGGCTAGGGTAAGAGAGTTGAATACCTTTGTTGATGTCATCAATGCACAACACTTCCAGGTCATGAGTGCAGGTGGCAGCATTGCTCAGAACGACTGCAAAGAACAGAACGAAGGCGAGGGTGAGGAGCTTCATGTGGGCTTTAATATCAATTATTAGTTCGTGCATCCCTTCCAGAATTTATAGAGTGGGCAGACGCATGAATGCCGTCAGCATCAACTCTTGAATCGCCCTTGCGTTGTAATTGCTTATAATAACCACCAATCAGAATTCGACTTCGCAGAGGAACAAACAGGCCGGCAAGGCGGGGAAGACACGTCATCATTACATCTATCCAAAAACAAGTGAAGCTATAAACTAGTGTGGCTATCACCATTCGCTTTTCAGCATCTAAAGCAGAAATTTCTGGCAGGCCTCACAGGCTCTTTCAGCATATCCGGCTTCAGTAGTGGCTCTTCGTAGGATTCGTTGAGCTTGCTAATCTTGCGTCGGGCGCATTCATTAACCACTGCCTGCATGGCCTCTTCTACCCCCTCGCCTGTCTTTGCTGAAGTTTCGAAGTGCAGTAGTGCACGATCCTTCAGGAACTCTAACACTGCGTCAGTCGGAACCTCAATCTCAAGGTCCTTCTTACATCCAACGAGTATCGTGTTAACCCGATCCACCTTGTACTTCACAAGCTCGTCCAGCCAGTAGTTGAGGTTGCTGAAGCTGGTGACATCGTTGAGGTTGTAGCAGAGCACCACGGCATCGGCATCTATATAACCTTCGAGGGTACTCTTGTAGTAAGCTGCGGAGATGGCCCGGAAACGTTCCTGCCCAGCTGTATCCCAGAACTGCACCTTGACGCGCATCCCGTTGACCTGGTAGGAGCGGATTTTGAAGTCACAACCGATGGTCGCCAGGTAATTTTCGTGGAAACAGTTATCGGCGATTCGATTGAGCAGGCTAGTCTTGCCGGCGTAGGGTTGACCCACGAAAACCACCTTGAGCATGATATCAGGCTTCTCACTGAGACTCATTGCGTTTAAATTAATTATCTGGTGGAATACGGTCTGGATAGGCCTTTGAATAGGAACATTCAATGGAGTGTGCATTCCGACGAACGATTGGATATGGATAAACAGCAACGGCAAAAAGTAACCCAGTCCCGACAGCATAGCAAGCCTACACGATTGCTTCCTAGATAGGGATAACCAATTCTGATTGGCCTGGCAAGGGCAAGCAAGCAATCTTACAGACAAGGATACATTCATTACCTATTATGTTCGACTGAATAAGTCCAAACAGATGAAGCCCATCGATTCTGCAAGCAGTCAATCGATAGTTCCGCCAGTGCAACCTTATGACTACCGCAACCAATCCTTCATTCAGGTGATGGACAATGTCCTCACTGGGCTAGCTCCAAAGCTCGCTAGTATTGATCTCACCAACATCCAACCTAATCTCTCTAACTTTGTGTTCCTTCAAGATCAGCTGGGAGAATCATTCCTGACTGCCTTTAGGCAAAGATTCCAAACCAAGCTACACAGTCTTACTGCCGAGCGTTCCAGCAGTGTTATTGCTGGCGAACTACTACGACTGTGGATGGATGTATACTGTGTGCTCATCAAGGAAATTGAGCTATGCAGCGAAGCCTTCACATTGGAAGCTGTAAAGCAACAGCAAGAGACAGGAAGAAAACGGTCGGGTAGCCGGAAGGGTTGGCTAGAAGCCTAAACCGAAAAGCTGCAACAGGCGATCCGTGAGCGTGGACAGCTTTCCTCACAGCAACTTAAACAGTTTTCGGATGAGTTTGGCCGATCAGTTTACTCAGTTCAGTCAAAGGTTCAGAAGCTCCTTCGGTTGGACAATGTAATTGAGGAAAGGCATAAGGGAGACAATTTTACCCTCGAAAAAAAGATCCAGACTGTGTTAAAGAGATTCCGGGAGGGGCTAAACCGCGAGGAGGTACTCGCAGAGCTGGAGAAGATGTTTTAGATGGGGGAGTAGCTTACCTGGAAGAAGAGTGTAAGCCAGTTGCTCTGCTCATTGGACAGCGTGGCTAAAGTCAAAGGCACATACAGGCTACTGCATCCCGTCCACGGCAAGGCAACTGGCTAGAGCACCTACAAATACCGGACAGTACGCTGCATGATGGAACTTCCCAACTACTGCGGAACATTGCGCCAAGTTATCGACAAGTATATCGAACTGTTCGTTGGAGATGAGGATCTCTCGGTAGCTCGCAAAAAAAGCATCGAGGCTGGCATCACCAAGGTCCTGAAACATTCTAACGAATTCGACCGTCGGAATAGTAAAACTCGCTATCGCTACGCATAACCGACAACACTGCCACAGGACGAATCTAGCTCGTTGCAACCCGAATAATCGATTGATTCGGCGATGTCGCCATGACCGTTCAGCACTGAGATCACTCGGAATAGTTCACAACCGACTTGACAAGGAAGTCCATGAAGAGCTTGATGGGTGCATCGTCGGTGACAAAGTTGCCAGTCTGCGTTACTTTTGTGGCTTACCTCGGTCATGCTTGCATTGCTTGCTGAGGGGTTGACCCGAGACTTCAGATAGCGTTCCTTGCCGTCACTCTTGAAAGTTTCGTAGAAGTTGGAAACTGGTATGCGATCGTAGATTACTGCCGACGAGTCTTCGATGGGGTTGTTGAAGAGGTCATTGAGGTAGGCATACTACTCCTGCTCGTTCAAGCGATCCTTCTTCCACTGGTAGATATGCTCGCCATACCAAACCAGTACATTAAAGTAGGCATCCAGCAATAGCACAACATCTTCTTTCATGTTTTCGATGTCCAGCTGCACGGCTGTTGCTAGCGGCTTGTCAGCAGTATACATCAGCAATGCCGGTTGAATCATCACCAGACAGTTCGCAATACTCTCCCGCATCAGGCAGCTTCGGTTGAATGTCGCCTCGTCGGGGGAGCAGTTGAAGGTGTTGATGAAGAAACTGCGGCGTAGATGATATTCGAATTGCGGGAACAACTTCATTGAGGGTGGCAACCGGAAGCTATTCACATCGAACTTTTGGTAGTTGGCGAAGCGGATTATGAACTTTAGAAGTGTCCGATCCAGCCACTTTTTGACCTCCTGACAGTCCTCTACATCTGCCTTGTAGCTGGAGTATCGTGCAAGCATCACAATAGCAGCCTCCTGATCGAAGCTGCGAATTATGTCCTTAATCTGCTGTTCCCGGAAGTACTCTCGAGTAATCGTGCTAACCCTTGTTCGCATGATATTGTCGCTGTATTTGAATTGGGTAACGACTTGAACCACACAACCCTAAGGCTAAGAGAGTATCTTACCTTTTCGCTCTCTTTGACACCATCTGCGTTCGAGATGAAAAACAGCAGTGATGTGTTCATAGGAAGCCCACCGACATACCATACATTGGTGCGACCTTAGCCGGTTTCCATTTATGTTGCTAAGTTGATCTTATCCTCCTTGAGACTCTTCCCGTAACCAAGCATCCCCTTCACTTTCATCTCCTTCGACATGTAGAGACTGACCTTGGCAGCAATAGGAAAGCTAAAGGTCCCCTGCTAGTTGGCACCGTAGTGCATAGTAAAGCTGCTGTCGAAGATGAAATGGCTGAACAGTTCATGCATGGCGATGATACCGCCTGACTTTGCTGCCATATCCTTCATTTCAACCAACCCGTACTGGTCAAGTCCGAACGCCCAAATATCTAAGGTATGCTTCTGACTCAACCGAGCTTCGATTCCATCGTAAAACTTCCGAGCAGCCTTCTGATGCCGATTGTTGTTGTTGTTCTCGTTGATGTCTATGAAGGTACGCATCGTCTCCCCAAGAGGGAGTCCAACTATCTACCCTGGGCCAATAGTGCACGGTCCAGAGATCAATAGTGCGATGCGTGTACAGATATTGCAGGCGTCTAGGATCGACATTGTAATTTGCAAAGCACAGCCGGTGGCTCGTTACTGCCGATCGTTGTTCTGATCGTATGGGAAGCTGTCGGGTTCAAGAGACTCAATACACCGCTTCAACTTGTCAGTAGTATCTTTAATGGGAGCGTAGAAGTGTCCAGCACTCTGCTTTCTTGGATCGTTCTTGCCAACCATTCCAAGCTGTTCTGCGACGGCAGCTGGACTATAATCTATGCTAGACTGTATCGAGTACCTTTATGACCGTTGAAGCAGTGGAACTTTAGCGACTCTTCCGAAAAATCGTACACGTATACCACTCGACTGAAAGCTATCAATCCCACGAAGATGTTTTGAGGCAAGCTCTCCAGCAGTTTCAGCAAGGTGGTCTTTAAGCCTGTGAGCTCCTGCTCAGGCATACAAAGATCCACAACGAAGAAGATGCCATTCTCACCTGACTTGGCCTCCACAAACTCCTCGGTGTTGTAGTTGCCAACATCCATGAGCAGCCCATTATCGGTACCACAGAACCCACAGCTCCATTTCCTGGCATTCTTGTTCTTAACAGAGTATGGATGCACAACAGACCCGCATTTCGCACAGCGTGGTGCCATAGTCTGGTAGCTGGAGGCTTCAGCTGCGAAGGGCGAATAGAAGAAGCCCATCGGCAAGTGCATCTTCAGTGACGTGTTGTTATTGTTGGGGAAGTACTGGAAGGGCATCCTGAAGCCCGTCTTATTCTCTGACTATTGGAAATCCATAAGTGTGTTTTATAAAAGCCACGAAGATCAGTCACTATCATCCCTCGAGCGCGAACGTGCACGCATCTATCTGTACAAGACCTCTTCTTATTCGTCGCTGCTCATTTGATTGGCAATGAGGGCTGGACTTGAGCTGCGCTTCTTTGATTTCTTTGCAGCTACCTTTTTCTTGAGATTCTTGCTTACTGCTTTGGGGGCATTTTTACGTCTCGACCGGCTCCTGTCCAAACTTCGACTTTGGCTTTCTTCGGAAGAAGAGGAAGCTGAGCGAGATCTGCTCCTTCGTTTCATCATGCCCCTTGGTACGGCAACTCCCCCACCTTTCTTAAACCTCTTGCTCGCGATGACTGACTATAGCTTCGCAATTCTCTCATTAAACTTTTTGATCTTCTCAGCATTTTCTTTGAACTTCGAAAATTTGAGTTCGCAAAGCTTGCGGTACTTTTCGATAAGTTTTTCAGCCTCCTCAAAGTGTTCGTCCTTGATGGATTTGGAGACCTTCTGAAGGATGCTTGCTGCAAATAATCCGAAGTTTGCGTCTTCGAAGAGAGCTGACTCATCCTCAGTCATCTCCCTCCAATCAGTGAACACCTGCATATAGCGGTTTCCGTTGGGACTCGTATAGGACAGCTCAACCTGCATCGGTAAGTTCTTGCGGTTGTAGAGTTCGGGGTTCACGTGCTTTAGTGCCAAAGCCTCTTCAGCAGGAATCAGGTCAAAGGCATACGTCAACTCAGTATCCGCCGAAAAATTGCCTAGTTTATCCTTGAAGATTCTGTCGTGGTCAGACAGTAGTTTAGCATCCACCCCGCGGAACTTGAATCGCTTGTTAAGACGGATTAAGACGTCGCAATTCGCACCAAGGGTCTCGTCGCTGATAACCTTGGAGAATTCGGTGCCGAGCTTGGTTGGATCAACCTTCATGATGGAGCCGCCAGAAGCAGAAGTTACCCTTCCCAGCATCTTGACGTTGCAGCCTGCACCTTTGATGGTTAGTACACTGATAGTCACATGCTTGGACTTTGCGTATTCGCCCATTCTATCGTAGAAGGCTGTATCGCTACCATTGCCGATTCCGGTGTTGGCCTACCCATCAGTGCAGATGATGACCTTAGAACCGACAGCTCCTGTTGAGGCTATTTTGGTGGATGCCAGTAAGGCAGGCCCCAATGCAGTTGACCCGTTGCTGTTTAGCTTCTGTACCGCATCCTTCAGCTTGACAAAAGACTTGTTAATCGTACTACCGAACCAACCCGTAAAGCTTTCAGCTTGAGCATCGATCTTCTCGAAGTCGTACATACTGCAACTCATAGACTTGGCTGCTTGGCTGCCGTCGCCAACGATGACAACCCCGCTGCTGAAGGTCACCAGTCCCACCTTCTTGGTACCTTTGTCACGGAGATTGCGTAACTCATCCACAATGGCTTCCTGAACACACTACAGTTTGTTCTTTTCCTCCTTGGAGTTGGACTCGACGTTATCTTCCATACTCGAAGAGAGATCCACACAGAAGATCAGAATCTGTCCGGGTTCTTCTTCCTTGTCGTCTTTCTTCTTCTTGGACTTGCCAGTACGAATTTTATTCTCTTCTACTAGGAAGCACGGATTCTCTAGCACCTCCACCTTGAAATTCGTCTCGATTTCGTTGTGGTGACAACAGAACTCGCAGATCCATACATTCTTGTTAGTCACCAGGTATTTTTGTTTTACTTCGTCAGAGGCGACTTCTTCAAGTCGCTTTTTGCTGTCCTCTTTCTTCAGGTTCTCGTATTCCGTCTTCGTCAGGATCTTGCTCTGCCCTGTTAAGATGGCTTCGCATTCACCACATCGAAGGAACTTGCTCGTCACAGCCTTCTTTTCGCATTCAGCTTGGTCGTCAAACTTAATCGAGAACTGCTGAGTGTCCAGCACCTCTTCCTAGGCTTCCACTAGCATCACCGTTGATGCGAGTGGTGCTGTCTTTCCAAACGACATGCCCTTTCCAGCACTTCTACCCCTCGGAGCTCCTCCAGCCGCACCCTTTCCACCTGCAGTCGGTCTTGGTGCTTTCCCTGCCATGCACTTCCTCGCGGTCTGCTTAGTCCTTGCCATTTTTAATATGATATGCAAATCCGGTAGAATCTCACACTTAAGATATTTGAGAGACTCGAAACACCATGAGTTGGCTTTCAGAAAATTACATCACCCTTGATTGTCGGAATCAACCGTTGTGGTTGCGTCTTGTTGGTGCCCTCCCCGCGACGATTGCTGAACCATTCTGAATGATCTTGGAACCTTCCTTCGTTGGTTTCTTGGAGAGATCACTCCGTTGGTTATGCAGCAACCCAGCTGGCTTTGCCTTCTTGCCGGATTGGTGTAAACCCTCGAAGAGTTTCAGCTTGCATCGGAGCAGTTTGTTCTACTTTTGGAATCGAAGCAACTCTTTTTCGATTTTCTTTAGCTTCTTCCGTTCGTGTTCAATCTTCAAGTACTTTCCTCTCTTCTTCAACGAGTATTCGGAAAGACTTTTATCAGAGAGGTTGATAGTCCGTTCTACTTCATGCCGGGAACCAATCTCCCCGCCATACGAATGCACATTTTTGTGGTTTAGACTTTTTGTTTGCTGTGTTTGCTTGGAGCGTCTTGGTTTAGCACCGTTGTCAATCAGAGGTTTGCCGTTGAATGTTACCCGTACATGCTCGTATGGTTCTTGAATTGAGACAGATTCATGTCGAGGTGGCTTCACTTTCTTTCTGTATGTCGGCGACTACTTTTGCTACTTCGCTTGGACCTCCTTAGGCGATTTCCTTGCGGAGGGACGAGATAAAATCCGATGATTACTCCTAACCTTCTTATCGGACAGATAAAGGGCGGGTGATAGCCTTTTGGAGCCTACCATGTCAAGCTCTGAATCGTCGCTGAACGAGCTTTCTTCTAGATTAATGCTTTGCATCTTCCTCTCGAGGTACTCCAATCTTCGCTGAATTTAGCTCACTGATTATGGCCTTGCTCGTCTTTGTTTAGTTCCACTGCCAAATCTTGGCTATTGCCGGCTTTGACTGCTATATAGAGCAGTCTGGCAGTTCTATGGGTTGGTTAAATTGTCCTCCCAGCCTTCTTTCCAAGGCCTGCTTAGCAACATATAAATTTAAATTATTTCTTGAGAAGCTAGCCTCTGTTCATCACCGCATACTGAGCGATGGGAAGGAGTTCCAGTTGCGATCCGACGAACAACGATCACTGCCAGATGCGGAAGGTCGAATCCGAGCCGCAGCTTACTATCATCTTGGAGTTGAAGTCGAAGGCAACGTCCTGAACGGCATCTTCGTGACCCTTTAGAGTATGCTCCAGCTTGTTTGTGGTGTCATTGAACAGTTTGACGACGCCCTCGTCGGAAGCCACAGCCAGGAATGTTGATGACTTGTCGAAGGTAACAGCGTTGGCTGAATAAGGTCCTGAATCATATTGATTTCTGCATAGGCTAAATGGATTACCTCTCCTTGACCATTCGAACGTCCCATACCTTGACCACACCATCGGCATCGCATGAAGCTATCGTGTCACCCTTCAGGTTGAATTCGCTATGGTTCACAGAATTGAGATGCCCGTAAAAGGTTTGCACACACAAGCCAGTTTTAATGTCCCAAAGGGAGATGGTCTTATCAGCACTACTGGTGCAGAGTATGTTGGAGTAGGGTTGGAAGGCAGCATGGTTTACGGAATCGACATGCCCACGGAAAGTATGCCGACTCTTTCCTGCATTCAAATCCAACAACTTGGAGTTGTGATCCATCGAAGCAGTTGCTGCAAAATCGCCAGTGTCGTGCACTGCCACGCTCCAGACCGGTTGGATGTGATCCTTGAAGGTATGAGTGCAAGTGGTATTTACGAAGTCCCAAACCTTGACAGTTGAGTCGCCGCTGCTTGTAACGATATGTAAGCCCTTCGGATGGAAGGCAATTCCGCTGACCCAATCTTTATGGCCTTCACCTGACATGATGAGCTAACCGTTGGGAACTGTCCAGATTTTCCAGGTATAATCGTCGCTTGCAGTACCGATGATTGCCTTTTTGGGATGGAAGGCGATTCGTGTGATAGCCATCATATGCCCTGGGTATGTCTTGTACATAACTGACTGCTTGTAAGGATAGGGTTCGAAGTGTTGGCTTTGGAAGGGATTCGGCCTCTCATCCTCAGGGAAGGGCGTAAGCTTTTTTAAAGTGGCATTCATCTTGGGTTCAGGAGCAGCTTCGCTGATGGGTGGTATCGTCGACTTTTGAATTTGCGTTTTAGCCTTCAAGCGATCCCTTTCGAGTTTGAGCAACATCTTCTCCTTCATTACGTGAGTGTACTTCTCAGTAAGTTCATCATACTTCTGTTCGTACTCAACATGCAGGTTCTTCAGTTTCTCGATATCGCCGTTGAGCTTTTTCTTTTCCTGCTGAACCCTCTGATGGTGCATCTTGTGGAAATCTCTTTCCTTCAGCAGCTTATCGTACGTAGCCTTGGCCTTCTCAGCAACGATCACTGCTTTGTCAAGCTGTCCCTTCAATCCTTCAATTTCCTGCCGAAGTGCTTCATTCTCGATGTACGCATCCGGAATCTGCCCAAGGTTGTCAGCTTGGCGACCCTTCTGCACGATCTCGTACCACTACTGCTGGAACGCTGTTAAGGTGCGATTCATCTTGTTTCTAATGAGGAAGTTGCGTATGAAATCGTCGATGACCTCCAACCGTTTCACATCCTTTGCCTCCGTGATCTTTTGCATGGGCTCTTCTCGGATGGTGCGTTCGTTCTCTGTGTTGAGTTGTCAACTTACTTGCTTTGGTCGTCTCAATGAGTTTATCCAACTCATCAATATCCAGAGCATCCGCCTTGATCTCATCCAGGTCATCCATGTCCTCTAGCTCTGAAGGGTCTGACTCGCTACTGATTTCGATGGGCTCCACGACGTAGACGTTGCCTTCCTTGGCCTCCTCCTTCGACATCTGATTTGTATAACTTATAGTTATTGAATCTGTGCTTGTCAGCTTGCAGAGTCATCGATTACAGCCAAATTTTCTCCTAAGCAGTATTCCTTCGCAAATATCCTCAACTGAGGACCTTGTACCACTCGACTTTTTTTCCATGAGCCAGCTGTCTCAAATAGATTTCTATCGCAATCCACAGATGTTTGTGAGAAGCCAACCCAAAATCCATAAACTCGATCTTAGCATCAACACTGAGGCGTTAGGGTCGGAGCCGGACTGTTCGATGACTAGTGACCATCGTCGTAAATTCTTCCGGAAGCCTGATGCTGCGGTTAGGCAGGATAGCTCGCGGCAAAAGCGCAATTACTGCTAAGTTAAGGCTTTTGCAGGGTTCTTCTCACCCAACAACCAGCACCTCACCTAGCTCGTACGCGAAAAGAGTGGCTCCGATTTGCGGAAGCTTCTCTTTCGAAATATTCCGCAAGTAGAAACTCATGGAGAAGGCGAGAGTCAACGCCAACTGGGAGACTGCAAAACCGCTAGCGAGCAGGTGCTCACGACGATGAACAAGTCTCTTTACCACTACCGCACTGATCGCCGAAAAACTACAGAGTCCAATGAGAAGGAGAACCAGCCTTCGGTCACCTCCAGGAAATCCATTGGGGATGTACCAGAAAAGCAACTCACGGAAAGTTAGCACTTGAGATTTGAAGTGGAGAAGCTTCGTGATGAGAATGCAGATTTGAAGTCGAGGCTAGCTTTAACGAGGAAACAGCTGACCGAGAAGTCGCTGAAAAAGTAGGCGTCTTCGGATGAGCTCGAGAGCCTGTACAAGAAATCTCTGACAAGGATAAAAGAGCTCAATGACGAACTTTCCAGCGGGAAGCTTAAAATTGTGAGATTAGAGGCTGAAAGCCGGACGAAGCAAGAGGTTATTGGCTACATGGAACGAACAATCAAAAGCCTCACCGACAAGGTGGAGGATCTAACTATACGCGAACGAGCTATTCAGTCACGTTTAGAAGCCTCTGAACGCTAGCTGTTGGAGGTGCAAGAGCGGCTGCAGCAGAACATTCGGGAGCTTGCTAGCACAAACTGCCGTTTGTGGACAGCTCAGCAAAAGAACTCTGAACTGGACCTGCTCCGACAGTAACTGAAACGGTATAGCAATGTGGCGCAAGTTAATAAGCAGCTACGTCAGCTAAATAACCAGCTGACTCACAAGCTTTAGCGTATTAGCATCGTCAAGGACCACGAACTGTTCAGCCTATCCTCTGAGGAGAACATCTGACCTGTGTGGATTTGTCATATACTGTGGTCTTTTAGAACCGCCGGAATATTCTTATAGAAACTGTCCGATGTCGGAAGAGCTCGTGGAGGGTTGGGACCTCGATGAGTCCAGTAGCAGCAGCTAAAGCATCCTCGACCAGAACTTTGCGATGGTGATGCAACCCATCAACTTCCTCCAGCAATCCTATCCGTTGGAACCAGACATGATCTTTGGGTGGAGGCCTAAGCTACCCCTCAGTCCCGTCCCGCTGAGCTATCGTAACAATTACGTTGACTGGCTGGTACAGCAGGTCAATACTACCAACAGCAAGCTTCGGTTAGTTTACCTGGGTGGACGTCCATCCAACAGCGTCAAGATTAACCAGCAATACGACTACCAATGGAAGTCGCGTAGCAAATACAACCTCAATGTAGCAGTGCTGCGTGATAAAATTGAGACTGCGGGATGCAGTAGCAACCGCCGTATAGTGCGACCTGTAGTCTGCAATTACCAATTTAACTCATCGTTCGAAGGAGGTAATCTCGACGCAGTGGTAGCTGTCGCAACTGATGAGTTCGACTGTTTCATTCGCAGCGATAGCAATACTCAAGGGCACTGTAATTGGTATCACTTTAGTGTGGAAGTGCAGGAACCTGGACGCTGTCGCCTCAATATCTACAACATCACGAAACACGCCAGTCTGTACAGTGAGGGGATGCGACCTTATGT
>Ga0075152_10001509_pt1 | contig 16752 bp, 12 predicted proteins | sample JI61114C2DNA_FD_70964 | JGI IMG/M metagenome (GOLD analysis project Ga0075152, IMG submission 70964) | Wastewater effluent complex algal communities from Wisconsin, to seasonally profile nutrient transformation and Carbon sequestration -... | ecosystem: Engineered > WWTP > Effluent > Algae...
AGACGCGTGCGCTCCTGCCAAACAAAAAACCCGTGCTGCTTTTGGCGGCACGGGCTCTTTGGAATAGCGGCTGGCGGGAAGCTTAGCTGATGGTCGGCAGCTCGAAGCCGGCGACGTACTCTTCCGTGGCGAGCTTGTTCGCTTCTTCAGCGAACTCACCGATGAACTTCTCCGTCACGGGATCGAACTCGAGCATCGGTCCGCAGGCGGCGAGGTCGGTCTTCACGTCGATCTGGTTGTCGGCGAGGTTTTGCACGAAGTGATCGAAGGTTTCCAGAGCAGCCTTGTTGGTGCTGAGGCGTTCCTTGATTTCGTCGTTGCTGACCTTCTTGCCGAGGCGGTAGCTGACGTTGGCCATGTGGGCCAGCGCGGCGGCGTGATGACCGTGGGCGACGTTGAGGACGTCCTTGGTGATCTTGCCAGCGCGGACGGAGTCGATGAAGTTCTTCATGTGGTCCGGGCCGTCCTGGAAGTTGTCGAACTTCTCGATGGCCTTGCCGTCGTTGTCATAAGCCTTGGCTTCAGCGACGAAACCACCTTCGCAATGGATGACGTTGCCGATGCGTGGAGCGGAGGTCTTGCCATTGACGCGATAGACGGGCTCGTAGCCCTTGGTCCAGTTCATGTCCTTCATGGGCAGGCCACGATTGTCGAAGAGCAGGGGAGCGCCTTCGTTGAATTCGTAGAAGGCGAGCTGGTTATTCGCGGTCTGGCCGTCGTCATCGTAGCCCCAGCGTCCGCCGAAGCTCATGACGCGCTTTGGAAGCTGGTCAGGATTGCCGAGTGCCCAGCGGGCCACGTCGAGCTGATGTGGTCCCTGGTTGCCGATGTCGCCATTGCCGTAGGCCCACTGCCAGTGCCAGTCATAATGGAACTGGGTACGCTGCACGGGGATGATGCCGCGAGGACCGCTCCAGAGTTTGTAATCAATCGTGCCGGAGAGGCCTTTGCCAGCGGCGTCGGTGACGGTGCCGGGTTGCAGCAAACCATTGGCGTCAGGGGAGATCGGGGCAGCGATCTTGCCGATGCTCTTGCGGGCCTTGTAGTTGATACCGCGGCTGAGGGTGACTTTGCCGATTTTGCCACTCTTCACATACTCCATGGCGGCGGCCCAACCGAGGTCGGAGCGGCGCTGCATGCCGTGCTGGACGACGAGGCCCTTCTTGGCGGCGACGAGGGAGGCTTCGACGAGCTTGCGGCCTTCCCAGATATTGTGGGAGACGGGTTTCTCGACATACACGTGCTTGCCGTTGGCGATGGCGGTCATGCCGATGAGCGTGTGCGTGTGGTTCGGCGTGGCGATGGTGATGGCGTCGATGTTTGGATCAGCGCAGCACTCACGGAAGTCCTTGTAGGCCTTCACCTTGATGCCTTTTTTGTCGAGATCAGCGACATGCTTTTCGAGCACGGAGCTATCGACATCGCAGAGCGCCACGAGACGCACGCCTTTGATTTTCAGCAGGCTGCTGATATGGCCAGATCCGCGGGATTTGAAACCGATGACAGCGACGCGGACGTCTTCATTGGCTCCGATGGGGGCCGCCCAGGAGGGCAGGGTGGCGAGACCGGCAGCGCCGGCGACGGTTCCGCGCAGGAAGCTGCGGCGGTTGGTTTGGTTTGTGTTCATGGCAGTAGGAATTCTAGGGGGACTCAAATGCCGCCGTGGATGTCCAGCGGCGAAGGGAATAAGAGGCTACCAAATACGATGGGCGCGTGGCAACCTTTCTTTTGCTTCCTCTCACGGCATAAAAGCACGCACTGTGCGCGCCGGGGGCGTGGTTCCGCGCAAAACACCCCGCTCAGCTTGCGCGCAGGAGTCAGCGCGCCACCATGGGCGGCTCCTCCACCATGCTCGACTTTACCAGCATCCTCACCGTCGTCCTGCCCGTGTATCTCACGATGGCGGCGGGCTTCACGGTGCGGAAAACCGGCCTGCTCCCCGCAGCCGTCGATGCCGGCGTCATGCGACTTTGTGTGGTCCTGCTCACCCCCTGCCTGATCCTCGAGCGCGTCGTCAGCAACGAGTCCGTGATGAAGCCGCTGCCCGTCCTGGTCGCCGCCGGCCTCGGCTTCGGTCTGGTCGTCCTGGGCATCACCTTCTCCTACTTCGCCGCGCCGCTGATCGGTCTGAAGAACCACGAGGGCCGCCGCACCTTCGCCGTGTCCTCCGGCCTGCAAAACTACGGCTTCGTGGCCATCCCCATCGTCGTCGCCTTGTTTCCTGACAAGGGCACGCTCGGGGTGCTCTTTACCTTCACCCTCGGCGTGGAACTGGCCTGCTGGACGGCGGGCGTCGGGCTGCTCACCGGCTTGGGCAATGCCCCGTGGAAGCTCGCGCTGAATCCGCCCGTGCTCACCATCCTGTTCTCCCTTTTGCTGAACTTCACCGGTCTGCATGTCCATGTGCCAGACGTGGCCCACCGCACTTTTAGCATGATGGGTGCCTGTGCCGTGCCGCTGTCCGTGCTCATCATCGGTGCCTCCATCGCGGACATCTGGGGGCAGGAGCGGATGCGCTGGTCCGTCGCCGTGTTCGCTCCACTGCTGCGGCTGGGCGTCATCCCGCTCGCCTTCCTCGCCTGCGCGTGGTTTTTGCCTCTCAGTGTGGAGTTGAAGCGCATCCTCATCGTCCAGGCAGCCATGCCCAGCGCCGTATTTAATATCATGATCGCCCGCCACTACGGCGGCCACGCCCCCACCGCCGTGCAGTGCGTGCTCGCCACCACGCTTGTCAGTATCATTACCACACCGCTCGTCATCGCCTGGGCGGTGAAGGCGATTGGCATTTGACGTTTCCCCCTCTTTTCAAAGCCCATGTTCCACGAAGAAGACGAAGACCTCCCCCTCGAAGATCTCTCCCCCCTCATGCAGGCCATCGTGCCGAAGCTCGCCGCCTGCCGCCTCCGTGAGTATGCCCCGGAGGACTTGGAGGCCTGCATCGAGGTCTATCGCTCGAACGAGCCTGACTTTGTCTCTCCCGAAGGTCTGCAAAACTTCATCGACTTCCTCTCTCTAGGCACCTCCTATTACCTCGTCATCGAGCACGCCGGGGATATCATCGGCTGCGGTGGCCTGGAGCTTGTCGGAGACTCTGATAATGCCTGGCTCATGCACGGCATGGTGCACCGTGAGTATCATCGCCGTGGCTTCGGCACCACCCTGCTCGCCGCACGCATCGCCCTGCTGGAGACGGACGAGCGCCCCATCGAGCTGTGGACCCGCGCCAGCACCCCGGTCATCCCTTTCTATGGACGCTTCGGCTTCCGGCTCGAGCGCCTCCTGGTGGACAGCCTCGCCACCCGCCGCGCCCCTCCCGGCCTCTGTCTCAGGATCGAGCCCCAGGACATCCTCGACGTCCGCGACGCCCTCGAAGAGCGCAGCATCCGCATCCATCTCGATGACGCCGAGGAAGAACTGGAAGACGAAGAAGAAGAGATCTGAGGTCGCCCCGCTGGGTGCCATTCATCTAGGCATGGTTGCACTGCTGCCTGCCTTTCAAGAGCTGCGGTTTGAAAAACCGGCCGTTCATTCTCTCCGATGAGCAGCATTGCCAGAAGAGGAGTTTCAAGCTCTCTTGGGCAGGAATATCTAATAAACGGCGAGTCGTGACGCCCCACTCCGGATTGACATGAAACTGCCCCCTCTATTCCTCGTCACTGCTCTGTTCCTTGGTTGCTTGAATCTGGCGTTCGGCCAGACAGCCACACTTTTCACGGTGGAGGAAAACGGCCCGCGTGCCCAGCGGATCAATCTCGTGTTTCTCTCCGAAGGCTACACCACCGCCGACATGCCAAACTTCGCCACGCATGTGAACACGGCGGTGAATTTCCTCTTCACCAAGGAGCCCTGGCAGCAGTACCGCAGCTACTGCAATGTGTATCGGATCGAGATCGCCTCAAACCAGAGTGGCTGTGACAATGGCAACACCAGTGGTGCGGGCGGCACGCGTGATACCTACTTCAATGCCGGTTTCAACACGCCCTCTGTGGGCCAGTTGCTCACGCTCGGCTCCGGCGGATCGACGCGGGCCTACAACCTGCTGAACACCCATGTGCCGGAATACGATGTGCCCGTGGTGATCGTGAATGACACCAAGTACGGTGGTGCGGGTGGTGGGATCTCGGTGGCTTCAGTGAATGGCTCCAGTGCCGCGGTGGTGGAGCATGAGATCGGGCACTCCTTTGCCTCACTGGCAGATGAGTATGACACCGAGTATCTGATCTACACGCCGGGTGAAAGGGCCAACAACACCGCTGAGACGAACCGCGCGCTCATCCGCTGGAATCACTGGATCGAGGCCTCCACGCCCGTACCCACGCCCGAAACCGCCCCCTATGATGCCCTGGCAGGCTTGTTTGAGGGCTCCATGTACCGCACCTCGGGCTGGTATCGTCCGCATAACAACTCGTTGATGAGGAGCCTGAACCGCCCGTGCGGGCAGATCAACCGGGAGCAGTTCGTGCTGAAATTCTATGAGCGGGTGAGTTTGATCGATGCGCGCACACCGACGGCGGCCACTCTGAACATCACTTCACCGAGCCCGCTGAACTTTGCCGTGACGCCCAAGGTGCCCTCCAGCGGCCTCGCGCTTCAGGTGACCTGGGCGGTCAATGGCGTCGTCCAGCCAGGCCAGACGGGCGCCTCTTTCAGCATCCTCTCCAATATCATAGGCAATGGTGCGCATACCGTCACAGCCACCCTGCAAGATCCGACTCCATTTGTGCGCCTGGATACCGCCGGATTGCTGAATGAAGTCGTCACCTGGAATCTCAATCTCAGCGGTCAGGTGCCCATCATCAGCGAAGTCGCCAACCAAGTCACCGATGAAGATACCGCGACGGGAGAGATCCCCTTCACCGTGTTGGACGGTGCCATCCCAGCCACCTCCTGGGTGGGCTCTGCCACCAGCAGCAATCAGGCGCTGGTGGCCGCCTCCGGCATCGTCCTCACCGGCACGGGGGCCAGCCGCAGCCTCCAGCTCACGCCCGCGCCGGATCAATCCGGCACGACGACCATCACCCTCACGCTGACCTCCGGGGGAAACACCGCCACCGAGACCTTCGACCTCACGGTGAATCCGGTGAATGACCCGCCGACGATTGGAAGCATCAGCCATCAATCCATCCCTTACAACTCCGCCACGGGAGTCCTCCCCTTCACGGTCAATGATCCAGAGACTGCCGCCAGCGCCCTCGTCGTCACTGCGGGCAGCAGTGATACCGATCTGGTGCCGGAGGAAAACATTCTTCTCGGAGGCAGTAGCAACAGCCGAACGGTCTCCGTGACTCCAGCCGCCGACATGGGCGGCACCGCCACCATCACCCTTTATGTAAGTGACGGCACCGATACTTCAGAGCGAACCTTTACCCTCCAGGTCATCGCGCCAGACATTGATGTCGATTTGCCTGCCGGAGGCAGTCTCGCGAGTGGCGACAGCCTGAGTTTCGGCACTGTCAGTTTCGACGCGAACAGCATCATGCCCATCACCGTGAGGAATGGCGGTGTCGTCACTTTGTCTGGCATCATCCCCAGCTTTGCCGGCGCAGATGCATCCATGTTCCGCGTCATTACCGCTCCAAACGGCATCCTGGCTGTCGGCGGTAGCACCACGCTGGTCGTGCGCTTCTCCCCCACCGCAGAGGGGCTCAGGACAGCCACCCTGAACATCGCCAGCACTGATCCCGACGAGTCGCCCTTTGCCATCGTACTTACAGGGATCGGGGTGCAGCCACCGCAGCCTTTCTTCACCCTACAGCCCGCCAGTCGCCTCCTGCGGCCAGGCAGCGCAGCCCAGTTCAATGCCACCGCCACGGGCGACCCCACACTCACCTACCAGTGGAAAAAGGGCAGCGCGGACATCAAAGGCGCGACCTCGACGAACCACGACATCCACCTAACCAAAGCATCTGATGCCGCAGCCTACCGCCTCATCGCGGACAATCCCGTGGGGCCTCCCGTCTCATCCCTGCCAGCCTACCTCGGGTTTGTCAGCCTGGGTGAGCCTGCCAAGGTGGTTAAGAGAGGCGCCACGCTGAGCCTGAAATGCACTGTCACCGCCCCCACAGGCCCAGGTGTGAAACCCCTCTACTCCTGGCGTCGTGGCGGCATAGCGTTGACCAATGGCAAGAAGCCCAACGGCTCCACTGTGAGCGGCGCGGACAAGGCTTCTCTCAGCATTACCAAAATCGGCATGGACGACTCCGGGAACTACACATGCCTAGTCACTCTCGACACACCTGGAAATGATCCCCAGCTCGCTAATGGAGACACTGCCGTCAGTGTCGTGGATGCCCTGTCCGTGCTGGATACCATCCCGCTGCCCAGCCCGGCCTCGGTCAGCCAAACCATTGACGTGACCGTCAGCGCGACAAACTCACCCACCGGATTTACCGTCACCGGCCTGCCCAAAGGTTTGTCCATGAACCTCAAGACAGGTCGCATCACTGGCAAGCCTTTGCAGCCGAGCAAAAAGGACACCCAGGATGCCTACATCCCCAGCAAGATCACCATCAAAGCCGTGAACCCCGTCGGCACCGGTCCTGCGGTGAACTTCGACATGGTCATCGAGCCGCTCGACTCCGCCTTCGTGGGCACTTTCAACGGCATCGTCAACCGCGATACCCTCACCACCTTCTCCATGGGCGGCACCACACAGATCACCGTCGCCACCACCGGAGTCGTCTCCGGCTCCGCGATACTGGCCGGGCAAAAACACACCCTCGTCGGCGCCTTGGATATCACCGTCGGGACCACTCCCACCGCACGCCTCACCGTGAAGCGTAGTCCCGCCACACTCGTAGATCTCCAGATGGATCTCGGCATCGCCACGGGGGATGATTACTACAGTGGCAGCATCTCCGATCCCAGCTTCGTGCTCCGTGACGCCGTCTTGCTCACGGGAGACCCGCTTGATCCTGGTCATGCCGACGGCAGCGCCGCAGAGGCCCGCTTTGACAGCCCCTCTGGCATCGCCCTGCTTCAGGATGGCAGCTTCTATGTGGCGGACACCGGCAATCATGTCATCCGCCATGTGCAGGGCGACACCGTCTCCACCTTCGCAGGCACCGTGGATGTCGCGGGCTCCACGGACACCACCTTCGATGCTCCCGAAGGACTTGCGCTCGGCCCGAATGGCATCCTCTACGTCGCCGATACTGGCAATGCCACGATCCGCACGGTCACCGCGCTGGGAGTCGTCGGCACATTCGCCGGCATGGCTGATCAAATCGGCAGCACCAACGGCACCGGAGCCGCCGCCCGCTTTAATAAACCCAGCGCCCTCTGCTTCGATTCGGCAAACAACCTTTATGTCGTGGATCGCGGCAGTCACACCATCCGCAAAATCACCCCCGCAGGCGTCGTCACCACCCTGGCGGGCAGGGCGGACACCCCCGGCCACAAAGACGGCGCTGGAGCCACCGCGCTTTTCAGCAACCCGCGCAGCATCGTCTATGAGCCAGTGCTCAAGGCGCTCTTCGTCACTGACATGGACAACGATGTCATCCGCAAAGTCACCCTCAGCGGCACCGTCACCACCTATGCAGGTGCCCCTGGCGTGGATGACCTCGCCTACGGTCTCGCACAGAACGCCCGCTTCTACGATCCCGTCGGCATCGACACTCTCGGAGATGGCTCGCTCATCGTCGGTGATCATGTCCTCCGACTCATCACCCCCGGTGGCATCGTCAAGCCCTTCACCCACGCCTTCGTCGGCAACGCTGGTTACGCAGGTGACCAGCCCGTCGCCCTCGCCTACCACGCCGCCGAGGAAAAGATGATCGTCGTGCATGACCGGCTCCATGCCATCTCCACCCATCAGCCCTCGCTCGATACCCTTCCCAGCACGCCATTTTATGCACGCCGGAATCCCTGGAGCAGCGCTGCTCCCGTGCCCACCACCATGCAGGGCGACTACAATGCCGCCATCTCCGGCGTTCCATCGCTCACCCAGCCCTCACCTTTGCCTGAGGGCGATGGCTTCGCCCGACTCACCCTCGGCAAGACCGGCCTCGCCACCTGGGCCGGTCGCGCACCTGATGGCACCGCCTTCACCGCCTCCACCTTCATGGCTGGGGACTACGACCTGCCGCTGCACGCCATGATGCATCAAAACACCGCCAGCCTGCTCGGCCACTGCTTCATCGATCCGGCCTCGCTCGATCTCGTCAGCGACATCACCCCCGAGCTCAGCCTCTTCAAACTCTCCCAGCCACTCAGCAGCTCGGACCGCACTTACAAGGCAGGCATCCCCTACCTCGGCTTGCCTTTGTTTGGCGGCAAATACACCCCGAACGACCTTCACAGCTTCCTCGGCTTCCCGACTGGTCCCGCCGCCATGCAGATGACCTTCAGCGAGTCCCTCATCGCCTCCTTCCAGCAGGTCCTCACCCTCAGCAAGCCAAACACCGTCGCCATCCCCGCGCCTGTGAAATCACTCACGTTGAAGATCGACCCCAAGACCGGCCTCATCACCGGCAGCTTCAAAGAAGGCACCCCCGCGGTCACCGTTCCCTTTGCCGGCATCCTCATCGACTACGAAGCCGGCAGCATCCGCCAGGGCTATGGCCATTACCTTCTGCCCGAAAGCACCAGTCCCACCGCCCCCATCCGTTCCTCCCGCTTCATTCTGGAGTAAACCTTTCGTTCGGCAAAAGCAGGATGGCTGGAAGCGTTCGCCCGACGTTTGCAGCAGCATTTAAAGTGACCGGATGCGCTTCTCCAGATCACGGCGGTTGATCAGGTCCACGATCTGCACGGTGTCCGGCAGCAGGCGGAAGAGCATCCGGTGATCCAGGCCCACCCGCACGCGCAGCACGTCCGGTGCCGCCTTCAGCCGCACCACACCTGAGTAGGCGGAGGGGTCTCCGGCTGCCAGCCGACCACAGAGCATCAAGGCCGCCCGGCCCACCTGGCGCGGTAGATGCAGGAGCGTGTCCTGGAAGCGACGGGGAAACTCGATCAACCTCGGCGGCTGCGTGCTTTCCACCTCTCCCGGCAGCAGCAGATCGTCTTCAGACGGCAGATTCCCCTGAGGAGCTGCGGGAGTCCTGGCCTTCTCTTTGCGCTCGGCTTTCAAATCCGCATAAGCCTGCCCCAGTTCGCGCCGCAGTTGGGCGCGTTCCTCACCCGACTGGCGGTTCGCGGATTTTTCGAGCCGCAGCATTTCCTTCACCTCACGGAGCTGGGCGGCGTCCGCCTCAGCCTCTGCAGGCTTGGTCTTTTCCGCCAACCGCTTTTCCAGCAGGCGCACCTCTCGCTCCCGCTGACGCAACTGCTCGGTCTGCTGGCGGTTCTCGGCGGCTTTGGCTTCCAGCTTCTGGCGGGCCACACGCAGTTCCTGGGCGTCCTTGCCCTCATCAGACACCTCCTCGCTGAAGCGCTTCTCCAGCAGATCGGCAAAAGGCTCCTGGGGCGGCAGGCCCATGCGATCCCTGGTTTTCATAATGTGGTCCAGCAACTGCACACTCTCACGTTTGGAGATGATCGGGATCAGCCTCTGCGCCAGCAGGATGCCCAGCACTGGCATTGGCGAGATCATCACCGCATAGGCCAGTTCGCACAGCCACTTCTCGTCAGTCTCATCGGCATCCTCCAGAGCCTGCTTGGACAGCAGTTCCAGCATCGCCAGAAAGGCTTCCGGGTCATCCTTCCGCAGCAGCAGTAGCACGCCAGGGCGCACACCCCAGGGCAGCGGGCCTTGACCGTAGCGCAGCTCCATCAGCCTCTCGGCCAGGTCTTTGCGGCCCTTTTCTGTCACATAGCGCATCACCCAATCCCAGAGAGTTTGTTGGGAGACCCCATGGCAACCGAGACGCTCAAAAGCCGTCACCGCCTCATCCACCAAACGGCGCGCCGCCAGTTGGGCGATGAAGGTCTCCCGCAGCTCGCTTTTTTTCACCGGTATCTTCATGACGTCGAGCCGTGCCAGCTCGTGCGATGGCAGCATGTTCAGCTTCTCCGGATTCAAATGCAGCTCCAGCTCCGCCTTCACCTCCGCCACCGTCTTGCCCTCCACATCAGAGGAAAAGCGCAGCCGCTCCTGATCCTTCTCATGGCAGCAGCGCTTGTACTTCTGCCCGCTGCCGCAAGGGCAGGGATCATTCCGGCCGATCCTCTCCACTGACCGCCGCACATGCGTCCCGCTGGCGATCACCTGGGGTGGTGCCTGCGGCAGCAAGTGCCGCACCTCCTGGCTGCACAGCTTCTCATAAATCTCCACCAACTGGTTGAAGAGCGGGCTGCCCACACCTTCCTTCGTCAGCGGTGCCTTCTGCTCCAGCACCGTCTTCAGGTTCTCATCACCAGTGATCTCCGCCACCCCCCGCAGCAGACCTGCCGCCATGCTGTCACCACCGAGTTCACGAGCCTGCAGTCGCGCTTTGTTGATCAGGCCCGCAGGCAGTTTTCCTTCCCGATGCTTCTTGCACCAGAGCACCGCGATCAGCAGCGCCTCCACATTCCTCTCCCGGGCCATGGCCGTGTCATGTACCGCCTCCACCAGATGCTCGGCCACCTCCCCCGTCATTTTCCAAGCCACACCCGCCAGCAGCTTCCCATCCCGGAACATCCCCAGCCCGCGTCTCAGATGCCGCGAGTCCACCGGCCTCCCCGCGATCATGGCCGCGCAAACAATGTATTGAAAAGCCTCCGCGTCCGACATCCGCACCGCCTCCTCCACCCAGGCGTCCAGCTCCTCGTCCGACTCCGGCAGCAGCGGCACCACCTCCAGCACAGGCTTCACATGAAAGCGGTTCCTTTGGATCAGCTCTTGGAGAGTGGGATTAATCATGGCTGCCAAAATGACAGCCTTTTTCGCCCTGAATGTCCATCTCTCTCAGCGGCCAAACACAACTTTCGGGCAGGCCTGATGCTCTGCGGAAAAGAATGGGAGAAAGAAGACGACGACGGCCCCGTCATCAGCACCGACATCGGGCTCAGGAGCTTCCTCGGGTGAGAGAATGCTCCTTCAGTGTGTGCCTGACCGAACCCATCCACTGCCATGAAACAACGCCTCCGCCTCTTGCTCCACGCTTCCTTCATCATGCTCATGCTGGGCATCACCATCACACCTCTCCACGCTGATCTACCGCAGCAGCGCAAAGCCCTCGACGAACTCCAGGCCGCCAAGAAGGCCGACGATCCGCTGCCTCTGCTGGAATCCGCCAAAACCCGCATCACCAAGGCTAACAAAGGAAACAAGGGGGGAGACAAAGAAGACGTGATCGACAAAATCGACGAGGCCATCAAGGAGTTGAAAGCCGGCAACAAGGACAAGATGGAGCAGAAGATCAACGCAGCCATCGCCAACCTCCATCAGGGCAAGGACAAGTCGAAACGGCCGAAATGAGGCCGCGTGTCAGCAGTGCCGGGGATTGAAACACGGCCATCCCAGGCGCAACACCGCAGAGCATGCCAATGCTGAATCTCTCTGGGCTCCTCCCTGCCCTCTGTGGTGAAACAAAGTCAGAGGCCATGGTCGGGCGGCAAGAGGATCTACGCCGCCTTCACAGTATGCCTGCCGGAGGCAAAAGCGCGTCATCGAGGAAACGATACCCGGCTTAGAAAGCCGTCGGGCCTCGCCATTAACCCGCCCGCCTGAGCCGTTTATCCCGCCGGTAGAGCCATTCCACCTGCTGAGGGACCCAATTGCCCTGGAGGGGAATCCAATTTTCCCGACGGAGAATCTATTCAGGCGGGTGTATAAATCAATTTTCCCAAAGAATAATGTAATTTCACCCCAGGAGAAAGCCATTTGCCCGAAGGGGAAACGAAGTCAACCGAGGGAGAAACGATTTATCCCTCAGGAGAATTGGACGAAGCCGAAGGGGAATGGACTCCACCCGAGGGGGAATGGAGCGAATCCGGGGGTAAATCGACTGGATCAGCCGCCTTTTCAGCCGCCACCGGCTTCGGAAGCGTGCAGCGGTAGGAGCTGCCGCCTCTTCCAGACCGGCTTTCCAGCACGATCACACTGCCCTTGCGCATCATCCGGTTGATGAACGTCTTGATCACCGGGCCCCTCGGATGGTTGCGGATGATTTTAGCCACGGCACGCCGCAAATCCTCCAGCCTGAACCCCGACTCCGGCATCGCGTGCAGACCCTCCATCAGAGCCTCCTCCATCGACTTCCTCGGCTCAGCAGGCATCACGACGGTGCTTTCCGCAGCAGGCATCGGCACCGCCGCACTCCCCTGCCCCGCCACCGGCCACAGCCCCGGCCGATGCTCCTCCAGCAGCGCCCGCACCCGCCGCACCATCTCCAGGTCCGCGACCAACTTCGCCTCCAGCCGAGCCAGAGCATCCGGGGATAAATCAGAAACAGTCATGCCGAACAATGATCCATTTCCGATCAAGGATCAATGATTCATTTCTCATGTGCCAAAACCCATACGGGACAAACACTTGGCTTTATCACTCCGCTGGCTGGCGCAGTTTCCGCAGGATGCGCAACTGCCTGTTGATCTCCTTGCGGTCGAGGACACCCTTGTCATAGAGGTTCTTGAAAAAGACACTCGGGCGCTGGTTCTTTTTGCCAGGAATGAAGGATTTGCCAGCTAGATCCAGACGTTCATCGACCTCGTAATAAACGGTCAGGTGGTGAAAACCCACACCTCGAATGTATTTGAAGACCTTGTCGATGGTAAGGCGTCTGCAGTTTCGCTCGCAGGTGGCGATGGTGTGCTCGGAGATGCCAGCTCGGGCAGCCAGCTCCTTCCGTGACAGGCCGATATATTCGCGTATCTGGCCCAACAACTGGCTGAGCATGATGCTGTGTGACGAAACAGAGTCAGGTATTTGTTTCATTTCGGCAGGATGCCAAACCGTGCCCCAAACGGCAATCAAATTGCTGAGAGCCTATCCGGCAAAAGGTTGGAGCGTCCGTAAGCGGTGAGGCGTTGGGTCATGATGCCGATCAAGGCGAGATGGACGAAGGCTTCGTGGTGGCGTGGGTTCTTCTCATGGTCACGTGTCAGGCGGCGTTGCTTCACCAGCCAGCCGAAGCTGCGCTCAATGACCCAGCGTCGCGGCAGCACGATGAAGCCCTTCTGGTCTGCGAGTTTCTTGATGATGCCCAGCCCAAAGCTGGTGCCGTGACCAAAGAGCCTGCCCATGCGCTGCACGAACTCTTCGAGCTTCCCCGCGTAGCCACCGTCGGCGAAGATCATCAGCAGGCTCATGAAGCTGTGAGCCGGTCTTGAGTACATAGCGGATGGCATCGAGACAAGCTCTCGCCGAATCGGGATCACGCCAGCGGCCACGGCCACGTTTGGCACCCGTTCTTGTCGAGGAACTCATCCTCGAACCCTTCGCGGACCCGAGAAATGCCCGCCTCGGCACCTCGCGCCCCCATTTTAGCATCGACAGGGCAGGGGAAACCCGATTCGATGGCAGGCCGATGAACTCTTTTCGCTCACTTGCCCTGCTTTCTGCCGCCCTGCTGCCGCTGTGCGCCACCGCCCAGCCAGCCGCAGAACCCAAGATCAAGCTCGGGGAGCGGAGCAAACTCACCTTTAAAGAGGGAACCCCCATGGCCGGGGCGGATCAGCTCAAGATGCGACTGCGCTCCTCCGAGACCCCCGGCGCGCTGGATCTCAGCCGGGAAGGGTATGAAGTGATCGTGCCCCGCTCCTATAAGAAGGAGGTGCCGCACGGGCTCTTCATCTGGATCAGCCCCAATGATAACTGCGCCCTGCCGGCGGACTGGGAGAAAGTGCTCGCGGATCGGAAGCTCATCTTCATCGGCGCGCTGAAGTCTGGGAACGGGCGTGAGGTCTTTGGCCGGATGCAGCTCGCCATCACCGCGAACGACCAGATGCGGCAGCTCTATAATATCGACCCGGCGCGCGTGTATCTCAGCGGGCACTCGGGCGGCTCGCGTGTCGCGTCGATGCTGGCCGTGGCCTACGCGGACATGTTTAGCGGGGCGGTGTGCTTCATGGGGGCGAACTTCTTTTTCCCCACCACCGGCAAGGACGGCACGACTTATGAGGCGCGCTACATTCCGCACCCAGAGATCGCCACGCTGGCGCAGAACGAATCCCGCATCGCCCTGGTGACGGGGAGCAAGGATTTTAACTTGGACAACACGACCGCCATTTATGAGCAGGGCTTCAAGGCGAATGAGTTCAAACACGTGAAGCTCTTCGACATCCCCGGCCAAGGCCACGGCGCACCCGCGAAGGAGTGGCTGGAGAAGACCCTGGATTTCCTGGATGAAGGGAAAGCCAAGAAATGACGAATGAGTAAGCCCGAATGACGAATCAGAACCGGCCTTCGTCATTCCCGCCTCACGCCTTCTCTTTAATATGGGCCCAGCAGTGGACGTGGGGCTCGCCACGGAAGAACCAGACCATGTTCGGCCCCTCGATCTGCCAGACATCCCAGACGCCGTCTTTGCCGATGTCTTGGTTCTTATAATAGGCGAGGTGGAGGTTCTCGAAGCCGCCGGCCTCGATGTATTTGAGGGATTCGGTGGCGTCTTCGGCGCGGAAGGGGGCGAGGAGGTCTTTGAGGACGCCGCGGACGAGGCCTTTTTGATCGGCGCTGAGTTCGGTCATGGGGATGCCATCGAGGCCGCGCGTTTTGCCGGTGAGCTTGACGGTGTCGTTGCCTTCCTCATCGCGGCTGGTGTCGCAGAGGGCGAGGGCGCGCTGCTTTTCATCGAGTGCTTGGAAGACTTCATTGGCCCGCTTTGCCTGAAACCAATAGGCGTTGCCTTCATGAGTGGGGCCTTCATTGAAGCTCTTCGCGGCGTGACCATAGAAGATAGGGCCGCCGAAAGCCGTGCCCGCCTCGCTGTCGCCATCGCAACGGCGTGTACAATGACGGCCGGTGAAGACGAGTTCGGACTTCCCACTGCCGGGAGTGCCGAAGATGGCGATGGAGGCGCTGGCGAATCCGCCGTCGCCTTTGTTGTCCTGATCGAACTGGCGCCAGACTTCCTTCTTATATTCCTCGCTGTGCAGCTTATCGAACATCTGGCGGACGAGATCCTGCTGGTCGGGCTTGAGGATCTCGCGGAGACGCTTCGGCCGGATGTGCCAGTTGTTGTCCACCTTGAGACGAAGCGGATCATCCCAAGGCAGGCAGATGGCGGCGCGCTGGGTTTCATCGAGGCTGCCGTAGAGCTGATGGACGAGTGTCTCGGAAGCGGGGAGTTTTGCGGGGGCTTCTTCGGCGCTGCTGGAGCCGAGCCACCCGGCGGCGAGTGCCTGGGAGCTTTGTTTGATGAAACGACGCCGGGAGGGAAGGTGGATAGTATTCATAAGGGGACGGTTTTACTCATTGGTTAACGAAGATGGAAGCCTGGATTTTGCGGAGAGCGGCTGCCTGTGGGTATCGGGTGTCACAAAGGATGGTTGAGAAACGTGGTCACAAGAGTCTGGTGATGCGCGATGACGCCACCCGACTCCCCTTTGAAGGAAACCCCGCTCTCCGAAACCACGACCGAGGAGGAATTGCTGCTGGGTGAGGAGGCCAAGCGGTCATGGAAGAAAGAGAATCGTCAGATCATTCAGCTCGGACTGGGAGTCGCGGCCTTCATGGTGATCGCGCATTTCACGCCGCTGCGGGCGTGGATCACGAATGTCCAAGTCTGGAAGGGCTATGTGCGTGAGCTGGGCTGGCTGGCACATGGAGGCTTCGGCCTTCTGTGTGCCACGGCCGTGATGGTGGGCATACCACGCCTATCCTTATGTGCGGCAGCGGGACTGCTCTTCGGCTTTGGAGAAGGGCTGGCACTTTCTCTCGTCGGCTCTGTGCTCGGATCGTATGGGGCTTTCATCCTCGCCCGGAAGGGCGGAAGGCGCGCTGTCAGGGAGCGGGCTAGTCGCTGGCCCTGGCTGGAGCCCATGCTGCGCAGGCCGTCATGGGTGCGTGTCTTCTGGGTTCGCCAGCTTATGCTACCTGGCATCGTGCTCAATGTTTTGTTCGGGGTCTCCGAAGTGCGTCACCGAATATTCCTGGCGGGAACATCGTTAGGCTACCTGCCATTGAACATTGCCTTCTGTTTGGTGGGCAGCGGACTCGGCAAGGACAGCCTAGCCAAAACTCTCGTTCAGTTGCTTGCAGCCATGGCAGTGATTAATGTCATTGGTTGGGCTGCCTGGAAGGTAAGGCAGAAGAAAACGAAATGGCAATGAACGTTAGGCGCGCGAAATCGAAGAACGTCACCAAGCCTTATAGAATCAAGCCTCCAGCGTGAGTTATTCACAAAAAAGAACCGTTGGCGGGGCGCTGGAGAGAAAAAACTTCAAAAAAGATCAATTTCCAGTTGCAGGGTCTCAGAGTTCCTATAAGATGGTCGTCCGCTAGCGAAAAACAGCGGCTGACGAGACCGAGAGATTCACGAAAGTGAGTCACTAAGTGGAGGCAGAAATGATCTTTCAGAGAACAGGTAAACAGACGAGAAATCGAATGTTATACCGTGAAAACAAAAAAGCTAAATTGTGCGCTGCGCGTTAAAGAATGCGCAGCACTTTCGGGAAACTGAAAGTGGATAATTTAGCTGGCATTTAATTATGCCAGCACCAATATTTTTTGGAGAGTTTGATTCTGGCTCAGAACGAACGCTGGCGGCGTGGATAAGACATGCAAGTCGAACGGAATGCCATGAGTAGCAATACAAGTGGTGTTTAGTGGCGAACGGGTGCGTAACACGTGGATACATTCCGGGAAGCGGGGGATAGCCCAGGGAAACTTGGATTAATACCGCATGTGATCGAAAGATCAAAGACGGGGACCGCAAGGCC